>Ga0315289_10004279_pt1 | contig 21310 bp, 14 predicted proteins | sample YL17G11_40_MG_FD_203452 | JGI IMG/M metagenome (GOLD analysis project Ga0315289, IMG submission 203452) | Sediment microbial communities from Yellowstone Lake, YNP, Wyoming, USA - YL17G11_40 | ecosystem: Environmental > Aquatic > Freshwater > Lake > Sediment | place: USA: Wyoming | collected... | reverse complement strand
GACAGCTATTGCCAGTGGATGGGTCATGTGATCGGTCCTTTGTTAATCCCCATAAGCCGGGCGTCAAGAGGTTCGCTGCAGGCTTTGGACAACATACTCACTGATCGTCATGCACGCCACTCTGGGGAAGGAGGTCATATAAGCAAACAGTTCCCCAGAACAATTGAACAGGATCTCCCCATCCATCCCGCGCAGCAGATTACGAGCAAGAAGACCGTGAGTCCGGATATAGCGGGGAGAAAAGAGCTTGGGGTCAAACAAGTAATCCTTCAGGCGACTTTGGACTTTTCCCCGTGACAAGATAAACTCGGTAGGATGTGCCAGGTAGACGATGGGCTTGCCCGTGTATATGGACTCGGCATACAGGCATCTGAAATAAGCTTTCATGAAGCGTAGGCCAAAGGCATTCAACGAGCCAGAGATAAAAGGGACAATCATTGCTGAAACCGGTATCTCCCAGATGGGCAAGTTGCCTCGCTTGAAGGGACTGGTCTCGTGTGGGTGATATGGGCGTCGTGGTGCTACAAGCCAGCCAGGGTTGATAAGATTAGAACTAATAAAGTCAATGCGCTGAGAGCAAACAGAGCTGTCCGCCAGATAGCCATATTCCGCCAACAATCTCAATGTGTGAAAGGATGTTTTCACCCGAGGGCTACGAAAGGCAAGAATAGGTGCTCCTACGACTGCCTCCAATGCCCTAGTTGCCTGTTCTATGTAGGACCGCTGCATGCCCTCCGGCATTCGATCGTACTCTTCCTCATCGGTGTGAGTCAGGCCATGACAACCCACTTCATGGCCAAAGGCTTGCGTGCGCTTTACGTGATCTGGATACTCGTGGGCAAAGTTGGCGGTGACAAAGAACGTCGATCGAATGCCCGACTCCTCACAGAGATCCAGGGCCCTCGAAAAGGCCAATTGCCTGTGCTCATACGTGGCCCAACGGTCAGGATCAACGTCCCAAGTGATCAGAACAGGAACTGTACCTTGCTTCATGATTCCACAACTCACGAACGTGCTTGGCGAATTACCCAAACAATCGAAACGACAACAGCCAGCACACTACCCGCGAACAAGAGAATCAGCCACTTCGGCCGCGATGAGCGACTCTGTGCTGGCGGTGTATCTTCTTTTGTGGGCATGGCGGTTGGCGTGATCTGCCCAGGTACCCGTTGCGATGTGAGTGTCTGAGACAGCTGCTCTAGTGTCCCTTGTAGCGTAGGGGTCGTGACAGTAATGGCGATAGGTATCTCGCTGAGGCTGGGAGTCAAAGGCACAGTGATGCTGAACACTTCCGTAGCGACTAGAGGCTGTGTGCTGATACTATGTAGCTCACCCTCCTGCACAATCGCCAGATTCCCTGTCAACCTGGAGTAGAGTTGAGAGAAAGCGGACAACGCCCACCGAACTCCCTCGTCGGCCGTGCCTGTGACCGCCACCATGCTGGACTTACCCTCACTGTCCCACGGAGATGCCAATTCTTGTACAAATCCAAAGACAGTACCAGGCGGAATGCCATAAATCGGACCGTCTATACTCTGGTAGACGTCGTTGCTGCCCAGCACGAAAGGCTGAGGAAGCCTGGCGTTGACACCGCGGATAGCCGGGTTTGCCGTAGGCAAACCGATGGCCACGATGTGTCGGCCTGACCGGGAAGCCTGAAAGTCCTCACCGAACGTGACCAATGGCATGAAATCCCTGCTCTTTGAAGCGCTTCCCAGCCAAGATGCAATGCGCAGTACCCCCTCAACTTCCACCAAACTGGGCGTCTCAGGCAACGCAAAAATGACCCTGCTCAAATCGCCTGGCCTGTTGAAAGGGTAAGGCAAGAGGCCGAGGCTGAACGTGGTCCGGGCCGGAATATAGTTAAGGTGCAAATAGGAATTCGCGTAAATCTCGACCCAGTAGGAGTTATTCTTGTCCACTATACATCGGTCAGTGTGGGTTACCGTGGACTGGATGCGGATGCGATTCAAACCAGGTTGAACAGCGGTCCTGCTTAAAGGAATCGGCAACCACACACCACTGAGATTGCTGTCATCAAAATTGGCACTGCCTATAGGCACACCGTTCAAAGTGACCTTCATTCCTCCCCCAACAGTAGATAAAATTGCACTGTGGGCAAGGTGTAGCATGAGATACGAATCTTCACCCAACGTCAACCCTGGCGGTAAATCAAACAAGTATTCCGTTAGCTCCAGATCAAGTACATTCAACCCTGTATCTTCGTACCCCAATGAGGCAAAGGCAATGTCACGTAAAGGCATAGAAACAGGAAGCGCTGAGATATGTGCATCCTCTACGATGGCCACTGTTCCCGCCATGCCCGGAAATTGATTACGGGGATTCAAGCCATGCGCCGCTTTGAGCAACGCTTCATCGGTCAATCCAGTTACAATCACAACCACGTGGCGCGGGCTCTGGGGAGAAATAATCTCCTGGATCACGCCGGCATCCTCTGGGACAGCCTGTGTACCTTGAACGAAGAACATGGCGGATTTCTGCTGCGAAGAAGCACTCAGGCGGCTCTCCGACTTTCCCCCGATTTGAGATGCAAGTGTATCTACATTCAGCACATCTCCTTGCTGGTTCATCATAGTTGCTGTATGTCTGACAGGCGTATCAAGCAAAATAGAGGGGGCTACTCGCAATATCACAGTCGTTGAAGCCGACTGCCCTGCTGCGAGCGATCCGACACCCCAGCGGATTTTTCCCGATGCAACCTGGGCGCACGATTCTCCACACCCCAAAAATGTGGCGACAGGCGAGAAACGATCTTCCACGATCAATGACTGGGCAAGAGGGGCCGTGTTTTCGACAAAGATCGTATAACTCAAAATGGAACCGGGAGTGACAGTCATTGGCATCTGACTGCGTAATACAAACTGCCGCCTGGCCACCGACACAGGTAGTGTCAGTTGTCCAATGATCGGGTTATCATCCGGACTTCCCACGATAATCAGATGTTCTCCCGTTCCGACATACGCGAGCTGCTCAGATGCCAACGTCGCGCTGATAGGCAGTTGATTAGAGGTCAATTGCCCAAGCCGCGCCGCGATAACTGCCGCAGCACGCACATCGGCTTCATCGAATTTGCCGGGCAGTACGAAGCGCACCTGGGTAGGTTCGAAGGCCATTTTTTGATAGATGGGCATAGGGAACAGGGCAAGATCAACAGGCAATGGGCCTTCTCTATAAACCAGGTGCAGTGTGGAAGTGTCCTTAATTTTCACGGAACTGAATATGTTGGATTCACAGTCACTGTATTCTCTAAACAAGATCTGTATCGTATTCGATCGGGGATCTTTGGACGGAAGAAATCTATCTGGAGGGAGAGCGACGCGCAACTGTTGGGTTCCAGGAGCGAGCAATTCCTCGGTTTGTAGAGGTTGATAGTTCAACTGTACGTCCAGCAATGCTACGGGGTAAACTGCCCCCTCAGGTAAGAGAACATCGTACTCAAGATCCAGTAGGATATAGCTGCCATCAAGGATCTCCCAGCCTGGCGGCAGGTTGAAATAGTAGTACACTGAGGACCTTGGGCCACTGGCAACCCTATCCTGATACCCCATCCCTTTCAGCGTGACTTCATATTCATCAGCAGATTGCGCAACCCCCCGTTGCCCAGGCACCGCGAGCAAGACGAGCAATTGCAGGGTAATACCAATGACCATGCCACACAATTTCTTCATGGTTACCCTCGACAAGTTACCTGTGAATCACCGTTCATGGATTTCCTGGAAAACCGTCGCAAGTTGAGCGGTTGTCTGGTGAATATCAAATCCGGCCAAGATGGTCGGCCGTCCTTGCCGTCCCAGTCTGTGTCTCAGCTCCTTGTCATTTATCAGTTGTTCAATCGCTTGTGCCAATGCTTGGGCGTCTCGCTCTGGCACAAGTAAGCCATTCTCTCCGTCGTGAACGAGTTCGGGGATACCCGTCACCGGCGTGGTTACGACCGGGAGTTGCATTGCCATGGCCTCGAGCAGAACATTCGGCATCCCATCACGATCTCCGTGCCGGGCTACTATGCAAGCCAGCACGAATATATCACTATGGCAATAGAGCGCCTGGATTTCTGCTTGTGTCTTGGCTCCAAGTAACAGGACACGGTCCTGCAAACCGTGGCTCTCAATACGTGCCTGAAGCACGCTCCGCAGTGGGCCACTTCCCACAATGGAACAACGGAATGCGTATCCCTTCTCAGCGAGTTGGGCACAGGCATCAATCAGATATTCATGTCCCTTTTTCTCGAACAGGCTGCCGACTGAAATGATGCGCACGGTATCATCTTCAGCAGGTACGTGCGATGGAGTGAATTCTGCAGGGTCCACCCCGTAGTGGACAATCTGGATATCCTCTGGAGTCCAGCGGGGACACAAGTTAGCGATGTATTGGCGATTATACTCTGAGACCGTTATAACTCCATTGGCCAGCGCAAGCTGCCGCCGCACACTCTCTTGGTTACGCATAAACAGTTCCCACGCGTGAGGATGCAAACTAAACGTTGCATCAATCAAGTCGGCCGCGATTTGAGCAGCAATGCCATTCACCCAGATAAAATGGGCATGAATATGGTCAATGCCCAAGCCTTGCATCTGTCTGGCAAAGTATACCGATTTCGGGAAGGTGACCAGTACACGCATCAATGCCGCCGGTTCTGGCCAGGCTTGCCAGATGGCTCTGAGGAGCGCTCGCACGTATCTAACAGGAGAATGCAACAGGGTATAGATCTGTGCCAGGATCAGCCTGGCAGAAAGAAGAAACGGACTATAATGCGCATAGGGCATCATCTCCTGAACTTGCTCGTGCATAATTGGAGTCGGAAGCGGCGGTATCAGGGAAAAAACGTGCACATCCAGGCCCAGCCGGCGCAGAAAAATCATTTCGCGCAGGATAAATGTCTCTGTCAGGTGTGGAAAACGGAGTAGCAGGTAGGCAACTTTCAGTTTATTCGACATTGACTCCCTCCACATTCCACAACCGGCTTTCGATGTACGAGAAAGGCCCGCGTCGCTTCGAGGTCTTCCATTGACAAATTGTGATATTGCTTAGCAACAGATAGGCCTCTGAGAGCTCCTGGCTCTCTTAACACCCTCGCTTGCACCTGCCTAAAACCACAATTCTCGAAACAGGTCAGGAATTCACTGTACGGAACCCGGTTAAAATACTGAACCTGGTTTTCGAAACGTAATTTCCATTCAGACTCGGAATAGGACAGGAATTGCTTGCGGGAAGCCTTTCGGTCATAATGCGCTAGATGATCATCCAGGCCAATCTGATGAATCGAGTACCCACCAGGCTTTAAAACCCGATAATATGAACCGATCGAATTGCCCAGATTGTCATGCGGTATATGTTCTAATACGTCGAAACTAAAGAGCAAATCAAAGCTATCGTCTGCAAAACTACCTAAATCTCCATTAGGGTCAATTCGATAGGTAAAACCCAATAACTTGTATAGCTCATCAAAAGTACTTACGGCGGCTATCTGACGAGTCAACTTCTGAACTGCATCATTCCCTGTTTTATCCAGTGAGAAGTGTGTTTTCAGGTACTCAGGCAACCGGTAAAACGTCCCCTGTAGTGCAGATAGTTGGCGATTATCGGTGACATCAAAGACTGTAATCTGAGGTGTCGAGAACAAGCGTAAGAAAATCGCATAAAAATGCATCCAGCCTGTCCCTACCTCCAGAGCAGAGGAGCCAGTATCAAGAACCAAGCCCATCTCCGCCACACGATCCAGTAACCATTTACCACGTTCAAGATAGTAGAGGCTAAACGCTTTCTTACGCTGGCTTTGACCGAGTTGATTACCCAACCAGCGATACGTCTTACGAGTACCTCGTGTTGCACTAAACGCTTTGAGTACGATAGCCACGCTCTGGTAAACTAACACCTGTCTACCTCCCGATCTCCCTCCCTAATTCTGACCAGGACTCGCCTCAAGCATGCCGGGCTTGTCCCCCTCTGTGACATTGTTCCTCTCGCACAGACAGTAGGACTTGAGAATCAGTGGAACATACACCGAAAATCCGTTGGCGTACACGAACCCGGTTCTAATTATCAAACCATTGACACCCGTGTTTATGACAGCCGTGTTACTAATGAGCTGTGTCGCAGTAGTAGTCACTGTAACGTCATACATGACGTCTACCGCGGATCGGTCCGATAGTACGCCGCTCCAGTGTAGGACCCCTGCAGTATCAGTGACGACGCCTAGAGCCGCCCTCAGTGTACCAGGGATGTAGGCCAGTCCCGCCGGGACCGTATCCGTCACATGAATGGCATGAGTAATTGGTGTACCACTGACGACACGAACAGTAAAGGTTACCTTCTCCCCTTGCCGTGCACTGATTGGCGCGGCAAATTTGCGAGTCGAGTTGAAGTCGGGCCCAAGCCGCTCATACGTCGCGCTGCGACGCAGGTCATGGCTGCCTGTAGGCCAGGGCAGCCGAATGGGCACGTAAGGAGTTGGGGTATCCCATACGAAGATCTGACCGGCCCTGGCGGCTACCAGGATTTCTAGATCTCCGTCACGGTCGAGATCGGCTAGCGTGGGCGCTGCCTGCACCCCTGGCGTGCTGACAGGCAGAGGGAAACCCGGCATAACCGTCCCATCGGCTTCCAATCCCCATACTCCCACCGGGCCATTCATATCGTCCGACGCGGGAACATAGGTACCAAAGACGACCTCTAGGGCGCCATCTCCATCTACATCCCCAATAGCCGGTTCACTGGCAAAAAGACCAGCCCCCTGGGTATAGTTGCGGGCCCATAGAACAGTTTTGTCAACCTTGTAGGCCCGGACCCAGCCGTCATGAGTGGCGACAACGATTTCCAGTTGGCCATCACTGTCCAGATCAGCCACTGCTGGGGCCTGCCGTGGTAAGTTCTCATACGCCAGAATCCCACTACCCAGTGCCGCCGTATCCCAACCGCGTCGGCGCGTACCGTTTGGTCCTAACACGAGCACACCGCTGTTGAGAATGACATCGTTATCCCCAGGACCCTTCACATTGCCGGTCACGATATATTCCATCGTGCCATCGCCCTCTAAATCAGCCATAATCGGGGCGCCAAGACCATATTCCACACGCTTGTCCTCGTTGTAGTCACCATTATTGCTGTTCAGAAAAGTCCGAATCGGCCAGCCGTGCTGAGAGCTACCACCAGAAGTATACACGTTAAGGTAGTGATGGTCACGACCGACGATGACATCGGCTATGCCGTCACCATCCAAATCGCCTGCGGCAATTGCGCCATAGATACCGGCCGTGGTATGCCAGTTGGGCCATTTCCCAGCGACCAAAGAGCCATCGTCATGCCAGGCATATAGATTGGGGACAGCTATATCTGCTTCGGGACTGCTGGAGGCATTGTTTGTTGTACCAGCCAGGATTTCCAGATCGCCATCACCGTCAATGTCGGCCAGAGCGACAGAACTGACCAAACAAGCATTGTGAGAATATCGGGTGTGCCATGCTACACTTTGCGGCCAGCCCTCTAGGAGCGTACCATCATGCCGCCAGACGAAAACGTGGGCCTGCCCATTGACAACTGGTGTTCGAGTGCCAGCCGCAATTTCCAGGTCCCCATCCCTGTCCAAATCAGCCACAGCAAGCTGACCAACTATACGTGTATCCCCAGTAATCAAGGGAAAGCCAGGCAACCGGATCCCCTCGTCGTCCCAACCATTGACAACACTTCCTCCGCCTGCCAGTAGCTCATTATCGCCATCGTCATCAATATCCGCGACAGCCGGGGAGGAAAAGAAAATCCAGCCGGAAGCAACGACTGGGAAACCAGCCTGAAAGGGATAGCGCGCCAACGCGCCCTGGTCGAGACCGAAGTCATCAAACCAGAAGGTGCCTCTGGTATCTGTCCACAGGTAAACACGCACCCGCATCATGACCGCATCAGGCATCGTTTGGAAACGGTATGTGACATGCATCCAATCGTTGGTACCATCTCCGATGTTCGCGTGCGCGTTTAGACTGAGACCCGTCTGGGTACCCCCTCTTGTATACTGATATATGCCGACTCGAGGATACCACGTGGCCCCCTGCGTGCGCAACCAGTAGGTCAGTGTGTAAACTGTTGAAGGCTGCACCGATATATAGGCAGACCTCAAACTGGCCGTTTCATCTCCCGCATCCCGGTAAACACGGGCCGAATGAGTGCCCCCATGGGCGATGCTCCCATCCCAAACCCAGTCGGCAGCGGGCCACTGCCAGTCGTTTGGCCCACCTTTCGGAAAAGTCTCGAATCCGCCATTGGGAAAAGGGACAGGTGCAGCCCAAGACGTGGTAGAATGTGAGCCAGATATGAACTGGACAAGGAGCAAGGATATTAACCATAATGAGCAAGGCACTGGTAAGTGCATGCCCATGGCTGGCTTTTCAACAGAGACCATCATTTCCGTGAATGAGAGTTCTTTACGGACATCATTGCTTTGCATGCCAGGTGACTCAAGATCATAGCCAGATATCGCGGGTAGGACCGGGTATCGCGTAAGACTCGGTAGTTCTTGTCGGAAAAACCAAAGCCGCCATCGGACCTCTGCCGGTCCAGTACCCTGCGGTAGGCTTTCAGGCTGGCCGCTTCATATTCACCAAGTCCTAATTGATGCGCTTTGGACAAGGCTGTGGCCAGAGCGACCGTCCAATAGTTGACCTCAGGATTCTCCTTGAAGCAGTTGTATGCACAGCTACCTCGTTCGGCAAGCCCTCCAGCCAGGTAGTTGGCCAACTTACTCATGATCTGCCACACTCGTTTGTCCGGTATCAGATCATAATAATAGGCCAAGTCCAGGAACTCGAAAGCGTTATATTGGTAACACATAAAGTGGGGACGAGTCGGAAACACATAAGGCAATTCGCCGCTGTCGAGCTGGCTGCGCTCCAGAAAACGTATCATCTTATCTGCATAACACTCAAGGTATTGCTCATCTTGAGTAAGCCCATACAACTCCGACATGAGCAGGAGCAGCATTGTAGTGACGTTCGGTACCGTATGGCTTGAGTGGGCGTAGTAATTGGCAGCCAGGCCCTCTTCAACCTGCTGAAACCCGATAGAGTTGATCTGGAATTCATACCATTTTAGTGCAGAATTCAGGTACTCCTTGCACCCAGTTTTCCTGTACGCAGCCGTCAGCCCCAAACTCCCCCAAACACCTTCGACTGTGGAAATGAACCCACGTCGCCCCCAAATCGGGGGATGCAGCCAGGCCCCGTTGGCTGGCTGAATTTTCACAACATGGCTTGCGCATCGTGCAGCGATTTCTAAGTAGCGGGGCTCTCTCGTCAGGTCAAAGAGCGCCAGGTTAGACCTGATCCAATACCCCTGACCTTGTAGATACACATAACGGTCATCACCAGGTAGCCAGGGGAGGTAGCTCCTGACAAAACGGGTCACTCGCCAATGAATCTTACCAATTGGATCAGGCCCGACAATGCAATTCCCGTTCCAGTGCCTGGCGACTGTATATTCGTGCAATTTGAGGGCGGCTTCTAAATACTCGTTCATCTGAAGTACTGCCACTGTTCATTCCCCATCGCGGCCCTGAGGATAACACACCTGGACAATCTCAGCGTCGGTAGGGTATTCTTTGGGTGACCTGGGTCTGATCCAAAAACCACGTACAGCCCCGTACGCGGCAAACGTCTGATGCGCGACGCTCAGCCACATTCTACGTAGGCTACGTTTCTTCATCCAATAGACGACAAGGAACGCCCCTACAACAAGCATCCAGCTCCCAAAGAATACGAGATTGCCAGACAGCAGGGTGAGCAACAAGGTAATCATAGAGATCAGAGCGCCTATCAGGTAGACGACGTACGTGCCCCGTTCCTTGAGGTATGTCCACAGCAAACCGGTCCTTAGATGGTACCGCAGAACCTGCCCACTCCCCAGCCATAAGTTCATACGGAAACGTCGCACAAAATATCCCCAGGATTTCACCGGAAGGGTATAATTTCTGCACATCAAGCGCGGTAGACTCATCAGTTTGTAGCCAGCGTCTCGCAAACGGACACACAATTCGGGCTCCTCATCCGAGATGATATAAGGATTGAATCCTCCAACTTGTTCCAGTGCCGAACGCCTATAAAGAGCAGCACCGGCGAAGTACGGTACTTCGATAAAACGCCCTGCTGGATCACGGCCATAGTCCTGCTCACCGATAATTCGCCCATCATGCACGTTAATATCACGCCGATAACCCGCCACGCCTGCCAATTCAGGATGCTCCAGGATGAACGGCACAGCCCGTTCCAACCACCCTGCCTCCAGTGCCATATCGCCATCCATGTACATAATCAAGTCACCCCGAGCATAGAGCATTCCGATATACCGCCCGGCGGACGCCGACAAGAACCACTTGGCATCCAGACGTACAATGCTGATCGGATACCGCTTGGCAATTTCCACAGTCCCATCGGTCGAAGCAGAATCAACCAGCAGAATTTCAGGCTGGGGCCAGTGCTCTACCGCACGCAGCACAGATTCGATGGCGCGTGCGATGTTCGCAGCCTCGTTACGAGCAATGATTACAATAGACAAACTGGGAAACGCATTCATCACAATCCTAAACTCGCCTTGCCAGGCGGGAGCCTCACTTTAGCTCACTGCTAAAACGTAAGGCAATGGGCTGGCATAGTCCTATTTGATAAGGTCAGCAAAGCGTTTAACAGCCGTCCTGGCTCGTTGTCGAAAGACTGGGTTCGTGCGCTCAAGGTGGGATCTTATTTGGGATTCCTGCTCACAGAGCGATACCAAACGAGCACATAAAACCGAAGGGTCTTCCACTAAATCTTGCCCCTTAACAAGCCACTCCAGATGCCCATAGACATCTTTGACTATTCCTCTAGCCTTCATACTGTAGCCTATACAAATGGTCGGGACGCCGGAAGAGATGGCGGCCAACGTCGAATGAGTTCTCGCTCCAGCAAATACGCGCACCCGGCCGATCACCCATTTCGTCTGGGCAGCGTTCAAGTCAGAGCCCAACACACACACCCACTCAGGCTCCGGAACCAGCTCCGCGACCCGGCGCAAGAACAGATAGTCGTCGTGTCCGATGTCACCGGTCTCCGAAGTAACATGTGGTATAAGTAATACAGGCTGTGAGAAACAACTCACCAGAATTTGGACAGCCTGTGCCGCAAGTCGGGCCCAGGCAGAGATACCTTTCTGCCCAGAGTCAGAGAAGCGCATGAATCGGTGCATAAAGGGAGACAGGTTCAGCCCAATGCATCCCTCTGTAAGAACTCTTTCGATATCGGGAGGCAATTCAACCGCCGACGGCTGAAGTTCAAAGGCGGGATCGGCGGTTAATATCACATTCTCTTGTACACCTATACTGGCCAGATATGCCTGTGTCTCCGTTTCACGCACGCCGATAAGCGAGACCTTGCGCAATTCTTGCGCAGCCCACTGTTCAAACTCAGGCACATTTGCAAAAGGGCCAACTGAAGCTCCCCAGATCGCAACTGGCACTTTGTGTTCCCTGGCCAGGTGGCTGAGCCTGAAGTGAATTTCCGGGTTACTGTTATCAAAGGTATAATTATCCCCTCCAAGCATCATCACGGCGTCAGCCCCCTGCAAAGAACGCCGGAACGTCCGCGACACCCGCACGACATTATACGGCTGACGGAACAACTTGCGGGCAATCTGTTCCTCAACCCAGGGGAGGCTGTACCGTTTCAGCACAGGGAATGGACGGTGGATGATAGTTGGGTCCGTTTCCCGTTGCGCGTCCATGCATCGCTCCGTAGCAAAATAGTTGGACACAAAACGGCACTCGCAAACCTCCTCGCGCAGGAGGACTGTTGTGCCACGCACAATTGCCTCACAGCCCCGGTTTGAGTACGACCCATTTCCCGCCAGGACGAAAGTATATCTCTTGGGATGATCCTTCATCGTGCTCAACGTCCTCCCTGTCTCGGTGAGCCGCCGACCAGGCGAATGATTCTTCGCGACAGCCCGCCTTCAAAAACTAGACGACGAACAGACCTCACAACACGATACAGAAACACCGTCCGCGACATCTCTGCCCGGAACCGGTTGATATGCTCTGCATCTCGATGATCGCCCAACGAGGCGAACTTCTGGTGGCTCAGGATACGCATTTTTTCCTGCAAGGAGACGCTCCATAGATCAATCAGGGATGGCTTTCTGGGCTCAACTCGTTTCTTGGGCACGTAACCCTGACCACGGCCTTTATTGATGTATAACCGATAGGCCAGTTGTTCCCGTTTCTTTGCCAGCACTCCCTCCTGGCTGTTGATCCCTTGCTCGATTTCGATGTCGTCCAGTATCAGTTCACCCTTTGCGTTGCCCATTTCGATCAATCCCAAAACCTGGGGCGAACGGACGATGGCTATGTTATGCCCTTGCCAGCATTGACTATATTCCGGCAACCAGGCATCCATAAGCGCGACATCCGCAACCTCGGCGAACACGTCATCACAATAGTTGCAGGCATTGGGCATAAAATAACCACGCGCCCAGATTTCCCTTCTTGCATCCTGGCCGCAGATGGTCATTTTCGATCCGGTTTGACAGATATCATCAGTCTCAAAGCATAGAGCATAGTCAATCGCCGGACGCGCTGGGGCCTTATGCCGGAAATATAACCGTTTTACATGGGCCGGGTCACCTCCGCCCATCGCAATCAAGTACTCTGCAAAAAACTTGCTTCTCGTCTGACCGCAGATTAGCCCAATTGTACAAACAATTCGTTTGCGCAGTTTGGCGTTGTGGCGCATGGCCAGGCGCAGTCCCTTGAGAAAGCAAGGCAACCCGGCAACCACATAACGGCCAGGAGTGTTGAGAACTTCAGCGATTACATCTGACATTTGTACAGGATAATAAGCGGACTGCGCTGAATAGCGAACTTGATCCACACTATCAAGCACAGCAAAACGAAACAGTTGATCCGGGTCATCGTTTGGAACAACGCTAATGACAAAATCTGATAGCCCTTCTTTCAAGTACGTCTGTTGAAGCCAGGTCGCCAATCCGCCAGAGGATCGAGTTACCCGGTATGCTTCATCGCTCACATAACCCACAAAAGACCTCAGATAGTAACCTGTCTCAAAACAGTGCTGAATACCCTGCACATGGCCAAAAGCCAGCTCAGCCAAACTGTCCTCATTATCACTCTGGTTCCCAAAAGGACAGGCCTGAAGACAAATCGGGCAGGAAATGCAGCCAGGCCTGACCTCAACAGGGATATATTCGCCATATTCATTGAAACGCATTTCCAGAACGTTGGCCGGGCAAATCGGCACACACATTCCACAGCCGATGCACATGTCGGCAGGAACAATGACTTCGAGAACACTCTGATAGGTAGCCTTCTTCTTATGAATGGCCTTCATCGCTTGAGTCTGCGCTGAATCTCTGACTTGAGGAGGTACCGGTCATCGGCATTCAGCCCTCCGAAATACATGGCGACCATGTATACCCCAGATATGATTGCCCCTATAAGTACGAGTTGCCACAGACTTGTCAATGTCCAAGTCGCGGATACCCAGTACGCGCCTACTCCGACTACCAGGCTCCCAATAATGCCAATTATTATGCTCGGCAAAAAAGTCCACCAGGACAACTTGAGAATACGCGCGCTATAAAGCGGTGTAAACAGTACATTCTTCGCCGTCAGTACAATCGCTCCGGCAATGGCAATACTGATGTAGCCCCAACCACTCCACAAGGCCAGTGCAACCGCCAGGACTGTATTAGCCACTCCCATCAGGAGGGTCACGATTCCGGGTATGCGCACATTACCCGTGGCGAGCAGTAAAGAAAACAGCGGAACAACGGCAACGTTGATACATAGATGTCCCACTAACACCACCACCAACCAGGAGAGATCGGCAAATTCAGGCCCCAGCCATACGGTCAGCAGAGGTTTTCCCAACCCACATATCAACCCAACCGGCAAGGCGGTTACCAATCCTATGAACTTTACTGATAGACAGGAGACACGCAGGAGCCTGGAAGGGTTATTCTGGGCATACAGTGTAAGAATTACGGGTTTCAACACGTCATCTACAGTCGCCACCAGCGTGCGCAACAGGGTCGGCAACACCAGCACGGCCCCGTATCGTCCGGCTACTTCTGCACCAAAGACAAGGTTGGCCACGATCAGATCAATGTTCAGAAACAACAAACTGCCAACTTGGTTGACAAGTACCCAACCACTGAACCCCAACATTTGTTTCAAATGGGATGGATCAAACAGCTTGAGCCTGATCTTCAGCTCGGGCGCCAGGCGGCGCCAGAGCACCCCATGCCCCAATAGAGACACGAGTGCTGACAGAAATATTCCAAGACCAACCTGCCACAGGCGGGGCGACAGCACTGTGAACAGGACAAGCAAGCTTCCCATCTGTGTAACCAGGCGGATAACATTGACCAAGAGTCGCAAATCGAACCGGTGGTAGGCATATGAGAAAACTGCCAAGGTACTCGCAAATGTGGTGACTGTGAATGCGGCTGTAGTAAACAACATTAACGAATGTGCCTCGCGCTCGAATCCCGGGGGCACATCGAAAACCTGGGGCGCAAACCACGAAAAAACCAGCGCCAACGGCAAAAGAACGATAACAATAGTTAAGCCACCTACGATGGATGTGTTAAATGTACGATTGGCCGCGCCGATGTCATCCCTGGCGAGGTCAACCGTTAAGAACCGGCTGATCGCACTGTTAAGGCCTTGCGTCAGAATGGTCAAGTAGTAGGTGACCGAACTAGCCAACGGCACCAGTCCATAGACAGCAATCCCCAGATGGCGAATCAAGTAGGGGGTATACCAAGCCCCTACGATGCCGTTCAACACCATCCAGGTCATATTTGATAGCACGTTGATGGGTAGACGCCGGCCGCCTTCACTCAATTTGGCGCTGAGCGCCTGGTCCCCGGACTGAACTTCTTCTACTCTTACGTGCCCTGGTAAGGCCCTAGCAATGTCATGTCTCATGTGTCCGTGTCCTCATAGTTCTGTGGATAGGATGATCTGGAAAGGTCTCAGAAGCAGGTTCCTACCCAGTGCCAGGCCTTCCCGGTGTCAAAGGGGTAGTGAGTGTAGCCGCAGAATGTTCCAGCACATATTGTGATGGTACGGCTAATTGCGATAAGCCTGGACGGTCTGTCAGATAGGCATGCCCACCCAATGCTTCTACTTGTTCAGGAATTGCATAGGTCTGCTCAAGATTGTGGAGACTGGCTACCAATCCAATCAGCAGCCAAACAAAAAGTGTAATAGGGCGCACGTGAAAAGTCGAGGTATACATCTGAATGCAGAGAGATATAAGTGCGCAACAGAACCCGAGCGCGACCAACTTGATAAAACGATCGTGCGACTTGATGATGTACTGTACCGTCATTATGATAGGAGAGGCAAGCAGAGCCACGTAGAATAGAAAGCCAAATAAGCCCGTCTCGGCCCAGACTGCCAAATATCTGTTATGCACAAGCGAGTCAATCACATATCCAAGATCCCCCACATCGGTTGTATAGTAATCGCGGGCCACCAGTGCGTAGTTGTTGGCTCCAACGCCGAGCCACATATTCTCTTCAATAACATTCCACGCCAGTCTGTACATCTTGGGGCGGCTCTCAGCCGATCCTCTATCTTCTTCCATAAAGCGGGTATAGATTGCGTTGTAAAACGCGCCTCCGATGATCAGTACAATCACGAGCAGCCCGACCAATGTTTTGCGCTTTACCAGGCCACGCCAGAACCCAAACAGGACAAAAATAAGCACCGTCGCCGCAAAGGCAATCCAGGCTATGCGTGAACCTGTGCTAATCAAGGCGATACTACCTGCAATAAAACCACATACCGACAGCACTTTGAATGACTTCTGAGGAGAAGCCCATATCATGGCACTGGCAATGAGTGCGTGGGCAGAAATGTACGCGGCTGTCGCCCCCTTGTCGCTGAGCGTTCCCACAACCTGCCCACCATAGATTACCGCTTCTATGCCCGCGATCTTAAACTCGAGGCCCGTGATCCATTGCGCAATCATCAAAGCGCTTTCCGCCAGTAGTGCCCCGGTTGAGACTGCGAGGAAGAATTGCAGCTCCTTGATAGTCCGAATATGATTAGCCAGATAGAAATAGGCCAGAAATAGCTCAAGAAGCTGCACGATAAGGAAGAGAGACAATTGCCAGTCTCGTGCCTGGGACACTGAGAGAACGGACATGAATATGAGTCCCAACGCAGGTACAGTAGTGCCTGCGAAAAAACGGACTTGCTTCCGACCCGACCTTCGAGACTTGGTTATCCATAGCGCATACCCAATCAAGAGCAAAACTGTGACCAGTGACAACCGAAGTTCAGTCAAAGCCACAATCGTGCGATATCCCTTGGCAATGTTCCCCAGGGTACGCGCATAGGGACTGATGAGCACCGAAACATCGAGATTGAGAGGTACACTGATGGCGAGCGAAGCCAACACAATCTTTTCCAAATCATTGATAAGCAACACAAAAACGACGGCTATGGGGACAACGGCAATAAGTCCTTGCCAGTCGGAGGAAAGGTCCCAGGAAACGACTAGCAGAACACCAACTATCAGACCTACAACCAGAGACAAGCCAAGCTCAAACATCTGATAGGCCAGGCGTGTCTCTGCCCACATGCGGTATTTTTGTCTTATAGCGGACCAGCGCATTGGCCAAATCCCTCGTGGATTTTACATCACACTTCACAGCATGGGGTTCGCTTTCTCACCCGTAACCCCAATCCCTGTCACCCTTCTGCACAAAGATGAAGCCCAGCACATGGGCCCGGCTCGCCTGCAATTGCCTGAGCGCGGCGAGTACCTGCTCGCGCCTGGAGTGAGCCTGCCTGACCACAAGGATGACGCCATCTACCCTCGACACCAGCACGGAGACATCAGCCACACCCAGCACTGGTGGTGCATCCAATAGGGCGACCTGTCCCTGGTCACCCAAATAGTGGAGCAGTTTATCCATCGAAGGTGAGGCAAGCAGTGATGTGGGATTGGCCATCTTGGGACCACCGCGGATAACAAAGAGGCTAGGCTGTTTGGCCGGACACGTTATCTGGCTGAGTAACTCGTGATCGAGTGTCTGGCGTTCAACCAGTAGGTCACCCAATCCCAAGCCATCATCTATGTCCAGCATTTTGGCAATGATCGGACGCCGCAAATCAGTTTCTACGAGGAACACTGTCTGCCCACGCTCAGCAAACGTCTGAGACAAGTTGGCCGCCACCATTGATTTGCCTTCTTTGGACACAGCACTGGTAATCAAGACAGTGTGGAAAGAAACATCCTCCCTAAGTGCCAGTAGATTGGCACTCAAGAGACGATATGCTTCTCCAAGAGAATGGGTGCGGCGGCTCCCATTGGCATTGCCAGGGCTGTCCAGAGACAACAAACCTTTGGGTACAGCACCCAGCACTGGCAGGCAGGCAAGATGTTCCACTTGCTGAGGGAAGTAGATGCGTGTGTCAAGGTTTTCCAGAACTAGCGCTAAACCGATGCCGCCGAACAGTCCCACGACGAGACTCAGCCCAACCTGCTTCATTCCAAGACTGTTAGACGGGACTCGTGGCAGCACCGCCGGCGCGATAACCGCGATGCTGTTGGCTCGCAGAGACTCGTTCAACCGGGTTAGCTCATAGCGATCCAGAAGACGGTCATACGCATCTTCTCTGGACATGATTTGGTTGGTGAGCGCATCAACCTCTGCACCAACCTCACCTGCGGCCAACAGGGCCTCAAGTTGCCGACGGTCACTCTTGATATCATCCTCCATACTGGCTAACTGCTCTTCTACGATTTGGAGTGCACTTTTGTGACCGCCGGTATAGAGATTCTGAGTATATCCTACCAACAGTTCGCTCAATGTATTGGCAAGAACGGCAGCAAAAGCGGGGTCGTGATCACGAACTGAAATCCACATCAACTCTGTGTTAGGAATAACTTCAACCTTGACTTTCTCGCGCAACTGCCCGGGCGAGAGGGGGCTTCCCAAACGTTCAGCAGCCTGCTCCAGAATGGGCCAGCTTGTCAAGACACGGCCATAAGTATTCATCAGGAGCTCGGTATCGCGAATACGCAAATCCAAGATACCTACATCCTGATACACACGCACTGTGGCGCCAGCAGTGTACTCGGGGGTCATCAGCAGACCAGCAATGGCCACCACAGCTATCGCCAGCGCCACAACGATAACGATGACAGCGGCACGCCGCTTCAGAATATCAAAATAGTGTCGTAGTTCCATGGTACCTCGCCACAGTGTTTATGAGCGCAGGTGTTCAAGTTTCACCTGTGCATCTCCCGTGTGTTTCTGTGTGTTAAGGAAACGCCCCGAAACACACCCTCGGATTCTAGAGGACATACAGCCCGGCGTACAGGTCCAAGAAATCTCCCATTCAAAGACGAGTTTGCGATCTCAACTTGGCCAGTTGCTTGGCTAACATCTGCCAGACATGGAGAGAGTATGGTTCCATTTGGCAGTTTTGTCAAAATCACTGTGGCGAGGTAATGCATCTCCCCCTACTATAGGTACATCAGCAAACCTAGTCCAGACCTCTGAGGAGCCATGGGGCGGGGCTCTTGACCGTGAAAAACAACACTACCATCCTCCTGCTCCCAGTGACTCGATCAGGTCTGGGTTCGTGCATACGTACCGGTCATCCCACAGGGTCACTCCGGTGGTCTTCTTGCTGTAGCAGATCTCTATCTGCCCAAGCACATCTCCCACTGACTTTGGAGTGGTGGGGTTAAATGTGCACACAGACAGGCGTGGGACGATACGCTCTGGAAAGTATTCAAACTCCATCCACTGGTTGAGATACCTCCGCACCCAGTAGTCATTCTCATAGATCATGGGCGTTACGTAGTCAATATAGCCACCACCTAACCAACCTAGCCAGTCTTGACCGCGCTCATTCAATGAGAATCGGGGGTCAGCGTGTGGACTAGCTGCGACCAAGACCTCCGGACGGACAGCCTTGACTCGGTCGTAGATACCCCGGACGGCCAAAGAGACATCCTCAGCGGAGAGGTCGGCCTGTCTGTACCACTGCTCTCTCCAGCGCGTAGCATCGAGGAGAATGCCGTCCACATCGTAGTTCGTTACGATTTCTTCGGCCACGTCGGCCAGGAACGAGCGCGCTTCGGGAAGAGCAAAGTCCAGCCAGTCCTCCGTCGCCTCGGGATAATTCAAGCGTGCGTTCCACCGGGGATGCTCAGGCCACCCCATGTTGCCAGATGGCATCAACGCATACACCTGGATGCCTCGCGCATGAGCACGGGGGATCAGATATTCTAGCGCATCGAAGTCGCGATGGGGCATGAGGTTGCTGTGATACCGGCACGACGGTTGGTCTGGTGGATCGTTCCAATAGATCGTATAGTACACCACATTGACACGTGCCGCCTCAAAGCACCTCAGCCGAGAATCGCACCGACTCGGTTTATAACAACCCGATGCCTGCACCCGCACTCCACGCAAAGGCTGCGCTGCACGATGCTCCAACACCACCGGCAGATAGACTACGCCTGGGCCTGCCTCAACCTCGACAGTCTGTCTATATGCATATCGGCACTGTTGGTCTTCATATCGCTCACTGGATGGGTCAAAGTGATAGGATCCCTCGCTATCGCTTACCGACGTTCTTACATAGATTGGATAGGTGCCCGGTCTGGGAAACCTCACTTTAACTCCTACGTAAATTGTCTCCCCAGCCTCCCACGATGCATTATGTTCTGCCACAACCAGCAACGCCTGAGCCGCTCCGGAGTAGCCCGAACCACAGTGATACCGGATTGGATCACTCGAATCCCCAGAGCGATATTCGTGGTACACCATATCGGCGCTATAGTCCCAGAGTTCGACGTAGGTAGCATCGCCATACGAACCAAATCCTGGGAAGCTTATGTAAATCGCTCCCCTATCGCCGCTGGCGGTTCCAACGTTTGTCACCTGTACTTGGACAATCACGGATTCGCCTTGAGTGATCGTCACACTATTGGTAGGGCTCCGATCGAGGGAGATGTAGTCAATACGGGGGACGGGGACTCCTGCTTGTGCCTTTGACTGACCGATGCAAGAGGCGGGGATGAGGTACATCTCCACAGCGACCAGCATCACGCCCGTCAGCAAAGCCACTTTGATCAGCGCTACCACCTGCTTGTTGCTTGTGTTCATTTCCTATTCCTCCATGTGACATGTTTACCCCCGCCAAGAGTTTTTTAATAGTTTCTTCACACTGTCACATGGTACAAGAGATGAAGCTACTAATCAATAGGTTTTTAGTCCTATTTTCCCGTCATCTCTCAGGCTTTACTGGATGGCCTCATGGTTCTGTCAATGTTCAGTTACTCGGCTCCCTGGCCACAGACTACCGACAATGCTGTCCACCACAGGATCTTTAAATCCAGCACTGGGCTCTGACTCCTGACATATTCGACGTCGTAGTGTACTATACGATCAAAAGAAATGCCACTTCTGCCCCGCACTTGAGCCAGACCCGTGATGCCGGGCAGCACTTCCAACCGCTCGTAATGCCAGGGCCGGTATTCCTCCACCTCCCAGGGCACGTTGGGTCGTGGGCCCACCACACTCATCTCCCCCCTGAGAACATTGATGAGCTGGGGTAATTCGTCCAGGCTGGTCTTGCGCAGGATGCGCCCCATGCGCGTAATCTGGGAAGACTGCGCGGCCTTATAAACCTTGCCGTTTCCATTGTTGCCCAACGATACGTTCGTGAGAGCCCGCCTGGGGAGGCGATAGAATCTACCATTCTTGCCGCCCTCTTCCCCGCCGATCTGGCCATTCACAAAAGCCTTCATGAAGGCACGGTTGTGGCTGTCGTCGTGCTTGTGCTGCATAGTACGGAACTTGTACATGCGAAAGCGGCGGCCGCCTCTGCCGACCCGTTCCTGAATGAAGAAGACCGGCCCGGGCGAGCCGAGCCGGATGGCCAGCGCACACATGGCCATCAAGGGCAGGGCCACGGGCAGGAACAGCAGACAGAGCGCCAGGTCCAGTAAACGCTTGCTGATCTGGTGTGTTCTTTGATAAGGGAATACCCGAGGTCGGTTGATGATCACTAACTCCATAGACTTCCTCCTCCACTACATTGCGTGACGTTCGGTGACCAAGAGTTGCGGGCGCAAGGAACGCTCCTTCTCCCGCTCTCCGTCCATATTCTTGACAGCCTTTTCGACCAGGCTTTCGAAGGTCAGGGCATCCTGAGGGAAGGACGCGGTGCCAATCTGGAGAGTAACCCCTACTTCCTCCGCCACGGACTGGCGCAGAT
>Ga0315289_10004278_pt1 | contig 21313 bp, 17 predicted proteins | sample YL17G11_40_MG_FD_203452 | JGI IMG/M metagenome (GOLD analysis project Ga0315289, IMG submission 203452) | Sediment microbial communities from Yellowstone Lake, YNP, Wyoming, USA - YL17G11_40 | ecosystem: Environmental > Aquatic > Freshwater > Lake > Sediment | place: USA: Wyoming | collected... | reverse complement strand
GGATGGCAGGTCTCGCTGCGCTCGACCTGCCCTACCGGCTCGATCTGCCCTACCGGCTCAATGACAGATCGCGCGGAGCGTCCGGCGGGCCAGGACCAACAAACGCAGCGTGGCAATCCCGAGGCCGATGCCGCCGAGGTCCGCCACAAACGTCAGGGCCACGACAAACCCGGCCAGATCCGAGCCTTCCGGGGCGTACCGTTGGAGCACCAGGATCGCTAACGCGGCCGCCGCCAGGGCGCAGGTCAACGCCAGCGCCAGATTGGCAAAGGTGGCGAGCTTCTTGTTGGGTACCCGCCGCATCAAGTCGCTCAGACGTTGCAGAAACACCGCTGGCGGTCCGGCGGCCAGCGCGACCTGGATCACCGCCTCGGCGTAATGGCCCCCGTAGAGCAGGATCAGCACCAGCCCGACCGCCCCGAGGACGACGAACACGCTGGCCCGCACCAGAAAATGGGGATTCACGTACCGCGCCCGGTAATACTCCGCGGAATGCCGCCCCGTGAACACAGCGATCCCCACCAGGGCCACGAGCAGGCTGAGCGTTGCGCAGAACAAGCCCGCGTGGAACACCGAGACGACCGCGTCCGCAAAGCCGCGGGCCGAGACCAGCTCGGCGAGAATCATGATCGCCCCCAGGCCGCCCAGGAAGAGCGCCGGGTAGTAAACGATGTTGGACATCTCATGGAGGCGGCGCGGCTCGCGCGTCGAGGCATCGATGAGATACGCCCCGTAGACGGAGTCGTAGATCGGGTGCCGGCACGTCGGGCACCGGTCCTCAATGGAGCAGCCGCGCAGATCGGTCCCGCACTTGACGCAGAACTTGGCCATGACCACCCGCTTGTCGGCGGCCACTGGGTCTGCATGTCGGCCTTTTCGCTTTATGCCGAGCCCCATCGCTCTTCTCACGCCGGGCGGCGACTTGCCTCGTTCCTTATAGTCTAAACCGCGTTTCCCAGGAATACGAGCGCAAAGACGGAAGTCTGTTTAACCCGCCCGCCAGGCAGCGCTCTCCTCGCCCCAGCCCCGGAAACCGGTCCCGCCGCTCACTCGCGCTGCAGCTCGTCCTCCAGCACGCGGGGCTCGTTGCAGGCCCGTTCGGCCTCGGCGCGCGAGATGGTGCCCGCCTTCACCAGCGTCGCCAGCGTGCGCTCCAGGGTGGTCATTCGCTGGGCCGGCTCGTCGCGCGTATGCGTCTGGATCAGCGAGTAGATCTGCTCCAGCTTGACCTGGCGAATGAGGTTCGCGACCGAGAACGTGTTGTTCAGGATCTCCATGACCGCGATCCGGCCGTGCCGGTCCTGGCGTGGAATCAGCTTCTGCGAGATCACGTAGCGCAGCCCGAGCGACAGTTGCGTGGCGATCTCCTCCGCCCGGTTCGCCGGGAACATGTCCAGCACGCGGGTGACCGTGCCGATGGCGTTCCGCGTGTGAATCCCGGAAAAGACCAGATGCCCCGTCTCGGCCGCCGACAGGGTCCAGGTCGCCGAGTCGGCGTCCGTCATCTCACCCACGAAGATCACGTCCGGGTCCTCGCGCAGGCAGTCGCGCAAGCCGCGCTCGTAGTTGGGCACGTCGCGGCCGATTGCCCGCTGCGAAATCATGGCAATGTCGCTCTTGAATTCGTACTCAATGGGGTCTTCCAGCGTGATGATGTGGCAGGGTCGCGTGCGGCCGATCTCGTTGATCAGGGCCGCGATCGTGGTGGACTTGCCGGCCCCGGTCGTCCCCGTCACCAGCACGAGTCCCTGCGACAGATTCACGATGTCGCGCCACACGCCGTTCGGGAAGCCGATGAAGTCGATGCTCGGCAGGGCCGTATCCAGGGCCCGGATGGCCATCGCCAGCCCGCGCATGTCAAAGTACGCGTTCAGCCGGTAGCGGTAGCCCTCGATGAGCCGCGAGGCGTTCACAGAACGGCGCTCCTGCAGCGTCTTCATCTGGGTGTCGTCCAGCATGGTGCGGGCCAGCTTGACGAGGGTCGCGTGATCGAGCGGATGCGCCCCGGTCACCTTCAGCTCGCCGTCCACCCGGTAGCACGGCGGCCGGCCGACCTTCAGGTGCAGGTCGGTCACCCGCGCGCTGCCCTCGCGCTTGAAGTAGTACAGCAGATCGAGCATGCTCATCTGCCGGGAATCCGAAGCGGCGTAGATTTTCTGGCTCAGGGCCTCGGTCTGAGACATGTCGGCTCCCGGATCAGCACCCGCCTCGCGGTGGACCCGATCTGATCCCCAGTGACAATAGCATACTTGCCCCCAGAGGGGAACGTCCTCGGGATTACAAGGACCTGAATGCCTCGTGACCCCGGTGTGGGAGCAACCGGTGAGTCGTGCGGCTTCCCCCCTGCACAGCAGAACAACGGGAGTTGCGGGTCAAGGGAAGTTCACGGCAACAGCGGCGGGCCGGGTTCGGCGCCCAAGCCCGGCGCGGCGGCCGATCATGACGGTTGCGCTATGGCTTGCCGAGCAACGCGATGCGGGCCCGGAGCTCAAGTTCTGCCTGTTGCCAGTCCCACTCGGGGTTGCCGGGGGTCCCGTCGCGCGACAGGAAGATCTCATAGGCGCGTTGGCGAATCTGCCCTTCGGTCGGACCGGCAGCCCTGGGAACCTCACGGGCGGGTCTTGACCGCGCCCGGGTCCGCACACCGCCGGTGGGGGTCGTGGACGGCATCAGGGACCTCCTTGGGAAACTGAAAACGCCACAGTTTGCGGAAGGCCTGTCTGATAACTTTGATCGGACAGTCTGGCCGGGAACATGAGCACACCGGCCCGGAATCCGCCGCAGCCCGGTGCCCTTCCGGCCCGGCGGGCTTAGCGCCGAGGGGCCCGCACCTCGGCACGGTGAGTCTGCCACTTCCAGCGTCCGTCCGCAATAGGCCACAGGGCCGACACTTGACCGTGTCGCCAAGTCGGCGACACTGTGTCCCGACTGCCCGGCGCTGCCGCACGGAGCCAGCCTCGGAGATACCCATGGAGCTTCCGGCCCACGTCACCGAGCTCACTTTCTTCGCCCGGCTCGAGCGCTTCACAATCGAAACGCCCTCCTGGGCTTACACCGACACCGGCACCCGGTTCGGCAAGTTCCTCCAGGACGCGGCGGCCACGACGATCGAGGAGAAGCTGGCGGACGCCGCGGAGGTGCACCGGTACACCGGCTGCTGCCCGAACGTGGCCGTGCACGTGCTGTGGGACTTCCCGGCGGGGTACGACCCGCAGGCCATCGCCCGGCGAGCTGAGGAATTGGGGGTCCGCATCGGCGCGATTAACCCCAACGTCTTCCAGGACCAGTGCTACAAATGGGGCTCGGTCGCCAACCGTGACCCGGTGATCCGCCGCCGGGCGATGCAGCACATCCTCGACAGCATCGCGATCGGCCGTCAGGTGGGTTCCCGCGTGCTAAGCCTGTGGTTCGCCGATGGGACAAACTACCCCGGGCAGGCGAGCATCCGGGAGCGTAAACGGTGGTTCCAGGCCGCACTGCGCGAGGTACACGAGGCCCTGCCCGCCGACATGGCCATGCTCATCGAGTACAAGCCATTCGAGCCGGCCTTTTACCACACTGACATCGCGGATTGGGGCATGGCGTACGTGCTGGCCAGGCACGCCGGGCCGCGGGCCAAGATCCTCGTCGATACCGGCCATCACCTGCCCGGCGCCAATATCGAGCACATCGTCGCCTTCCTGCTCGACGAGCAGATGCTGGGCGGCTTCCACTTCAACGATCGCAAGTACGCGGACGACGACCTGACGATGGGCAGCATTGATCCGTATCAGCTTTTTCGCATCTTCTACGAGATCGCGGCGGCGGAACACGCCGCGGGCCGCGACCTCGACATCGCCTACATGATCGACCAGTCGCACAACCTGAAGCCGAAGATCGAGGCGATGATCCAGACGGTAATGACGGCCCAGGAGCACTTCGCCAAGGCCCTGCTCGTGGACCACGAGGCCCTCGCGCGGGCGCAGAAGCGCGAGGACCTCGTGCTGGCCGAGAACATCCTCCGGGATGCGTACCTGACCGACGTGCGGCCGCTGCTGGCCGAGTGGCGGCAAAGCCGGAAGTTGCCGCCAAACCCGTTGCAAGCGTTTCGCGAAAGCGGTTACGCGGAGCGTGTGGCGAAGGAGCGCGGGCCGCGGAAGAAGGGCGATGCCGGCGGCTACGCATGATTAGCTGCGCACAGCTTCCCCGATGCGCTCCGGATGCTGTCGCTGGAGCTCCGGCAGATGATCGCACAGTCGGTCGACGTCGTTGGCTAACTGCTCCGAGATTGCCCCGCGGATGGCGCGCACCTCGTCGATCAGCGGCGGCAGGTCGTCGTGCACGATGCTCCACACGACATCCAGATTGATCGCGTCGTAGCCACGCACGATCCGGTTGCGCAAACCAATGACCTGGGGCCACGGCACGCCGGACGACGCCGCCTGACGGCCGGGCGAGACGCGCGTCGCGGCCTCGCCCACGATCTCCAACCGGCGTGTGACGGCAAGCTGGAGCATGCGCTCCTGGTCGAGGTCCTAGCGCGATTTCCCGCGGCACGCTTCCACCGCTTCGCGCGCATGGTCCAAACATCTGGCGAAGAGAAATGTCGTCGTCATGCCGCGTCATAAAGGACTCGCGCTTCCCGGAGCACCTGGTTTCGGAAGTACTTGCTGAGGCACTGGGGCGTGTTCAAGTCCACTTTCCGGCCCAGCAGTTCGGTCAATTCTTGTTGGAGCCCGAAGAATCGCAGCCCCGGCGTCTTGTCCGGCTCGAACTCGACGAGCACGTCCACGTCGCTATTGGGCCCAAAGTCGTCGCGCAGGATCGAGCCGAAGAGCGCCAGCCGCCGAATGTGATTCTGCCGGCAGAACTCGGCGATAGGTTCCTGCGGGATTTCGAGGTCGTGACAGGTCATTGTACGTGGACGGTACGCGCCTTGGCCGGGCTCCCGTCTGTCCCAGATGCCATTATAATGCGGCATTGCAGCAGCCAGCGTAGCACAACGGAGAATCATCGCCATGTTGACCCCCTATCGCCCCGAACCGTACGTCAACTTCACCGATCCCGAGCCGCGGCAGAAGATCCTCGCCGCCCTTAAGGACGTGCGCAGCCGCCTCGGCCGCACGTATCCGCTGCGCATCGGCGACAAAAAGATCGAGCCGCCGGGCCGGATCGCCTCGGTCATGCCCGCCGCCAGCGACACCATCGTCGGCTACGTCGGCAAGGCCACCCGCGACCACGCCGAGCAGGCCATCCAGACTGCGCTCGCGGCGTTCCAGACCTGGAGCCGCGTCGCGCCCGAGACCCGCGCCCGCGTCCTGTTCAAGGCCGCCGCCATCATGCGCCGCCGCATCTACGAGCTCACCGCCTGGATGTGCTTCGAGGAGTCCAAGAGCTGGATCGAGGGCTACGCCGACGCGTGCGAGGCCATCGACTTCCTCGACTTCTACGCCCGCGAGATGATCCGCCTCGGCGGCCCGCAGCCGGTCACGCCTTACCCCGGCGAGGACAACGAGCTGCGCTACATGCCGCTCGGCGTCGGCGTGGTCATTTCGCCGTGGAACTTCCCGCTGGCCATCTGCACCGGCATGTCCAGCGCCGCGATCGTCACCGGCAATACCGTCGTTCTCAAGCCGGCCAGCACGTCGCCCGTCATCGCCGCCGTCATGGCGGAGATCTTCGAGCAGGCCGGTCTGCCGCCGGGCGTGCTGAACTACTGCCCCGGCGCGGGCAGTGAGATCGGCGACTACCTGGTCGAGCATTCCAAGACGCGGTTCGTCTCGTTCACCGGCTCGATGGAGGTTGGCCTGCGGATCTTCGAGAAGTGCGGCAAGGTCGCGCCGGACCAGATCTGGCTCAAGCGCTCCATCCTCGAGATGGGCGGCAAGGACTGCATCGTCGCCGACGAGACCGCAGACGTAGATGCCGTCGCCGAGGGCGTCGTCGCGGCCGCGTTCGGCTTCCAGGGGCAGAAGTGCTCGGCGTGCTCGCGGGCCATTCTGCACCGGGACATCTATGACGCGGTGCTGGAGCGTGTCGTGGAGCGGTCGAAGAAGCTCACCGTCGGCGACACGACGCGCGAAGAGAACTTCTACATGGGGGCGGTCATCGACGAGGCGTCGTACAAGAAGATCAACCAGTACATCGAGATGGGCAAGAAGGAAGGGCGCGTGGCGCTCGGGGGCACACCTGTGCCCAAGGGCGGCTACTTCATCCCGCCCACGATCATCGCCGACGTCGACCGCAACGCCCGCATTGCCCAGGAGGAGATTTTCGGCCCGGTGCTGGCGGTGATTAAGGCCCAGGACTTCGATGACGGCCTGGTCATCGCCAACGGCACGAGGTTTGGCCTGACCGGTGCCCTGTACTCCGCCGACCGCTTCCGCCTCGAACGCGCCCGGCACGAGCTGCACGTAGGCAACCTCTACCTCAACCGCAAGTGCACCGGCGCCCTCGTCGACGTGCAACCCTTCGGCGGCTTCAACATGTCCGGCACGGACAGCAAGGCCGGCGGCCGCGACTACTTGTTGCTGTTCATGCAGGGCAAGGCGATCGCCGAGCGCCTGTGACGCCGCGGCGCGCACATGCCGGCCGCCGTGTGCGGCGGCCGCCAATGTAGCACCGGCCCTCCGCGTCCGGCGCCGCAATCCGAGCCGGGCCATTCATGGCCCGGTCCGGCCGCCCATGACTGGGGGCGACACTGCTCGCCCCCTGCTTTTGTCGCACACCTATCCGGGCCCCTCGATTGCCATTGTGCCCGCCGGCGCAGCAGTGTACAATACCCGGTGGTCCGCCATCCGGACCGCTGGGTGTAAGAGAGTAGGGAAAAACGACGCGACCACGCCCGTGGGGACTTGGCCGTCGTCGCGGCCACATTGGGGAGTAGGTCATGTCACAGCGAATCGTCGTGAGTGCATTGGTCATGTTGGCGATGGGAGTCGTCAGCGGAGCGGGTTTGGGGGTAGCCGGAGCGACGGAGCGGCTGGTCCCCAGTCAGTACCCCACCATCCAGGCGGCGATCGACGCGTCGGTTGACGGCGACGTCGTCATCGTCGCCGACGGGGTGTACACTGGGACGGGCAACCGGGACATTGATTTCGGGGGCAAGATGCTGACGGTCCAATCCGAAAACGGCCCGGAGAGCTGCATCATCGACTGTCAGGCGTCGTCGGGAAATCGCCATCGCGGCTTCTTCTTCCACACCAACGAGACCGCCGCAGCGGTGCTGGACGGCTTGACGATCCAAAACGGGTACGCACCGTACAACGAACCGTGCTACTACTCCGGCGGCGGCATTCTCTGCCAGTACAACGCGAACCCAACCATTCGGAACTGCATCCTCCGCGCGAACCATGCGCAGGACTGAGGGGGTGGCGGCATTGAGTGCTGGTACAGCGCTCCAACCCTCATCAACTGCGTGATCACAGACAATACCGGTTCGAACGGCGGGGGAATCGACGCCGAGTACGGTGCACCAATCATCATGAACTGTTTGATTGCCAGGAATTTCGCCCCCAGCATGGGTAGCGGGATCTTTGCAAGCGACGCGTTTATTTCGGGGTGCACGATTGTCGACAACGGGTACTCCGAGTTTGGGGGAGACGGGGTGGAGGGATCTGTTGAGATCCATAACAGCATCCTGTGGGGCAATGGCCCCAGCCAGGCCAGTAGCGATGCAACCATCTCGTACAGCGACGTTCAGGGCGGCTGGCCCGGCTCCGGCAACATCAGCGCCGACCCGCTGTTCGTGGACCCAGCCGCCGGCGACTATCACCTCCTGGCCGGCTCACCCTGCATCGACACGGGCGACCCGGCGTACGTTCCGTTGCCGGGCGAGGTCGATCTGGATGGCCAGCGGCGGGTCTGGGACGGCAACGGCGACGGCCTGAGCTACGTGGACATGGGCGTCGACGAGTACGGCTCCTTCTTCTATGGTGACCTGAACTGCGACGGCAGCATTGACTTCGGCGACATCAACCCGTACGTGCTGGCGCTGACCGACCCGGCGGCCTACGGAACGACGTTCCCGGAGTGCGACGTCCTGAACGCCGACATCAACGGCGACGGGACCGTGGACTTCGGGGACATCAACCCGTTCGTGGCGCTGTTGACCGCCGGCAGCTAAACGGCGGAGCCCGTGAGGGAATGCGGCGGCCGGGACAGTCCGCCGCGGCGGACCGGCCGCTACGGCACTCGCTGGCGCGTCGCGTTCTGAACGGCCATCGGGAGCCTGACGGCCGCGCGGGGACGCGGGCCGCTACGGCGGCAGTTGCTTCAGCCGCCAGCCGGCCAGCTCGTACTCATTCATCGGCTCGGCAAGGTACCTGGGGTCGAAGACGACGCCGGTCCGAGTGCACTGTTCGAAGCACTCCCGCGCCCGGGACAGGACCTCCTTGAGCCGGTAGACCTCGCCGGCATAGTAGTACGCTTCGCAGTGCCGCTCCCGCTCGGGCCGCTCCAGCGCGTCCGCAATCAGCTCATCCGCCGTCAGCTCGCCCGCCAGACAGCGGAAGATCATCCTTAACCACCGGTCGTCGCCAGGAACCTCGGCCAGGGCCCGCCGGATGAGCGCCTCCGCTTCGCCGTCCCGTCCCTCCTGCCGGAGTATCAGATAGAGCCGCGCATCCACATAGGAAGGCCGCCCCAACGCGGGCCGGACCGCGTGGCAGTCTGCGATGGCGCGCTCCGTTTCGCCCAGAATCCAGAGCACCGTGGCGCGGTGGTAGCGGGCCCACAGCGCGAAGGCGCCCTGTTCCGCCAACTTGGGGGACGCGGCGCGCGAGTCCGCGGACACCCACGGGCGCTCGCGGTCGGCCGGCACGTACCGCGCGACGGCCTCCGCGTAGTCCACGGCGGCGCTCGCGTAGTCCCCCATGCGCCGGTGGACATGGCCGCAGTGCAGGTAGGCCTGGGCGGGGTGGTCCGCGTCGCGGATCATTGCGTTGAACTCCGCGAGCGCCTGCTCAAAACGCCCGCACCGCAAGAAGAGGCTGCCTTTCGCCAGGCGCCACTCGGTCACGTTGTGTCCCAGCTCAGTCAGCCGCGCCGCGCCGCGCAGGCCTTCATCCCAATCGCCTTTGAGCAGGCACAGGTTCGTGTAGCGCCCCCAGGCCAGCGACCCCGCACCGGCGCGCTCGGTGGCCGTGCGCGCAAAGCCCAGCGCTTGATCGCTATCCAGTGTGGCCAGCGAACGCATGTACCAGCCGTCAGCGGTGTCCGGCATGTTCCGCCCGACCAGCGCCTCCAACGGCCCCGCGTGCTCCGCTTGACCGCCGATCCGGTACATTTCGGCCAGCAGGGCCGCGTACTCCCAACGCTCCGGCGTCTGCTGAAGTCCCTGTTCAAGCACGTGAATCGCGGTGTAGCGCGATTCGCCGCCCGGGATCCGGAAATGGGCCTGGGCCGCAACCAGCCGCGCGTCCGGCAGGTCGGAGTGTCGCTGGAAGAGATCGTTCGCAAAGCCGTACGCATACTTCAATTCGCCGCGCTCCATGCCTATCTGAGCCTCCAACGCGCCGTGCCGCGCCGAGTCGCGCGCGCGGGCTTGCTCGCGCTCGCGCCACGAGAGGCCACCCCAAACGGTCAGTGAACCGACCAGAAAGACGACGGCCGTCACCGCCAACGCGAGCCGGTGCTTACTCACCTTCTTTCGCAAAACGTACAGGCGGTTGGGACGCCGGGCCAGCACCGGCTCGCCAGCCAGGTGCCGGCGAATATCCGCCGCCAGCCCGGCCACAGTCGCATAGCGCCAAAGCGGCTCTTTCTCCAGCGTCTTCAAGACGATGGTTTCCAGGTCGCCGCGCAAATGACGGGCGAGACACCCATCCCACCCCAACGTGCTGCTCGGCCGGCGGGGCGGCTCCTCGCAGATGACCCGCAGGGCTTCATGAGGTAACACCTTGCTCAGGTCATAAGGGAGATGGTCGGTCAGCAGCTCATAGAGAATGACGCCGAGCGCGTAGACGTCACTCTGCCGGCTGATGTCCGCCGTCTGGCCGCGGGCCTGCTCCGGGCTCATGTAGGCCAGCGTGCCCATGACCTTGCCGGAATCGGCAACCGTGATCGTCGCCGTCAGGTCGGCATCCGTCACCCGGGCGAGCCCGAAGTCCAGGATTCTGGGGCTGCCCTCCGCATCGACCAGAATGTTGGCGGGCTTCAGGTCGCGATGAATCACGCCCTGCGTGTGGGCATACTCCACGGCGTCGCAGATTCGCGCGAACAACGCCAAGCGATCCTGGATCGGCACGCTGCGCTGCCGGACGTACTCGGCAAGCGGCAAGCCCGTTACCAGCTCCATCGCGAAGAATTGCTGGCCGTCCTCGGTGGGCCCGGCCTCGAAGATCGTGGCGATCGACGGATGCCGCAAGCGGGCGAGCGTCTGGACTTCGCGCCGAAACAGCCGCCGGTGCTGCTCGTCCGCCCGTGCGCCGGCGAGAACCTTCAAGGCCACGCGGCGGCGCGGGTCCTGCTGCTCAGCCTCATACACGACGCCCATGCCCCCGCGGCCGATCTCGCGAATGATCTGATAGCCGCTGACCGCGGACTGACTGGCCAGACCGACCACGGGCACCGGGCGCTCGGCGCCCAGGACGTCGAATAGCTCGCCTATGCGGGGGCCGCCATCCTCTCCCGAATCGAGCAGATGCTCCAGCTCGGTCGTGTCGCCGCGCCAAAACGCACGCAGGGCACTATCCACGCGGTCGGCCAGATCGGTGGGCAGATCAGGCTCAAGCAGTTCGGCCACGGGCCAGCTCCAGCGCGCTCGCCGCTACCAGGTTCTGCCGCAGCGTCTGCACCGCACGGATCAGGAGCATGGACGCCGCCCCCCGCGAGAGCTGCATCCGCTCGGCGATCTCCGCCAGGGGGAGCTGGTCAAAAAACGCCAGCGTGAGGATCTCCCGGTGGACCGCGGTCAGGCGCCCAAACTCCTCCATCAGCTTGCTGATGCGTTCGGCATGGTCGACGGCGGTACGCGGCGAAACTCCCGAGGCCGAAAGGAACTGCCACATCGGTCCCACCTGCGAGAAGTCCGCCACGGTCGAGTCAAGCGACTGGATCGCGGGGCGCATGCCCGCCGGGCTGCCGGCGCGGATGAAGTCTGTCACCTTGTGATTCACGATGCCGGAGAGAAACGCCTTTAGGCCGGTGGTGGTGCGCGCTTCAAGCCGCGGGAGCCCTGCGGCGAGCGCCGCAAGAACCTGCTCGGCGAGGTCATCGACGGCGTAAAGCTGGGCCGACGACGGTGCGAGGCGCGCCCGCACCATTAAGCGCACCTGGGGCGCGAGCACTTCCAGGAGTCGCGTGCGCGCCCAGTCCGACCCTTCGGAGGCCGCCACGACCACCGAGTCTGTAAGTTCCGTCACCTCAGTCATACTGTCCCTTATTCTAAGAGATGCGTCCATACAAAAGAACCCCGTATCCGGTTCAAACGTACGCGCCGCTGCGTCCCACACTCACTGCGCCGTGGGTCACCGTCCGGTAACCTGCCCGCGCGGGCTCGGTCGGGTATACTCCGGTCCATCGGACTTCTGCGCCGTATTCCCCGATGTACGAAAAGGAGCCGCCGTGAAACTCGTCAACGTCTGCGGGGCACGGCCCAATTTCATGAAGGTCGCGCCGCTCATGCGGGCCTTCGCGGCCCGTCCGGGCAGCGCAGTCTGCCTGGTGCACACCGGCCAGCATTACGACGCGGCCATGAGCCAGGCATTTTTCGACGACCTGGGCCTGCCGCGGCCCGACATCAACCTCGAGGTGGGCAGCGCGTCGCACGCCCGACAGACCGCCCTGATCATGGAACGCTTCGAGCCGGTCGTGCAGCGCGAGCGCCCGGACGCCGTGCTGGTCGTCGGCGACGTCAATTCGACCATCGCGTGCGGGCTAGTTGCCGCCAAGCTGGGTGTGCCCGTCCTCCACGTCGAGGCCGGCCTGCGGAGCTTCGACCGCACGATGCCCGAGGAAATCAACCGCGTCCTGACCGACGCGCTCAGCGACCTGCTGTTCGTGACCGAACCGGCCGGCGTGGCCAACCTCGAGCGCGAGGGAATCGCCCGCGAGAAGATCCACCTGGTCGGCAACGTGATGATTGACACGCTCCTGGCATGCCGGGAACTGGCGGCCGGCTCGGACGTGCTCCAACGCTTCGGGCTGGCCGCCGGGCAGTATGGCGTGCTGACCCTGCACCGGCCGGCGGCCGTGGACGACGCGGGGGTGCTGGGGCGGATTTGCGAGGCTTTGGTGGAGATCCAGCGCACGGTGCCGCTGGTGTTTCCGGTGCACCCGCGGACGCGGGCCAATCTGGAGCGGACCGGGCTGCGGGTCCGCCTCGAGCACGCGCCGGGGGTGCGCCTGACCGACCCGCTGGGCTACCTGGATTTCCTGAAGCTGCTGAGCAGTGCGGCGGTGGTGCTGACGGACTCCGGCGGCATCCAGGAGGAGACGACGGTGCTGGGTGTCCCATGTCTGACCTTGCGGGAGAACACCGAACGGCCGATCACGGTGGAGCAGGGGACGAACCAGCTTGTCGGGCTGGACCCGGCGCGAATCCTGGCCGGGTTTCAACGGGTCCGTGAGGGCCGGCGGGAGCCCCGCGTGCCCGAGCTATGGGACGGTCGGGCCGCGGAGCGCATTGCGGACATCGTGGTGCGCTGGCACCAGTCGCGTGAGACCTAGAAAGCCCGCGGAATCACCTCGGTGGCCCTCTACCAAAGGGCCGTTGCCCTCTTGGCGATAATTACGGTGACGTTGCGCGATGGGACAGGAGTCGTAGGGCCGCCCTGGGGCGACACCCGCCATGTTGAGACACGAGTGGAGTATCGGCCCAATGGGGGACCACCGCACGTGGCGCGCGCAGGCCGTGCGGGCCGCCGTCGTGCTGTGGCTGGGTCTGACCTTCGCCGCGGCAGTGCCCTTCGGCTGCGGCGTCCCGACGCCGGAGTCTCTCTATATTCCGATGAGTGACGGCACCGAGATCGCGGCGGACGTGTGGCTGCCGCCGGGGCGGGCCGCCGATGTGACGGTCCCCACGGTGCTGCGGCTGGGGCGCTACTGGCGCGACTATCAATTGCCGGCCGCGCTGCCGCCCTTCATCGGCAAGTACATCGGGAACGTCGATTGGCTGAACGCCGCCGGTTATGCCGTCCTGACCGTGGACGTGCGGGGCACGGGCGCCTCGTTCGGCGTCTCCACGGCGCCGTGGTCGCCGGAGGAAGTCGGTGACTTTCCGCAACTGGTGGACTGGGTCATCGCGCAGCCCTGGTCGAACGGTCAGGTGGGCGCGGTGGGAGTGTCCTACGAAGGCGTGGCGGCGGACTGGCTGGGGGCGAAGAACCACCCCGCCGTGAAGGCCGTCCTGCCGACCTACAGCTACTCCGACGTGTACCTGGATATCAGCCACCCCGGCGGCATCTTCAACGAGCGGTTCCTGAAAGCGTGGGGCGACGTGACGGCCCTCATGGACCGCAACGACACGAGCTTTCTGAGCATCGTCGCGGCGGCGAACCCGCAGGGACTGCTGGCGGTTTTCGCCGACGTGGTCTCCGCCGCACTGCTCGGCGTCCGCCCGATCACCGGCGCGGGCAGCCTGCTGAGCGATGCGATCGCGCAGCACGAGAGCAACCCGAGCGTCTTTGACGCCGCCCGGCAGATCGAATTCCGTGACGACCCGTTCGAGACGGTCACCGTGGACACGGTGAGTCCGTTGCTGGGCGCCGGCGACCAGCGGCGCACGGCGGCGATCCGGCGGGTCGTCGGCTGGCCGGATGCCGGAACCGCGCGCGGCGCCCTCAGCAGCTTCAACACGCTCGACGTCCCCTACCACGCGGTCGTCATTGGGCCGGAGACGCACACCGGCGACTACCGGGCTGATCCATACGATTTCGGCGCGCCCCTGTCGCTCGAGAAGGGCGAGGTCATCGCCAAAATCTGGGAAGCGGGGCCGTTCTTCGACGCGTTTTTGAAAGACACCGGCGAAGGCGCGGCCGCGCGCGAAGTGCGCTACTACACCTATGTCGAGCGGCAATGGAAGCAGACCTCCGTCTGGCCGCCCAAAGGCTTTGAGATGCAGCGCTGGTACTTCGCCTCCGACGGTCGCCTGAGTCGCGACGCCCCGACGGAAAACAACGGCGAAGACGCCTACACCGTGGACTTCACCGCGAGCACCGGGCTGGAGAATCGCTGGTTCTCCGGCATGTCCGGCGTACCGATCCGGTACCTCGACCGAGCCGAACAAGACCAGCTCCTGCTGGTGCATGAGACGCCAGAGATGACGGAGGATGTCGAGCTGACGGGGCACCCGGTGGTGAGCCTGCAGGTCAGCTCGACAGAAACCGACGGTGCGTTCTACGTGTACCTGGAGGACGCGTTTCCGGACGGCACAGTCGTGTACGTGACCGAAGGGGAGTTGCGGGCGATTCACCGGAAGGTGTCGAACGAAAAGCCGCCGGTCGCCATCTTCGGGCCGTATCACACGTTCAAGCGGGCGGACGCGCAGCCGCTGGTGCCGGGCGAGATGGCAGAGATCACGTTCGACCTGCTGCCGATCTCGACGGTCATTCGCGCCGGCCACCGCATCCGTGTCGCGATCGCCGGGCACGACAACGACACGTTCGTCCGCTACCCGGCCGAGGGCACGCCGGTCCTGCGTTTTCAGCGGAACGCGAAATATGCTTCGTGGATCGACCTGCCGCTGCAATCGCGTGGCGACCTGGGGGAGCTGCCGACGGATCTGCCCATCATGACACCGCTGAGTGGCGCGCTGTGCCCGGCGGCCAGCATCGTCGGGCTGATCGGGACGCTGATCCTCCTGGGACTGTCTCGGGCGGGCTCGTTCAACGGACGGTGAGACTCAGTTCTTGCCCGGCCTGGAGGTCAATTGGCGGGTCAAACACGACCGCGACTCGCTCGCCGCGCCGCACGAGCGTCGGCGGTGTGACCTGGAAGTCGCGCTGTGGGCCGTCGATGTCCGTGATGGAAGCAGTTACAGCCTCGGCGCCCATGTTGGCGGGAACATCTACAAGAACCTGCCTCACGCGCAATGTGCCGAAGCGCAACTGAATGGAGTTGGCTTGGATGCCCTCGGTGCCGTCCCACCGCTGCTGCGTGAGATTCCCCCAGCCCGTGCCGGCGCAGAAGAAGCACGCGAAGTTGTCCTTCTGGACGCGCGGCGCGATGCTCAGCCTTCCCGCCGGGCCGTCGCAGGTGAAACCGGCCAGCGCGTGCAGTGCGCCCCACGAGGCGAGCGCACGGGCGTAGTGATCGCCGCACTCGACTTCATTCCACGGATTGTGCTTGGTCCCGTCGTAGCGCTGCTCGATGCCGTGCAGGACTTGCAGGGCCTCATCGACCATCCCCTCCCACAATAGGCCCGCTGCGACCTGGTACTCGATGCCGGTCCAGACTTCGTCCCGATAGCGCACCGGCTCTTCCGGTCGCCCGCCGTGCGGCCAGGTACACACGAACAACCCCGGCTCGCCAGGTCGCGCGAACCAACGCTCGGGCGGAAAGCCCGCGTTCAACGGCCCGACATCCGGGGCCCAGTTGTACTGGAACACGGCGGCCAGCGCGCTGCGGACCTTGTCCGGCGGATACAGGTAGCCGAGGCCCAGCAGATGGGCCCAGGTTTGCCCGAAAACCTGATCGCTCAGACAGCCCGAACCGTATTGCCACGGCGGCGGCCGCTCGGGGGGCAGACGCTGCTCGAAGTATTCGCCGTTGAAGAGGTTGTCCACGGTCCAGGCCCGGCCACGCTCGAACAGCTCGCGATAGCGGCGGGCGGCCTCCAGGTCGTCCATGTCCTTGGCCATCTCCTCGCCGGCGCGCAGGGCGGCCAGGTACAAAGACCCGACAAATGTGTTCGGGCCGGCGAAGTCGATGTCATAGGTGTTGGGTTGCCGGTTGCCCTTAATGACCCCGTTGTCGTCCGGATCCTGGCTGACCAGGTATTCCAGAACGGCCTTGATGCGCGACCAGTGCTTGCGCAGGAACTCGTCATCGGCGGAGGTCAGATGCTCACGGTAGCACTTGAGGACCGTACCGGCCTGGCCGTCCGCGGCGAAGCTCCGGTTGGAGCGAAACCCGACGAGGCCGGACATTTCCTCGAACCCCTCGCCGAGGTCCTGCATGCGGCGGACCGAACGGGCCAGCTCCGGGAAGAGCCAGGCCTCGCCCTGGGCATAGTTCCACACGTGCGTGCAGGTGCCCCCACAGCAGTATGCTCCTTCCCAGCCCCAGAAGCGGCCGTTCTTCCACCACTGCCCCGTCCCGGTGGCGAGCGTCGAAACCGGCATCATCAGGCGCGACGCCAGCCACCACGGGAGCGTTGTGTCGCGGTAGTAGCTGTCGCAGAAACGGACCGTCTCCGCCCGCAGGCGCTCCAGGTCCTTGGCGAGCTGTGCGGCCACGTCCCGCGCATCCTGAAACCAGTTCGTGTACATGCGGCCGTGACGGGTGTGCAGGTTGGGGAAATACCACGAGACAACAAACGTCACGTCCCGCGACTCGCCCGGCGGTAGCGAGAACAAGCTCGTCACCGTGCCCACGAGCGGCTCGTTGAAACCCGGTTCCAGCTCGGCCCCGCCGACCGCGATGATCTTTCTGGCGAGCAAGCTCCCCACGAACGCGTCCTGATTCACCCACTTCAGCCCGGTGACGCCGTCGCCGATCAGGCTCAGCGCGAGGTTGCCGAAGCCCAGCGCGGCCTCGTTGCATTCGTGGAACTCGTCCGCCAGCACGTTCGTCAGGGCGATATCGTCCACGCTGATGTGGCCCCAGCCGCCGGTCTCCTCGTCGACGATCTCCAGGTGGCCCTCACGACCGCTGAACTCGCTCAGGTCCCAGGCGCGGGGCTCGAGAACTTCCTTGTTCCGCCCCGTCGCGGTGCGCACCACTTGGCCGTCCACGACCAGATTCAGGCACGTCTGGCCTTCGTGCCGGCCGCCGCCGAGGCGGAACGTCAGGTACGGCACGTCGATCCTGAACGGGGCGCTGACCAGCTTGCCCGTCGCGCCGTCGCCGCCGACAAAGCTGTTGGCCAGATACTGGCCGCCGAAGCCGGTGACAGGGCTCTGGCCAGGCAGTGCGCCGGCGGCCGGCGTCTCGCCGAAGGCTTCGCCGGTGACGGTCCAGCCCTCGTAGGTGCCCGACTCGAAATCGGCGAGGACACGCGTGACCGGTGTGGGCGGGGCGGGTGGTTTCCGCTCGATGACATCCATCAGGATCGTGGTCAACCCGTCGCCGCCGACGCTCTGGTTGCGGCGTCGAATCGAAATGTCGCTCGTGCGCTCGCGGCAGACCATGTTCTCCAGCCAGCCGCCGAGCGCCACCTGGAACTCCTGATCCGTGGGATTGGCCACCGTGAACCGCAGCACCGTTGCCGGCCAGGCCGAATCCTTTGCACACAGCGGCACGAACGGGCTGAATACTCCCAGGTCCACGTTCACCGGGGGCCGCGTGCCGTCGGTGGTCCCGGCGGTCGTCCGGTACTTGAGCAGCGCCCGCGGGTATTCGCCGACGAACTCGATCGCGTCATAGCCGGCGTCGTCGAGCGTCGCGCGGGTCACGCGGCCGTCGGGCCCGCGCATCGCGACGGCAAACCCCTGGGCAATCGGACGGGCCGGACGATACGTGCGGTAACAGGTTTGGCCGGTGTCGGAGAAATACGAGCTGCCGTCGATCTGCCAGGAGCCGAGCGTCCCGTCGCCCAGCACGTAAAGCTGGCCGGCACAGATACCGCCGCAGGGCATGCCGAGCGTCGTGCGGGCGTCGCCGATGTACACACGTTGCTGGCCGCGTTCGAGCAGGGCGGCGATCTGTTCGCTGGATAACCCTTTGTCCGCTGGGACGAGTTGCCGGCCCGGCTCATCGGCCATGAGTGGCCGCGCGCCGCACAGCACGGGCAGGCCAACCCACAACGCCGCGGAAACCATTAGCCACGTTGGGTAAGTGCGAAAGGCGGACACGTTGGTCACTCCTGGGACGGGTAGTCAGTGTTGTGGTAAACGTACCAGTGCCAGCCCGATAGCGCGGCGAAGGGGTAGTCTTTCACCAGCCGGTACCGGGCGCCGCGCGCGACAATAGCCGCCAGGGGGACGTGGTCCTGCGATTGACTGTGGATGAGGAACCACTCGCTTCCGCCGGCGGGCCAAGCGGCGCGCTCATCGTAGACAACGTGCTTGTGCGGCGGAAGGTAGTGGGCGTAGAAGTTGACGACCGTGCCATTCCGGAAATCGTGATCGCCACCGATCGAGACGATCGGGCTGGAAGTGTGCTCAGCCATGTAGCGGAGCGCGTCCAGGTAATGCCCACGCCCATACCGGAGCAGGCCGGCGATGTGGACGCCATTGGCGCACAGGAACGCAAGCAGCAGAACGAAGTACCCAAGCTTGCCGGCCAGGCCGCGCCGGTAGATCGCGGCGAGCAGCCGGCCGAGCAGGAGCAGAAAGAGGGCGATCGGCACCAGGAAATACCGGGGAAACAAGGCGGGGGGACGATCGGCAAGCAGCAGCAGCGTCGGCGACAAGATGATCGCCGTGCCAAACAGCAGCAACTGGTCTCGGTGGCCTCGCACGAGTGCGACCAGCGAAACGAGCACCACCAGACCCGCGAGCAGGCCGACGACGACGGCCGCACGTCCGGTCTCCGGACCACCCACCGTCAGCGACAGCGTACTGACCAGTACGTCGGCCAGGGAGTACGGCGGTCCCCCACCGACATTCATCCGTCGCACATAACCGAAATACAGCGCAAGCAGGGCGGCTAACGGTAGCGCGTGGCAGCGCGCCAGATCCGCCAGGAAGCCACGCCAACCACGCCACGGGGTGCTGAACCGGTACACGGACCAAAGCAGGATGCCCGCATAGCCGTGCACGTAAGTTAAATGGGAGAGCAGGCCCAGGACAGCAGCGAGCGCGAAGATTACCGCCAGCGCCCAACTGCTGCGCCGTATGTACTGGTCGACTACATACAGCGAAAGCAGGGCAAAGAAAATGACTAGCCCATATCCGCGGGCCTCAGAGTTATAAAGCACCAGAAGAAACGAGCCCCCGGTCAATAGCATGGCGGTCGCGGCGGTCAGGCGGCTCGTTTGCCGGCCGATCAATCCGGCCAGAATGACCGTGCCGATTCCGGCCAGCACGGAGGGGATGCGGTAGACAATCCAGTCGGGCCGATCGCCAAGAAAGTACAGAAATAGGGTGTTCAGAATGTGGTTATTGTCATGGGGAAACCTGGTAAAGATGTCCAGGGCCGACGCCGCCTGGCGGGCGAATGTCCAGGACCAGATCTCGTCGAGCCAGAAGTCGCCGCGGCTGGCCGCCAGCCGCAGTATCGCCGCCCCAGCCACTACGAAAAAAGGTGTCAGGAACCTTTTTCGGTCCGCGCGGCTCATTCCATCCCTTGCGCCGCCAGCCAGCGTTCGGCGTCGAGGGCAGCCATGCAGCCGGTGCCGGCCGCGGTGACCGCCTGGCGGTAGACGTGATCGGCCACATCGCCGGCCGCGAAGACGCCCTCCACGCTCGTGTACGTGCTGCCCGGTTTGGCGAGCCTGATGTACCCCTTGTCATCGAGCGCCACGAGGCCGCGGAACAGCTCGGTGTTGGGCGTGTGGCCGAGCGCCAGGAACAGACCCTTGCAGGCGAAATCGCGCTCGGCGCCGGTCTTGACATTCTTGAGCCGCACGCCAGTGATGGCCTGGTCGCCCAGCACATCCACGACGACGGTGTCCCAGACGGGCTCCATCCGGCCTTCCGCGGCGAGCCGGAAGAAGCGCGCCTGCATGGCCTTGCTGGCCCGCAGTTCGTTGCGCCGGTGAACGAGGAAAACCTTCCGCGCAAACTTGGTGAGATAGCTGCCTTCCTCGATGGCGGAGTCGCCGCCACCGACCACAACCAGGTCCTGGTTGCGATACATCGGCAGCGCCCCATCGCACACGGCGCACGCGGAGACTCCGGCGCCGCTCTTGGCCAGCCGTTGCTCGTTTTCGAGGTTCAGCCAGTTGGCCCGGGCGCCGGTCGCGATGATCACGGCGTGCGCGTGGACCTCTTCATCCTGGGTACGAACAGCGAACGGGCGCCGGGCGAAGTCGACGGCGGTCACGTCGTCGCGGATGAACCGGGTGCCGAAGCGTTCGGCCTGGTCGCGGAACGCCTTCATCAGATCCGGGCCCAGGATGCCCTGGGGAAAGCCGGGGTAGTTCTCGACTTCGGTCGTGAACATCAACTGCCCGCCGGGGATCAGCCCGCCGGCGCTGTAGCCTTCAATGCACAGGGGGGCGAGGCTGGCCCGCGCAGCGTAGATGGCGGCGGTCAGGCCCGCGGGGCCGGAACCGATGATGACCAGTTTCTCTACAGGCACGACTGCTCCTCCGCGCGAAAAAGGTGTCAGGAACCTTTTCCGGCGATGCGAGCGGCCAGGCGCGGCCTTCCCCGCGGCCGCAAGGTCAGTTCCAGGCCCAGGCGCGCCGCCGTGCGGTGAAGCCAGCTCTCCTCGCCATACGGCCGTCCACGCTGCACTGCCTCACGTACCGCCGCCAACTCGGCCTGCGTCTGGGGCTCGTTGACCAGGCGCACCCAGCCGCGTGGCGGTGCGATCGGCCAATCACTGAGCAAGGCCCGTTGCGCGCCGTTGCCATGCACACGGCGCCACAGGCTGCTCCAGCGCCAGTCTTCGGCGGCCCGGACAAGGCCGGCGCGGAGCGGGTTGCGTTCCACATAGCGGCAGACGGTGAACAGGTGTTCGTCGCTCTCGACCGGGAAGGACTTGAAGCGTCCCTGATAAACGTGGCCGCTGCCGGCCGAGTCGCGATAGGCGTGCCAGCGCTGCGTGTGCGTCAGGGTCAGCCAGCGGACGAACTCGGAGAGCTCGCCCTCGGCGCGCGGCCACACGACGAGGTGCCAATGGTTGGGCATCACGCAGTAGGCCAGCAGGCGCGTTCCGGTGCGTTGGCGGGCACTGTCGAGAATGTCCTCGAAGGCATGGTAGTCGCGCTCGGCACCGAAGATCGTCATCTTCGCGTTGGCACGGTTGAGGACGTGATAGACGATCCCCCCATCAGCAACTCGTGGCGGCCGTGGCATACGGTCACGTTAGGCGAGGGCCCGTTGTGCGTCAAGAAAAGGTTCCTGACACCTTTTTTGCCGGACGGAAGGCCCATCACGGCGCGGAGGACTTCTTTTCTCCTCCGAGCGTTCCCAGCCGATCGCAGATTACCGTGTAGACCTTCTGCTGAAATACTGGGTCATACCCGGATATCCAGCCGGTTGGGTGTCCGCCCCACCACAGGAACTCGCTGGTTCTTTGCCGGCGCTGGGCCTCGGTTTCGACGGTCAGCCTATGCGGTGTT
>Ga0315289_10004277_pt1 | contig 21314 bp, 19 predicted proteins | sample YL17G11_40_MG_FD_203452 | JGI IMG/M metagenome (GOLD analysis project Ga0315289, IMG submission 203452) | Sediment microbial communities from Yellowstone Lake, YNP, Wyoming, USA - YL17G11_40 | ecosystem: Environmental > Aquatic > Freshwater > Lake > Sediment | place: USA: Wyoming | collected... | reverse complement strand
TCAAGAAAGGAAGAATTTCTTTTTTTACTATCTCTATTCCAAATCTTTTTGAGCTTCCAATGTCAACTGTGCAGAATTGCAGCCTTGTCGCATCCACCCCTACTGTGTTCAAAACAATGTTTGGGTCAAGGATATTTCCCTTGCTCTTGCTCATTTTCTCCCCATTTTCATCAACAATATGCCCCGCGCATATGACGTTCTTGTAAGCGACATCATTAAACAAGATAGTTGCCAGAACATGCAGAGTATAGAACCATCCTCTTGTCTGATCTATCGCCTCTGAAATAAAGTCATAGGGGAATCTTTTTTCAAATTCTTTTTTATTTTCAAAAGGATAATGAAACTGCGCAAAGCTCGCGGAGCCGGAGTCATACCAGCAGTCTATCACATCCGGAACTCTCTTCATCACCTTTTTGCATTTTGCGCATTTGAGCTTTATGCTGTCAATCCATGGCTTGTGCAGGTCAATTTCCTTTTCAGATATTTTATTCACAGATTTTTTCTTAAGCTCCTCTATGCTTCCAACAATCTCCTCATTCCCGCATTCGCATCTCCATACAGGCAGAGGAGTTCCCCAGAATTTTTTCCTTGACAAAGCCCAATCCTTGACATTCCTAAGCCATTCCCCGAATCTCCCTTCTTTGATATGCTTCGGAGTCCAGTTTATTTTATCATTTAATTTTATTAATTTGTCTTTGTAGTCTGTGACTTTGACAAACCACGACTTGATGGCGTAATACATCAATGGAGTTTCGCATCTCCAGCAAAAAGGATAATCATGCTCATATTTCACAATTCTGAACAATTTGCCTTCTTTGTTTAATCTGCTGATAATCTCTTTGTCTGCGTCTTTGATGAATTTACCTTTGTATTCCGGCACTTCTTCTGTAAACCCCCCGACTTCATCCACGGGCTGCACAAAAGGCAGCCCCTCTTTCTTGCATGCTTCATAATCCGCTTCTCCAAAAGCAGGAGCCATATGAACAAGCCCGGTTCCTTCTTCTTCTGTGATAAAATCCCCTCCTATCACTCTGAAAGCATCAAGCTCTTCAAAATAATCAAACAATGGCTCGTATTTTTGCCCGATTAGCTCGCTGCCTTTTACATTCTTTATTACTTTGGCATTCTTGAAATAATTGCCGACAAGATTCTTGGCTACAACATAAGTTTTGTCTTTTTCCTTAACATAAGAATAATTCAGTTTAGGATTGACTGCAATGGCAAGATTGGATGGCAGAGTCCATGGCGTTGTCGTGAAAACAAGGAAATACTCGTTTTTTTTGCCCTTGATTTTGAATTCTACGATTATTGAGTCTTCCTTTATTTTTTTATAGCCCTGCGCGACTTCATGGCTTGATAGCGGAGTTTCGCATCTTGGGCAGAAAGGAACAACCTTATGCGCCTCGTACAAAAGCTTTTTTTCATAAAGCTGCTTTAATGACCACCAAACGCTTTCAATATAATCATTTTTCAAAGTAACATAAGGATTTTCCAAATCTATCCAGTAGCCGAGCTTTTCAGTTGATTTATTCCAGGCGTCAATATAAGAGAACACGCTTTGCCTGCAATCATTTATGAATTTAGCTTCGCCATATTTTAAAATGTCTTTTTTGCTGTTTAATTTCAGCCTTTTTTCTATTTGCACCTCGACAGGAAGGCCATGGCAGTCCCAGCCTGCTTTTCTTGGAACATTAAATCCTTGCATATATCTGAATTTGTTGATTATGTCTTTGTAAGTTCTGACTTCAAGATGATGCAGCCCGGGAGGGGCATTCGCAGTAGGAGGGCCTTCCAGAAAACTAAAAAGCTTTTTTCTTGATTTGTTGTCACTTACTGCCTTTTTGATATCATTTTTATTCAGAATTTTTTCCGCCTGCTGCTCAATCTCCTTGAAGTTGTACATGATATCTTATCTCATCGCAATCTTTTAAACTTTACCACAACGGCATCAGAATACTTTCTTTGTAAGTGCCTTCTTGTACTTTTCAAGCATTTCCTGCTCCATAAAATGCAGTTTTCCAGGAATTATGATGCAAGCGGGCAAGGCAAATTTTTTCTTCAGGAGAGATGGGATTTTTCCAATTGTTATTCTGCTGTCTTCTGTTCCTGCTTTTTCGAAAATTATTATTTCCTCATTAAGCATGCTTGAATCGCGCGTTTTTGCAATGCTGTCTATGTATTCAAGCGCCTCATGAACGCTCAAGCCAATGTCAATCAGCAGCAAAGTATGAGCTCCTATCATTTTGTTTTCCTTAATGATATCATAAAAACTTTCCGGCTTGAAGCTTGGCTGCCATTTTGCGATGCTTCCGGTTTTTCCGAATTTGTAAAGCTGCAGCCCTGTCTCCGCGACAGCTGTGAAAATAGAAACAGAATGAATCACTTTTATCCTGACATTTTCTTTCTTTGCCCTCATCAGAAGTTCTATATGCGTTGTCGCTGACAAAGGATCTCCGGAAACAAGCAGGGCAACTTTCTCTTTTTTTGCTTTTTGAATTATCTCGTTGCTTTCTTCAACCATTTTCCTGTCAGCCTTAATCAGCTTCGCTTTATTCTGCTTCGCAATCTTTTCAATCTCCCTGACATACTCATCAGAAATCACAGAAGTGTATGTTTCAAGAAAAATTGTCTTGCATGACTGAAGAGCTTCAATTCCCTTGGCAGTCATGTCGCCCTTTCCAAGCCCAAGCCCGATTATGTACAGCATTTTATCCGGCTTTTTTCAGCGCAGCTGAAAAAAGCATGAGCATGAAAGCAAGGGAAGATACAGCAAGAGTCATTTCATCCCCGTTCAGGATGAAAAGAGAAGCGATTACAAGCACAAAGCACAGCATCATTATTCTTTTGAACCATTTTTTTCCAGCTTTGAGCTCCTCTTTTGTCTTACTTGCTATAAAAACGCCTATGGGCCAGCCGGAAAACACAATTAAAATCAGCAAGATTAATTGGAGTATGCTCATTTTATTTGTATATTATTTCAATGTTTTTAAGCTCTTTAAATTTATCTTTGTTTCTGCCTTCAAGCGTATAAATTATTACCTTGTCATATTTTTTGTATCTCATCAAAACCATGTCATCTCCATTCAAATTTTCAATTCTTCCGTTTATTCTTCTGGTTGTAGGAATAATATGGATGTTATAGCCTTTAAGTTCTCTAGTTAAAACTAGCTGTATTTCATTTGAAACCTTAAGAATCATTTCAAGCCCTTCAGGGATTGTTTCTCTTATGCTGTTTATGTATTCATAAGGGATGTCTGCATTATCAAGCTCTTTTGAAGCTTGCGTTCCGCAGCCAAAAATTAAGTCAACGCACTTTGACCAGTCTTTTGCTGTTTCTTTTATGTCATTCAGAACTTCCGGATTTTCAATCAAATCTCCTGATACCTTGAAAAGAATTCGTTCGATTGCTTTCATTTTATTTTCAAATTAAAAAATTTCGCAGCATTTAAATCTGTTTGCTTTTCAACTTCCTGCAGAGAAATTTTTTTCGCCTCAGCTATTTTCTCGGCAGCTTTTATAACATTTAAAGGAGTTCCGCGCTTGCCGAAGCCGAACCATGGCGAGTCGGTTTCAAGCATCAAGTTTCCCAAGGGGCAGTCCCTTGCGATTTTTCTTATGTCCTTGGAACGAAGGATTGCAGGACCTATTGAAATGCTCCAGCTGTTTTTCAGCACTCTTTCAAGAAGATTTTTTTCATTGAACAAATGAAGAAGGACTTTTTTTCCTTTCATTCCTTGCTTTTCGAGAATTGAAAGAGTGTCTTGCATTGCGTCTCTGGAGTGAATAACAACAGGCAAATCAAGCTTTTTGGCAAGCTCCAGAAATTCGATGAACATTCCTTTCTGCTTCTCTCTCCATTCCTCTTCTTTGATCCAGTGATAATCCAAGCCAATCTCTCCGATTGCGGAAATTTTGCAGCTGTTCTCAATAATTTTTTCAATAAGTTTTTCTTTCTCTCCTTCTTTCAAATCTTTGATAAATTCAGGGTGTAATCCGACAGCGCAGTAAACAAATCCATTGTACTTGCTGCAGATTTTCAATGTCAAGTCAAAATCAGAGGGATGAGCGCAGCAAGTGACAAGAGCTTTCATTTTTCTCCTGCATTCCTCAATAACAGCATCTCTGTCCTTGTTGTAATTTTTCTGCTCCAAATGGCAGTGCACGTCTATCATTCTGATTTCTAGCTAATCTTCACTCTTTTTTAAGTTTTCTATGCAATTTATGACTAATCAGAGACAAAGCAAAAAGGGGAAAAGCTTAAAAAGAAAAACACATTAAAAATAAGATTAATTTACAAAAATTAATGCTCAGAAGGTGAAATGATTCGGCGTTCAGATACCCCAAACCAAAAAATAAAGTACATTTCTGGACACAATTCTCAGCAAATCGGAAACAAGATTGCTTTTTTATGCAACAAAAATTCTTCCGCGATTATAAATCCTGAAAAGATATTAAGAGAGGATAATTTTAGGATAAAAGCAAAATGTTATTCCGAGGATATCCGGCTTTTTCTTCTTAACGAGTCGCATTACTTTGATAATGGATTTTATCGCGAGATTTATTCATGCAGGGGGGAGAATGACTGCCAAAATGTTTTCAACGCAATTCTAAAAAAGCTGGATGTTGAAGAAAAAGACCTCCCATATGTTTTAAACAAAAAGGTTGTTGTTGACCCTTCTATAGCTAAAATGGCTGATGATGAAAAAATTTTGCAGGAAAGCAAGGGGGGAATAATCTCTGGTGTGCTTTATGGTGTAAACAGCTATATAATCAAGAATAATGGCTCGCTGGAATTCAGATTTAACATAGCGCTAAGAGATGCCGGTTATGAAATCATTCAAGATAACGATGGAAAATCGCAGGAATGTTTTTATCATTTTGGGCCGCAAGGGCTTGCCGCCATAGTTTTATGCAAAAAACAGCATGCGCCTGTGACAGATATAAGCAGTGTCACAATGCACACTTATCCTAAATATAAAAGCGCGACTATTGATATATTCATGCCACATGATTCTGAAGGGGCGCAGAAATTCTACAGGGCTTTTAAGGGTTTTATTGGCTCAAAAAAAGCAGGCAGCTTGACAATTGATGATATTTTTAACATGAAAAAGCCCAAGCTTCAGTAGCGCTTTCTAACTGAGATAAAAACAGAGAATATTATCGCGATTGCCGGAATTATTATCATTGCGAGAGCGAGAGGCATTTGCTGCTGTTTGCAGTCAGGATCAACATTCGGGCAGTCAGGATCGCAAATATTATCCTTTGCATAACTGCAGATATCATCTTTTGCATTTTCTCTGCAGTCTTGCGGGCAAGAGATTGCAGATTCATGCGGCTCGCATTTCCCGTTTCCGCAGACATCTGCAAAATACCCCAAATCAACATCAAGAACCTTGTTGCCGTCAAGAGTTGAGATTGAAAGCTGTTTCGCATTTTTGTAATATGGAACAAGAATTGTGCTGTCAACTTTGTCAAGCATGAATGCAGGGGCTTTTTCCGAGCTTTCGTTCTCATAGAAAGGCCAGACTATGAGGGGCATTGCAAATTTAAAAGTTGAAAGTATTTTATTGTCAAAAGAGATTATTTTTGCGACATAATCTGCTTTTGCGACAGCTTTTCTGTCCGGCGCAATTCCTGAAGTTGCGTAAACATTGTTCAGCTTCAGTTCTCCATTGTCAAAATTCAAATTGACAAGATATTCTTTTTCAGGAAGCGGAGCAGGCATCTCATTTCCAGTTTGGCTGATTTCATAATTGTCCAGCAGCTCTTGCAGCTGTTTCGCGCAGACAGGGCACCATTTATGCACATAATAATACATTATGCAGTTATCTTTAGTCGCCCTGTAAAAATTTGAATATCCGCATCCCTGGATGCATTCAGTTCCTGGAATGCTGCTCCATTTGTCGCATCCGCTGTAAGCGCAGTTTGGATACTCAATTGCCGGCGCTTTCAAGTTGGGATATGCTGCTCCGTAATCATATTCGTCTCCAAGCCCTCCGAAAATATGCCCGAATTCATGCATCAAAACTTCAGGCCCCATTTCTGTTGTGCAAACTTTTGCATAAGATGATGCAGATCCACAGAAATTATTTTCTTTCATAAGAATAATTATCTGGTCAGCAGGGCATTGGGAGGCGGTTCTTACAACATCTTCATCATTGCAGCTGACAAGGCTTGAAATGCCCTGATATCCTCTCTTGCATCCAAAATCATAACTGCCATTCACAAAGTAAAAATTAAACTTGTCGGCATTTTCTTTTAAGGGGGATGCATACAGCAAGCCCCTGTATTTTGCATTGCTGTCTATGAATTTTGCAGCGTCATTTTTCAATTCATTTTCATTTTTGTATCCCTGGCCTAAAAAAACAATGTCTATCTTGTCAGAAGGATCGCCATTATAAATCAAGCTTGTGCAGCTTTCCCTGTAAACTTCAAAAAAAGCTGTTTTTTCATATGTCTCTTCACCTAGCGCAGGATTTATCACAATGTTAATGTAAAACTTGCCAGGCATCTGTTCCTTGCTGTCAAAAGTGCCTGCAAATATCCCGTCATTTTTTTTGCTGTCTCCATGCTCGCCGTCATCATACAACGAAACCGTTTCCAAGAAAACGCCGCTCTCGCGGAAAACTTTCGCCTCAACAAGCTCTATTGCCGAGAAGTTCAAGGTTTTGAATGTTATTGCGAAAACAGTGCCTACTTGCCCTTTGTCAGGCAATATTTCAGATGAATAATATGGCGGCATTGTTTGCTCAATTCGCGGGGCTATTGCCTCAGCGCCTTTTGTTATCTGAGCAAGAAGCGAAATTCCGAAGCCGAGAATGACAACCGACAGAATAATTATTACAGCTGTTGTCATTGAAAATTCCGCTTTTTTGTTCATCTTTACAACGCCCAGAATGGGAATCGAACCCATATATCCGTGAGGAAACAGGATGTTTGCGCGTTTAGCAATCCTGCGCCGTACCATTGGGCCATCTGGGCATCTGGTATCTTTTTGTTAAAACCCTGCGGTTTTAAAGCTTTTTCTATGCGCTTTGTATATTGGCGATTTCATCACGGCTCGCGCTGATGCGCTCGCCGTTCCATATCTCTATATTGCTGTCTTTGACAGGGCATGAATAACTTAGGCAACTTTATCGCTAATAATAATTTGCAGCGTTTTTTGAGATAATGATGCAATCTTAGAATGGGTATTGAAAATGCTAAAATAAAAATCTGAAATTCATGCAAAAATGCCCCCTAAAAATATTTCTTCTACCTCTATTCTCCAATGTAGAAATATTTTTAAACAAATAGACATATGCTTTAGCATGGTAATATTAAGAGACAAGGATTACATGACATACATTGTCAGATACATTGACAGAAACACTTCTAAAGGGTATAATAAGGATCAATTGAGGCTCATGCTTCTTAACCAGGGCTATTCAAGAGCTGCTGTTGAAAGAGCATTCAGGCTTTATGATGAGCAAAAGCCGAAAGTCAAGCCGGTTGTCAAGGAAGAGCCAAAAGTTACTGTTCCAGTCGAAGAAGCGCCGAAAAAAAGAGGATTTTTCGCAAGGCTTTTCGGCTTGGGCAAGAAGAAAAAGGAAGAGGAAGAGCTTGTAAAAGTTGAAGTAATAAATTAAACTGTTCAGCGCGTTTTCTGCATTTTACCGACGGTAAACATATCATAAGATTTAAATACCTTCATCTTTTCTATTGTATCAGCGGGGTAGAACAGCCTGGAGTGTTCGCCGGGCCCATAACCCGGAGGTCGCATGGTTCAAATCCTGCCCCCGCTATTTTTTTATTTCTTGCAGGTTCTTTAGAAAAGTATAAATATGGCAATTTATTAGAGGTCATATAATGGGGCAGATAGAAGCAGAGAGAATAGCTGAGTGTTGCGGTTTATGGCTTGCTGAGGGCAGTACAACTTCTAAATCGGAAATAACCTTTACTAACAATTGTTTTGAACTAGTAGATTTATTCTATAAAACAATTAAAAATCTATTCAAAGATTATAAATATAATCCAAGAATTTATGTTTATTCTGCAGACGGATCAAAAGTAAAACTCCCTTATAAAAATATAGTTATAAAATATTATATTCATAAAAGAGCAACAAAACCATATTTCATTTTTAGGATTGCTTCTGTTATATTAGTTAAAGAATGGAAAAAAGAGATAAATAAATGCTTAGAAAGCAAAGAATTATATCCGTATATCTTAAGGGGTTTTTTTGCAGGAGAGGGAAATATACATACTGGAAAAAAATCAGTGAGAATACTGAGGATATCACAGGCTAAACAAAAACCATTTATCGATGAGCTCTTAAGGGAATTTGGGATAAAATTTTATTTTGAGCAAGGTAATAGAAATTATATTCTTTCTGGAAAAGGCAATTGGGATATTTTTGCCAATTTTAAGCTTGCTGATTTGCATCCAATTAAAAAAGAAAAATTTTGGAGAATATATGGGGAATTTAAAGAAGAGCATTATGAAAAAAATTATTTAATCAAGAATATTTTTTCTACTTTAGCTGAACCATATACAACTAGACAATTATCTAAAATGTTTAATAGATCAATGGCAAGAATTCAAGATGTCTTGATTGAATTGAAAAAAGAAAATAAAATTAATAATTTTAGAGTAAAAAGTGTAAGTTATTGGACAAATAATAAAGAGCTGATTATAATCTCAGAACTTAAAAATAATTACTTGTTATTTTTAGATATGCCTAAACAAACTTCAGAGTTTGCAAAGTATTTTAAAGTAGACTGGGGATCTTCATTTAGAAGACTCAAAGAACTTGAGAACTTAAATCTAGTAAAGAGGTTAAACAATGAGAGATGGATAAAAATACAAACACAAAAGAGAATTCAGGTGATTTAACATTGGGCATTGACGACGCAGGCAGAGAGCAATAGAACTTTTTATTGTTCGCCTATAGGTCCAGTCATTGGCCCGATGGTTTTAGCAGGAGTTCTTGTAAACGAAGAGGGATTGAAAAAGCTGAAAGCACTTGGAGTAAAGGACAGCAAAATGCTCACTCCTTCTCAAAGAGAAGTTCTTGCAGTTCAGATAAAAAGCATTGTCAAATGGCATGCTGTAAAAGTTTCTCCGGCTGAAATTGACAGATGTCTTGCAACAGGCACTAATCTGAACAAAGTTGAGGCGATTAAAACAGCTGAGATAATTAATCATCTTGCTCCTTCTGGAGAGATTCATGTCATGGTTGACTGCCCCTCTGTCAATATTATCGCGTGGAGAAACACTCTTCTTGGATTTGTGAAAAACAAGAGCGCGATTGTCGCATGCCAGCACAAGGCAGATGTTAATTATCCTCAGGTTTCAGCAGCTTCAATTATCGCTAAAGTGACAAGAGACCATGAAATAGATCTTTTGCAGAAAAAAATTCCAGAGGATATCGGAAGCGGATATCCTGCTGATCCTGTAACTCAGAGATTCTTGAAACATGCAGAAAAATACAAGCATCTAGGCATAATCCGGGAAAGCTGGGCGACTTTCAAGGCGCTTTCTGGAAAGAGGAAGCAGAAAAGCCTTGGCGAGTTTTGAGCGCTGGGCGACACAAAAATTATATAGTCAAAGAACAACTATCGCTATTATGGGTAAATTAAACCATCTATTAGGTATAGCTAATGATTTAGCAGACAGTTTTGTAAGTGTTACAAATATTAATTTTCTTAATGATTTAGAATTTTTACCTGCAGAAAAAACAAAATTGTTTGAAATTGATTTGCTAAAAGAGACAATCAAGCCAGAAGAGCTTAGTTCTGCCAAGGCTAAAAATGTAATCAAAAAATATAAAGGGTGGTTTTTATCAGAAATTAAAAAACTGAAAATTGAATTAAATGATATAGAAAAAGTTTCAATAAAAGTTACCTACAAATTAGGAAAAACATTTACAAAGTGTTATACTTGCGATACAACCATAAGAGCAAATGGCAGAGATTATGCGAAGAAAGTCATGTCATCTTATTCTTACTTTTGACAACTTTGTCGTCGCTATGCTGCTTTTTGAAGCCAATAAAGTTTAAATATGTTGTATTGCTGATACTTTCTTCTGAAAAGAAGATGAAAAGATGGCGCACATAAAAAAACTGATGATGAAGGGCTTCAAGTCATTTGCCCGCCAGACAGAAGTCCCTTTTGACAGGCATCTTTCTGTGATAATTGGGCCGAACGGAAGCGGCAAGAGCAACATTACAGACGCTTTGTGCTTTGTTCTGGGAAGATTGAGTGTCAAGAGCATGAGGGCTGAAAGAGCTGCAAACCTTATCTACAATGGCGGAAAAGAGGAAAGGCCGTTCAATGAGGCTGCTGTTGAGATAGTTTTTGACAATTCTGATAATGCGTTTGCAATAGCCTCAAATGAAGTACGCGTTGAAAGAATAGTCAGAAGAAACGGGCTTAGCATTTACAAGATAAACGGCGAGACAAAGACAAGGCAGGAGGTCATTGAGCTTCTGGCTCAGGGCGGAATAGACCCGAACGGCTTCAATATTATAATGCAGGCGGAGATTTCAAATTTTGTCGAGATGCATCCTGATGAAAGAAGAGAAATTATCGAGGAAGTTGCGGGAATAAGGATTTATGAGATGAGAAAAGAGAAGAGTCTGCATGAGCTTGAAAAAACAGATGACAGGCTGAAAGAAGTGACAACTATTCTTAATGAAAGAACAGCATATTTAAAAAATCTTGAAAAAGACAGAGGGCAGGCTCTCAAATACGAGGGATTGAAAAATGGTGTCAGGATTGACAAAGCCTGCCTTGTTCACAGGAAAATAAAGGAAAAAGAGGAGGAAAAAGAGAAAATAAACGGTGAGAAGGAAGAGAAGGAGAAAGAGCTTGCAAAACTTAAGGAAGATGCTGAAAAAAAGAATTTGCGGATAAAAGAAACAGGTGCTGAAGTGGAGAATATAGACAAAAGCATCCAGAATTCCGGCGGATTTGAAAAAGAGAGTTTGAGCAAAGAAATCACTGAAATCAAGGCAAGAGTTGTGACATTGAATGTCAGGATGGAAAATAACAAAAATCAGATAGATAATCTTGAAATCAGAAACAATGAGCTTAAGAAAAACATTCTTGCAAACAAAGAGAGCATCAAGAATCTTCTGAAAGACAAGCCGAATCAGGCGAAGAAATTCAAGCTGCTTGAGGAAAAGGAGGAGTCTTTTTCAAAACTCGAGGGCAAGCAGGAAAAAATAAACGAGCTCAAGGCAAAACATTCTTCCATGGAATTCAAGCTGAAGCACGAAAAAGACCAGATTTCCGGAGTAAAGAAAGAAATTGACATTTTAAGCAAGCAGATTTCTGAGCTTTCGAAGGAAACAAGCGAGATTAAAGTTGCGGGCTCTCTTGACAAAATAAAAAAAGAACTTCTGGAAATCGAGGAAAAAATAGCTGATTCTGAGAAAAAGTTCATGACATCGTCGGAAAAAGCCTCAAACGCGGAATGCGAGATAAACAGGCTTGAGAAATTAAAGCAAGACGCGATAAAGCTTGATGTCTGTCCTTTGTGCAAAAGAGCATTCACAGCAGAGCACAAGAAAAAAATCATTGACAAGACAACAAAAGAGATTGAGTCGCAGTCTATGATGCTGGAACAGGAAAAAGAAAACAGAAGCAATTTTGAAAATATTCTAAACTCTTTGAAAAAAGATATTCATTTCAAGAGGGAAAATGAAAGCAATCTCAGGATTCTTGAAATAAAGCTTGATTCTCTTGTTGAGAAGCAGAAATCAAGTGAAGGTTTGATGCAAAAACTTGTTTCCCTTGAAAAAGAAATACAAAAAGATGAGAGCGAGAGAGAAAGGCTTGAGCTGCAGATTAATGAGTCGAAAGAGATAGAGGAAAAATATCTTGCTATAAGAGAGCAGCTTGAGCAGCTGAGAAAAGGAGAGGACAGAAATATCGACGCTGAGATTGAAACAAACAGGAACGAAGTCTCGAGAATGGAACTCATTATCAAGCAGAACCTCAGGGAAATTGACACTCTTGCTGATTCTACAGAAGAATTTAACCGTGAGCTGAAGGAAAAAGAAAAGCTTCTTGAAGAAAGGGAGGAAGCTGAAAAAAAGATGCACGAGGAGTTCAAGGGATTATTTGACAAAAAATCAGTTCTTCAGGAAAAGAAAAATAATTTTGAAAAAGAAGTGCTTGAAATTTCCCACAATATGAGAATGGTTGAAGACAGCATAAATTCTTTCAAAATTATGCTTGCAGAAGTTGACGCAAAGCTCAGCATTTCGCTTGCAGAGTTTGAGGAATACAAGGATGTCCAGCTGCCTGAAAAAATTCCAAGCGCAAACGAGCTTGCGCAGAGAATAGAAACCAAGCAGCAGCATATCAATGAAATGGGCTCTGTAAATATGAAAGCCCTCGAGGTTTATGACAGCGTGAAGGCGGATTATGATGAAATCGCGGCCAAGACAGAGAAGCTGAAAGAGGAAAAGCAGGAGATAATGAACATAATAACAGAAATAGACAGCAAGAAAAGAAAAGCCTTCACAAAAGTACTTACAACTGTCAATGAAGGCTTCCACCAAAACTATCTGAAACTTGGAAGAAAAGAGGCGTTCCTTGACATTGAAAACAAGGAAGACCCATTTGCAGGCGGTTTGAACATAATGGTCAGGCTTGCAAAGGGAAAATATCTTGATGCAAACTCTCTTTCAGGAGGAGAAAAGACGCTTGTTGCATTATCATTAATCTTCGCGATTCAAGACTACAAGCCTTACTCATTCTATCTTTTTGACGAGATAGACGCTGCACTTGACAAAAGAAACAGCGAAAGGCTCGCAGCTCTTGTCAAGGAAAACTTGAGAAAAGGGCAGTATATTCTTGTTACTCACAATGACGCCTTCATCAATGAGGCGACTTCATTGTTCGGCGTCAGCATGCAGGACGGCGTTTCAAAGCTGATTAGCCTGCGCGTTTGATTAAAAAAATTAAAATAATTTATTTTTTCTTGCTATTGTTCTTTTTCTTTCCATTTTCAGGCTCTTCCTCGAAGAATTCAATTATTTTTTTCCAGAGGCCTGTGACTATGATAAGAAGAATGACGATTATGATTATCGCTGCTGTGATGTAAGTCTTGTAAGATGCAAAAAAGCTGCTTACTGCCTCTTTGATGCCCTTTTCAGGCGTTTTTTCAAGGTTTATCTGGTTTATGAAAAGGTCAATTGTGTCATTGTTCAGCCCCATGCTTGCAAGATATTCTCTTGCCTCGCTTTCGCTCATCTCTCCGTTTTTGAGCTGCTCTTCAAGCTCTCCTGCTGTCAGGGTTTTGTTTTCAGCCGCAGCCGCTTCTTCAGCGACAATTTCTTCCGCACTTTCATTGGCAATCGCTGTTTCATTGCTTTCAATTGTGACATTTATTTCTGCAGAACTTTCATTAACAGCTTCTTCTGCAATTTCTGTCTCATTTGAAACTGTGATATTTATCTCTTCAATTGTGATGTTGCTTTCAGCAGTTACATTGCTTTCAATAGTGGCATTTACTTCTGTTGTCGCATTGCTTTCGCCTTCAGCTGTTATATTTTCAACCGTGGCTGAAGTTATTGCTTCTGGCTTAATCTCTATGCTGAAAAGCTTTGTGAAAAAATCAGTTATGCTTTTAATTATTCTTGTAAAGAAATTTTCTTCAGCCTCTTTTGTTTCAACTGCCGCTGTTTCATTTGCCGCTGCTGTTACATTCACAGCTTCTGCGCTTTCTCCCTTAACTTCAATGCTTATTGTCTTGCTTGAGAGAATTGTCGTGTCTTTCAGCCTTACAGTAATAACTGAATCATAATTTCCAGGAGACTGCTGCAATGAAGGCGCTATGTAAAGATAAACAACCTCTGCCTTTCCAGGAAGAACTGTGACTATGCCGGGATTCACTTCTGCAAATGAAGATGCTGTCCCGCTTGCGTCTATTATATATGTCGCGTTGTCTGTCCCTTTGTTTTCAATAACAAACATCGCCGTGGCAGAACTATCCCTTGACAAAGACACAGATTCCTGCTTTGAGTTTATTGCAGGCTCGTAGCACGCTTTTAATGATGCTGTTGTTATCTTAATTGTGTCTTCAGATTCTGCCTTGCTCGCAGGATCAACAGCTTTTACTTTTATGTCATAAACTGATGCTGTTGTGTCAAATGAAGGATGAACGTCAAGAGTCAATGTCTCTTCTTTTCCTGCTTCAAGAGACAGCATGTTTTTGCTGATAGTCGCAAAATCCGCGCCGCCAACCGCGATATTGTAAATGTTTGAAAATTCCCCTGTATTTTTTATCAGAACAGCATAAGTGTTTGAAACAGCATCGCACATTCTGTCATCATCTTTCTCTATGCTGACAACAGAATCATAGCATTTTCTGACATTTATGCTCGCTTCCTCTGCTCTCATGACATCGCCGTAAACTGACAATGCCTCTGCCTTTACTGTGAAATTTCCCTTGATGCCGTATCCAGGGGCAAGAAGAATGTCTGTTGATGAATTCAAGCCCTGTGCGGCTGAAAGCGCATTGTTCTTTATATTCACCCATGTTGGCCCGTATAAGTTTATCTTATATGTATTGTCTGCTGTTCCCCGATTTGATATTGTTAATGGCACAGTCAGTTTTTCGTTCTCGCATATGCTGTAGTAAGTGTTTGGAACCGAAACAGAGTACTCGTAGCAAGGCTTTATTTCAAGAACAGCTTTTGCTGTTGCTATTGCTGGAGATGTGTCTGCTTCAGCAATCACAGAAATATCGTATTTGCCGTAAACCTCGCAAGGAGCCTTGACAACAGCGTTTATTATTATTGTTTCTCCGGCATCTATGCCTATTGTTGACTGCGAGAGAGTCGTCCATTCTTTTGCAAGCCCTTCAACCCTGAAATTGTAAACCTCATAATATTGCCCGCTGTTTTTCAGCGTGACTTTCAAGTCAGCTGTCTGGCATGGGCATGTAGAAACAGATTCAATGCTCAAATCTACTGTATGGCAGTCAGTCACACTTATTTTGTGAACTATCTCTTTTACTTCCCCGTTAGACTCTGCCTTTACAGTCAATTCATAGCTTCCTTTTGTTATCTTGCTTGAAGGAGTCACATAAGAATAAATCGTCTTTGTGTCTGAGGAAATGAAGGAAGAAGGAACAGTTGTCGAGAAAGATGAGGCTGAGCCTGATGTGCTGATGACATAATTTCCAGCTCCTGTGACAGCATCTGTAATCAGTAATGTGTTTCCCGCGCAGACACTGCTCTCTGTGCTTGTTTCAGCAATGCTGAAAGCAGCAGCGCTGTTCACACAAAGCAAAGCGAGCAGAAAAATTAACAGTATTTTTGTTCTCATTTTATCTCTTTTTTCACCTTTGTCGTCACTTTTAAAGTAGCATTTGATATTTAAACTTTCATGTGGTAAAATATATCTTTTAGAGATGAATGAAGAGAACAGAAAATTGAAATTTGTCTTTAATGCAGTTTAATAATTGAATCTTCTTTCATAATTCTTGTGGTTCATCCATTCAAGGACAAGCGAAAGGATGCATATTTCATTATTTGCAACAGAATAAATCAGTCTCCAGCCGCGGGGCAGGTCATATTTCCATAGGTTGTCTATTCCATATTTTTCAATGTATATTTTAGGGATTAATCTCTTAGGAATTTGAATTCCGCAAAAAGCATTTTCTTCCAAATTGTCCAGGGCGCGATTTATCCATTCATAGAGCTTCTTGTCCTCTGTCTTTGATTCCTTGAGCCTTTCAAAACTTTCTTTAACTTTCTCTTCTGCAAACCTGACTTCTGATCTCATCTTGATAACTTTTTATTATTCAAATATCTTTTTACTAATTCAGGATTCCAAATCCATGCGATTTTTCCTTCGTTGTCCAGAGCTATCTTATTTGAATAAAGAAGATATTCAAAAATCACGCAAAATGTTTGATACATCATTTTTTTCGGAAGAGCTTCCCAAAGGCTTCTTTTCTTGTATTCCCCTGAGTTTTTTCTGATAAACTCTTCCACCATAAGAACTGTGTCCAATTGGGGATAATGCAGTATGTTTTTCATTAGGAATTGATTTTCCATTTGTTATATTAACTTATATAACTTATAAATCTTTCGGTATTGAAACATTAAATATGCTATCCTAACAATAAAAAATTAGTTTGAAGGTTTTTTAGGGATCAACGCGGTTCCTATTTGACTACTACCACTAGAATACTGCCCTTTTCTTATGTCTGCAACAACTTCCGTACCTTCGGGGACAGTGCCAATCCAATAAATAGTATCATATGATATATACCCACTGACTCCTGAAAGATTATAATCTTTAAGCTCTTTTCCAACAGATTTGCAATAATCTCCGGCAGAAGTCGTAACTGCCTTTGTTAAAGGGCCGGAACAGCCATTCAAGGCCAGAGCAAGAATTCCAATCCCTAAAATTTTTTGTAATGTATTCATAGTCATCTTGAGAGTTATTTGATATTTAAGCTTTAATGTGATAAAATATAACTTTTATGGGCAATAATCATAAATTTATTTTTTAATAGATTATTCAGTGGCAGTCATAAAATAAAAAAAATAAAAAGAAGAAGAAGAAAGAAAAAGAAGATTTTAAAATAAAAAAACAAATGAGTTCTTCTCTTCTCAACCGCACACATTATCTGCTTGGCAGTTTAGTTAGCTTTAAGCTTAGTAGTAAGTCTCTTCTTCTTCCAAAGCCTCGGGCTTTGCCCTAGACTTCACGAAGATGACTATCAACACAACCAAGATTATCGCAAGCACGATCACAGAGATTAAAACTGGATCAACAGCTCTTGCCGCTTCAATATTGGCAGTCAATACAATCTGTTTTTCCCAGCCATCACTCGCTTTCACAGTTGCTGTGAAAGTATGTGTTCCTGCTGACGCTTTGTCTTGTGCTGTAAGATAGACATTCAACTGGCTTCTTGCGTCTTTCTGCAAGCTTACTGTCAATGGATTCATGCTGTATGAAGCCCATCCATCTGTTCCAGTAATCTCAACAGAATACGTTTTTGCAGATGTTCCAAGGTTTACCACGCTTATTTCATATAAAGCTGTCTCTCCCTGCGCCACAGTTTGCGCTGTTACAGTAGGAATTGCGTCTGAAGTTTCACTTTCCTTCGCCATTCCGCTGACACTCAAGCCGACTTTTTTTGACACTTCAACGTTTCCGTTTGATGCTGTTACAGTCATAACGTATGTACCGCTTAAAGCTGTTGAAGGAATTTTTATAGGCACAGAAATTACTGCTGTGTCTTTTCCCTCATCATCATCAACAGATTCAAGGTCTCCAGCGTATTCCTCATTGAAAACTCCTAAAGCTGCGATTTCAACAGATACATACACGTCATCTTGCTTGTCGCTTCCTATGTTCTTGACAACAACGTTGACAAGCATAGGTTTTCCTGCTTCAACAGTTGACTGAGCAATGACTCTCTGAACTTCAATCAAGTCATTTTCTTTCTGGACAGTCAAGTCAAATGTCTGTGATTCAATTGTAACTCCTCTGCCGTCTTTTATTTCAATAGACAAAGTGTACAATTCTCCTGGTGGAGACACTTCGACACTTGAAGGGATGTTCATGTTTAATGTTTCGCTGTAAGTTGTGCCTGCAATGGCATCAAATACATCAGAAACAACTCTTACATCCTTTCCATGCCCATAAGAAAGCTCTGCTCTTATAGTCACATCACTGTAGTTCGCCCAAGGATAGAACTCAACTTTTATAGGTATAGTTTCTCCAATCCTAACACTAATAGGGCTTGAATAACTTCCTTTCACATCCACACTCATAGCCAGTGCGCTAGGCAATATTGCCAACAAAAGCACTGCAAACAATGCGAATAAATTTTTTTTCATTTTCCCTTAGCAAATTATCGATGATTCATCGATTATGATTTGTTATTATTGAGTGATGATGCATCTATATAAACCTTTCGGTAGTGAATTTAGATTTCCACGACGGCATACTTTAATGCGTCGTAGTTATCAGCTTCTAATTTGACTTCAAGTATGTAAGTTCCGCTCTGTTCCTGCGGAATATTTAATTGTATCTGCTTGACTTCATTTCTTTCAATATCAACATTGATTGTTTCCTCATAGTCAATTTCAGGTATTCTTGCAGTTATTTCCAAGTCATCAACAGCCATGCCCCTGTTTCTTATCTTCAAGTAAGCATCTCCAAAAACATAAACAGGCTGAAGCTCAACATTTAATGAAGGCTTTCTAAGAGATGCGACATTCTGGACAGTAACTATTCTTGATTCCATGTCAGTCAGGCCGTCTGTCGCATCTATTACAATAAAGTCGAAGTTATATGTTCCTGCATCATTCTCGCCAGTTTTCCAGCTGTATGAGTTTGTTGAGGAAACAAGAACGCCGTTCTTATATATATAGTATGTCAAAGGATCGCCGTCAGAATCAACTGCGTCAAAAGACACTGAAAGCGTCTGCCCTTCTTTTATGCTTGAAGGCGCATTTACTGACAAAATGTTCAAGCCGTTTGCAGGAGTCGCTGTTATTGTGAAAAAAGATATGCTGAACGCACCATCAGAATCATACACCCATACATCGCCCCAGAAGCCCCCTGTATATCCAAGAGGAAGGTCAAAAGTCGCAACATGAGTTACTGGGTCAACTGTAACACCGCAATAAGCATAAACTTCGAATGTCAATTCGCTGTCTGCATTGTCAACATCAATTGCATAATCATCCAAATCAATTGAGTATAATGTTCCTTCTTCAGCAGTTATGTCAGGCATAGCGATTGAAGGCGCGTCATTTACTCCGTTAACATTCAATGTCAAAGTGTAATAATCGCTGCTCTCAGCATCTTCTGAAGAAATTATAATCTGGAAAGCGCCTCCGACTTGCCCGTATTCCGCCTCGCTTATATATATTCTTTCAGAATACCATCCATCATCATCCTGAATATTGTCTCTAAGCGTGCTGACAAGATTCCCGTTCTGGTACATCTTTATGTCATAAGTCATCGGAGGATTTACCGAGAACATTCCAACATCAAAATAAACAGTGTCTCCTTCAGTTATTGTCATTACTGAAGCGCCGTTCTGCATTTCTGCGAATGTCGCGACAGCAGATGCATTGCTTGAGAGCATTGCAACTAAGAAAAATGCGAATATTCCGGATATTATTTGTTTCATCATTTTTTCCCAAATCTCCTGTAATATGCCGCTGAAGCGGCTGGCTTGCCTTTTCCAAAATATGCCTTGACCGCAACTCCTTCTTTTGTTGAGCCGAACTTTACTCCGAAAACTGCTTTTGGCTCAATTCTGTTATTAGGAACTGAATATGAGTTTGTTTTTTCTGCAATAACTATATCATCTCTTTTTATCTGTTCAACTGTGCTGACATCTTCGGTGCTTGCGATATGATAGTTTGCAATTCCCAAGCCTGCAGAAATTCTTTCTTTTATCTTTTTGAAAAACATTACACCGTAACCAAGCAGCCCTTTCGTGACTGTTGTTTCTTTTTCTCCATGCGAATAAAATCTTGTTACTGGGTCTGCTGTCCCGTTAATTATGTCATTGGAAGATGATTTCATTCCGCCGACAATTCCATTAATCTCAACACCATAGTCATTTTTTCTTAAAAGAACTCCGCTTATGTCAAGAAGAGGCATTCCTTCAAAAACTCCAAGACCTAAGCTTCCTTCCAGACCGCTTGGAGCTGCTGTAGATTTTTCAACAATGAATTTATTTTCCTCTTTCTTTGCTTCTTTTGGCGCTGGCGCCGCAGCTGCAACTTGCGTATAACCTATCTCTCCTTTTTTGAATAGAACATCAAGAAGATGCTTTTTTTCAGAAAGCATTCTTTTAGCCCCATTTACACAATTCTCGCATTTCTTATTTTCTGATATATATTTTTTAACTTCGTCTGCAGTTACAACCCCATCTTGATTATAGTCAGAATCCTTGAAGTGCATGTCTGGATAAACAATCCCTTCATTTTTATTTCCTTTCTTGCCTATCAGCGCATTATTGACAAAAACATCTTTTCCATCAAGCTTGATTTTTGTATAACCATCCGCTATTCCTGGCGAAACTACATCACTATAGATGAATCCTTCCAGGCCTCTGAGCAACTTATCTGCAATACCCTCAAACCCTACAGTGTTCTGAAATGCATCAGAAACAATTCTTGGCTTAGGGCCGTTTACTGCTTTCTTTTTAACAGCAGTATCAGCATTCGCCGCGCCATAACCAATTAAGAATGTAGCTAATGTTACTGGAATTATTTGTTTAATGCTCATTTTCCTTTAGCCTTGTTTTTTGATGATTATTTTATATTTAAACCTTTCGGTATTAACTACAATATAGTAATATCTTAATCCTTGTCACTATATGATTACTTTTATCTTAGCTTTAGTCTACTTGCTTAGATGCTCTATCATGCTCTTCATTTTAAGCGCGTCTTTATCGAGCAGAGGAGATTCGCAGATTATCGTCAGCTTCAGATTTCTTTTAACAATCACTTGGGCAAGAAGATTGAATGGCAGCGAGCTTCCTATTGGGATGTGATGTCTTTCCCCTTTCTCGCTGAAAACTATTCCTGAGAAATGGCAGTGCATCCCTTCAAGCGCTTTTTTGCCAAGCCCTTTTTCTATTTTGTCAAAAATTTCCTCGTAATCCTCTATGCTTTTTATTTTTCCGTTTTCCCTTGCATGTAAATGCGCGAAGTCAATGCAGGGCATCATTCTATCTGTTCCTATTTTTTTGCACAAGGAAATGACTTCATCCAAACTGCCATACTGGCTTGGCTTTCCTGTTGTCTCAGGACCGAGAAGAACATTGAGCCTTTCTTCTTTCATCTTCTCAACAACATGCTTCAGCAGTTTTTCCGCGTTGCTGGCTGCTTCTTCTTTTGACATCCCCTGATAAAATCCTGGATGAAAAACAATTATCCTGATTCCAAGCTGCGCAGCAGCTCTTGCTGACTGCATCAGGTTTCTTATTGTAATGTCTTGCTTTGCTTTGACTGGGGAGCAGCAGTTGACAAAATAAGGGGCGTGGCATGACAAAAGAACATCATTCTCCTTTGCGATTTTTGCAGCATCTGCAATATCCTCTTTTCGAATCCTGACGCCCTGAACCCATTCAACTTCAAACGCCTTAAGCCCCTTGCTGGCGCAGTAAGAGATTCCCTCGCTCAGCTTTCTGCCTTTCATTGCAATCGGCATTCCGGCAGGCCCGAATCTTAATTCAGATTTCATCATTTCCCCTTCTTTTTCTCCTTTTATAATATATAACTACAATCCAAGGGTTATAAAAATTTCGGTAAAAAAAACTATTAGAGTTT
>Ga0315289_10004276_pt1 | contig 21314 bp, 17 predicted proteins | sample YL17G11_40_MG_FD_203452 | JGI IMG/M metagenome (GOLD analysis project Ga0315289, IMG submission 203452) | Sediment microbial communities from Yellowstone Lake, YNP, Wyoming, USA - YL17G11_40 | ecosystem: Environmental > Aquatic > Freshwater > Lake > Sediment | place: USA: Wyoming | collected... | reverse complement strand
TCGGTTTTATCAGCCTTAATCACAATTAGGCGCTTTTCATCACTATTTGTTACACGGTTGTGACACGGGGAGGGGTCTATCTCTGTATACAGAGCGTCTGACTACGAATCAGAAGGTCGGGGGTTCAAGTCCCTCCTGGCGCGCTCCCTTTTCCCCCCCATAAACCTTGAAAATCAGCAACTTAGAGGTTATAGTATCGATTTTCGACTATCCTTAATTATCCCTCATTTTCCCCTATTTTCCGATATAAACCGGAAAGAAAGTGGAAAGGTTTTTTTAAAGGCACATAGGAATAGTAGGGATTCAATTGACGACGAGGGGCTACTTTCATCGGTCGTCCTAAACGCTGATTCCCCAGTCATGCGCATGCCGTTCGTGCGTGCGTAAAGAAAATTTACAAAGAGGTTTTTGGGGTGATTTTGGCAAAAATATTTTTGTCAAATGTCTGTTGGATTTTTCGCCAAAAGGGTGACAGATAGTTATAGTTTGTCGTGAAAAAGTGTAATGCATGTAGTGAAGGATAAAATAATGGGTATGAAAAAAAAGGATTCAATCATAAGCCCCGAGATGAAAGGCCGGGCAGATAAGCAGGAGAATATTATGGTGAATAAAGTAAAGGAATTTTTCAACAAAGCTGATGTGAGGCAGGTGATAGCGGATCTGAGAGATCAAGAACAAGTAGTGGAGACAAAACTTTCTCAGGACTTCAAAAATTTCTTGAAGAACAAGGGACAAGTCTTCGATGCTGAGACTAAAGACGCATGGTATGAAATGTTTCTTGATCGTCATGGGGTTTGAACGTGAGAAGTAGGGATTCAGTTTATGAGCGGCATACCTCACTCCTCTAAAATAGTTATTGCAATGCCCCGTCCATTTGCTCTACATTGCCCGGTCACGAGAATAAACAAGATGAAAAAACAAGAAGTAAATCCCGCCGCTGGCCGAATTCTCTCTGTCTATTCAGGACAGGTTTATTCTCGTGAAGCCACGGCGGGATTTTTATATTTGAGGAATTGATGATGTTTAATGGCCGCCGCTGGATCTCATGCCGGGAGGCCGGGTTGTATCTCGGCCTCAGCGCGAAGCATGTGAATGATCTCTGCTTGCGCGGCGTGATCCCGTCTGTGAAGGTAGGCGGCTCTCGAAGGATCGATTTGAAGAAACTCGAGGCGGGCTTGGAGGGGCAGGAGAAGAGGGGGAGGGCATGAGCGAGACCAGGCCATGGCGGCCGCGTGAAGGAGAATGAGAATGAATGCTGAACGGCAAAAAAGAGAATGTTCGTTCAGCGATAAGAAGGAGAAAAGAATGATCGCTTTAAATTTTGAGGTGCTAACATGGACGCGATCATTAAGGTCGATTTACGAAAAAAATTTGATGAAATAGATCATGAGTTTGTCAAAGAAGGGGGGCGGCCATATTGTAATTTTCATATTGCCGAGGCCCATGCAGGTTGGCGCAAGGGCTGGGCCGTCATCGAGAAATATCCAGGGGCAGAGAGTTATGAGGATAAGAATAAAGGTGGGCGTCCGGAAACCTCTCAGTCAGTGAGAGGTTTTTCTTGGGCAAAGGTTGCTGAGGAAACCGGCTGTCGAGATGTGACTATTAAATCCTGGGTTGGATTAGCCAAGAAAATAGGTAAGGGCGAAGACAAATTTAAGGCTTGGGCAAAAGAAGCACAGGCCAGATTTTTAGGTCAATTAGAGCGCAAACTTCTCTCCGGCCGCAAGGGAGATCAAGAGATATCCTGCAAAATAAAGCCCCGTATTTATCTCGAATCCTGGGAAACGTGGCTTCCAAAACAGCCTCAATGTGACCTGCTCGTTACCGACCCGCCATATTCTACCGACATCGAGGACATCGAGGAATTTGCGCAGTCGTGGCTCCCGGTCGCTCTATCAAAACTCAAATCGACCGGCCGTGCCTATATCTTTATCGGCGCATATCCTCGCGAAATTGCGGCATATTTAAACGTCAGCTTTCCGAATCAACTTTTGGTCTGGGAGTATCGTAATACTCTCGGGCCCATGCCGCTCGACCTCTATATTCTCAATTGGCAAGCCGTCCTATACTACAAAAGGCCGGACGCGCAAAGGTGGAAAGATGATATCCTATTGGACCATACTGCGGTCCAAAATGTAGGCCAGGAACGGCCAAGCAAACATCAATGGCAGAAGCCGATGAAGTTGGCAGAGATGTTTATCCAACAAGCTACTGACGAAGGCAATCTTATCCTCGACCCATTCTCGGGGACAGGAACGTTTTTATTGGCCGCTGGATCGCTGGGACGTAATGCGATTGGGTGCGATATCTCGCCGGACATGGTTAAAATAGCCGAGAAGCGGGGATGCAAGCGTGGGTAGAGAAGAAGAAATAAAGAAGGCCAGTGACGGCCAGGAAGGGCGAAACATGTGGGAAGAAAAAATCTTAAACGAAGCAGAGCCATTTTATGAGAAGGGCATTATCAGCCAAAAATTATTGGCCGTCCTAGGGATTGGATTGATGAGATTTTGGACCATGCTAAAAGGTCCAATTCGGTGCACTTTTTTGATTACTTAAAATATCACGATATGGGGCGTCAGCTCGAGCAAGGGGCTGAGGCCTTGGCGACGGTGTAAACAATGAGAAAAAATTGCTACCAAATGAATTATTACAAGAAAAGCAGGACAGGCCGAGGTCTGTTGAATTCAGGGGCATCGATTTGCTGATGGCCAAATTGTTGACTTTGACAATCGAAGGTTATCTGAAAAATGATTATTGGATGAAAGAGGATGTGGCCGAACGAAATGGCCATGGGATTTTTTCATTCAGTGAATTGTGTTCATACTTCAATCTCAACGAAGCCAAAGTCAGGACGAAAATAGCGAAACTAAGTCTTAAAAAATGGCATAAAATAAGGCGTCGTTTTTCAGCAAAAGCTTTGCGAGCTCGGGGCAAAAGAGCCTGAGGGTTTCTTTCCAGAAATTGCACTTGCGTCGATCCTTATATATTGGTATAATCCGGTGAAGAATTTTAAAGTGAATGAAAATGGCCAGAGTTAAAAAACCAGCATGCAGAGAAGTTAAAATTTGGGGCTGGCATTTATGCCGTGAATGCGAAAATCGTCCATGGCCAAAGTGCGGTAACATCGAAAAATGGCATACTCCTACACTTAAGGAATGGCTGATCGGTTGGCCGAAAAATAAAACAAAGGCTGAGAGAATTGAGATTCAAGAAAAATTAAAAACAAGTTATCGTTACCGTCATGCGGGGGAAAAAGGCAGAAAAAAGATGTTAGATTTTTCTTGGGAGTTATCAAAGCCGGTAACAAAAAAAGATAAGATCGAATCCTATAGAGACTTTATAAATCTTCCCGATTATATTCCTTTGCCGACAGGCGATGAAACGATGGCGATTTTTATTGGGAAAAAGAAATGAGCAAGCGATGAAAAACTGGCCTGGTATGAATACAAGCGAAACGCCCTTGCAGGAATTTTATCTTCAGAGCAAGGATGAAGTGCCAAACAAAAAAGCCATCGAGCTGTGGAAAGAAACTCTGCCATTAGAGCAAAGCATCGCCCGTCAAATGTGGAAGTTAAGGGACGGGACAAGCGCCGAAATTGTTAGTGGTGATTTCAGCTATGACGTTATTTGGATTCTGTTGGTTTTAGCCCGCAAAGCGGTTGCTGAAAAAAGAGAAATAAGCTTGTCGGCCATTATGAAAGATGGGGAAGCGGTAGGGCTGGTTTTGTTTACGGAAGTCACTGACACCTATATTCAGAAAACTCTAAACAAGCCGAGATTTTCTTCAGACATGATAGAAAAGTCTATGAAGAAACTGCCCTTGATAATGATGGATATCAAGAACCGTTTGGAGATCAAAGAGGGCGATAAGGACGGAATCACCGAGCACGAGCTGACACTGGAAAGAATCCGGCCGATGGTTTTGTTGGACGTCCTGACTCACAAGAAAATCAAAAGAGGAAAAGGCGCTAAAACAAATACGGAGCGCATATACAGGATTTATTTCACGTCTATTTTTGGAATGAAATTTATTGAAAACCTATGGGATGATAAGTTTTCCTTTCTTCCTGTGTCAGTGCTATCCCGTCCGATTTTGGAGCAGAGAATCATGTTCGCCACTTGCCAGTTTTCCAAAGAAGCCATTGTGTCAGAAAAGCAAATGCTCCGAATTTGCCACAAAAAAGAGAGCAAGAGAAGGGACAGTGTTTATAAGCAGAGAAAAAGCATTGGGCAAGCCCTGGATAATCTCAAGAAGGATGGGCTGAAGGGGCCTTGGCGCTGGGACAAAAAGAAGACGGTTTACCACATCTTTGGGCCCAAGAGCTTACAGCCAATTAATACCGAATTGGGCATACATTAATACCGAATTGGGCATACACACCTGAATGAAAATGAAAGAAATAATTGAATTTATTGAGGGGTTAATATCCCCATTAATATCCATAAGAAATCATATATATACATAATAGGCTATTATGAATATTAATGATAATAAATGGGTAATTAAATATCTCTTGATATTTATTCGCAAGAGCGAATCAGCTTTAAGAAAAGCTGAAGGAAAAAGCTTTCTAACATGAAACTAGAAGAAGTCCCTGAGCACTTAAAATATTTGGCGCAAGTCTATGGTCAGTTTGTCGCCGAATATACAGGTGCAACCGGCCATAGGTTTTTAGGCCGTCAGAACTTAGAAGAGAAAGCGGCTCAGCTTGAGTTGTTGAATGAGATCATCAACAAGCTGGAAGTGCCGCCCCTGGTTTATATGCGCGTTGTCTTTGACCAGTTGATAGGCTTTGCCAAGGCCCATGGAATGAGTTATGTGAACATGAAGATGCTCATTTCTCAAGCGGCTATTGATGAGTTTCGTCAGTATGAAAGGGACTTGGCCGAAATATATCCAAGGGAAGATGAGCGAAGGGCGGCGCTACTCGGTCCATATGAGGATCCGTTCAAGAAAGCAATAATAGATTCGGCCCAGGCTTTTTCGGTTTGGCTTGAAGGGATTCACGGTGAGATTGACGAAAAACGGGCGCTTGATGAATTAGAGATTGTGGCTCGGCTTGGCCAGGTGTCCGATGTGTACCTCTATTCATCACCGTTGATTACAGGAAAGGATAACATGCCCAAATATATTGCCGATGAAATAGCGTCTGTAAAGCCGACATTCAAACAGCAGAAGGCCATCAAAGAAGCTCGTGTTGAGGTGGAAAAAAAATATAAGGGGAAGAAGTGGGCGAAATGGCTATAAAGAATGGCATTCCGGCTCAGGTAATTCATTAGGTGACAGAATGAAGAAATGGAATATTTTTACAAAGCTGGAAAAGGGCTGGGGGAAATTGGAAAGAACAAATTGGAATTGGCCAAAGAAAAAATAAAAAACAGTTTGGCCAAGATCAATAATCACCTGCCAAATTTTTCTGCAATCCAACCTTGAAAAAGCCATTTTCTGATTCAGTTGAGATTTTCGGACGTGGAAAAAATAGAGAAAAAAAGAAGTGAGTTGGAGTTGGCTGAGAAGAAAAGCAGAAAATTGAATGAAGAAATTTTCTCTATCAGTAATTGAAGAAATAAAAAAGAGGAGATGATTTGGTATAGGATAAAAAATTGGAGTTGGCCATCATGCGCATACGTTCATTTGCAGTCAGTCTTCATGATGTTGCATGAGGTGGGACAGGAAGAAGCAGAGGTGGGCAGTCCAGGGCAGGAGTGAGCCGCCTGCCCGCCGGAAAATCCGGCTTTGGATCCAGCCGCCCGGCCGCCGTCGAGGGCGCCCAGATCGGCCATGGCTGAGTGTTCCTCAGGGTATTAAAGCACCTATTTTAATAACATCCTTCTTGGGGGAAATCCCTTATTTCGGAAAATGGGAATTTTTTTTGCAGGTTCGTCCCTTTTCAGGGTTGATTTGGGCCTGAGAATGAAGGAAAGAAGCGGAATTGAGGCCAAAATCAGGGTGGAAATCCCATTTTTCCAGGGGCAAGATCGGCCGGACTATGCTGAAGAAGGCCGGGTCGGCCATGGCCGGAAGCCAAATCCGGCGTTGCCGTGAATGGAAATCCGAATTAAAGTGGCTTGTTTTCCAGGGGGGCGGGGATTGTCGTTAAAAGTTGGTGAATTTCTGCCTGTCTGGGTCTGGGCCTCAGGGGCGAAGGAAAGGGGCAGAAAAGCAGGGGGGTTGGTTTGCCTGTCAGGATACGGTTATTTAATTCGTCTTTTTGCAGATCGGGGGCGTTGCAGATCATCCTCAGGGCGTCAGTCAAGGCGTTGAAGGGGGGGTTGCCTGAGTCAGGAGCAGATCATGAGTCAGGGGAAGCGTTGCAGTCTGAGGACAGGTGTTTTTTTAGTGGAATTTCGCGCCAGGTGACACCAGGACAGGCTTTTACAAACGTTCCGGGCAAGGATACGAGTTGAGGTTTGCTGATTTGGCCATGGGCAAGCTTAAGGATTCCTTTTTTAGGGGGATAAAAGGGGAAAGGACAAGAGCAGGGGAGGATGGTGAATGGTTTGGTCGATCAAGATTTTTCCCTCGTAAGTAACGCGCGAGCTTTAGATAGGCGCTTGGCGATGAGGTCTAGCACATATTCCGTGTTGATGTCTTTGAGAGCGCCTTGCGCCATTTCCAGCAACCTCACTTCATCGTCAAGACGCCCGACTTTTCGATATAGTATCGCGAGTCGTTGGACAGAGGCCCATTTAGGAGTATCCCTAATATTCAATTCGTGTTGTTGTATTGCTCCGGCAATATCTCCGCTTTTCTCAAATTCTTTGGCCTTATTAATTCTCGCTAAAAGTCGATATAACGTCTTCATCTCCCGGTAATATTCCGGGTGTTTTTCTTTATAATAATCCATCGGATCAAAATCATCTTTATTCATGTGACGCCTCCTCGCATGGTTCCCTCCAGTTTATTCGATTTTTTTTTACTTCGTCTAAATTGAGCTTGATGGAATTACTTTACATTTATTTTTTAGCCCTTGTAAACAGTTTATTATTAACATCAATTATTGTAAACGGCTTGAATCTCATCCGCACTATACGTCAGAAGATTTTCGGAACTCGCAGCCATCGCCGGTGAGCCAGGGCAGCCAACCCGAAACCCTCCGCCTAAAAAACGGAGGGATTTTTTTGCCTTTCTTATTCCATGTAAGAACGTTAATGAGAATCAGAAGGGGACTAGCTGTCTATCAGTTTTTATCCGCAAATAGGTATATGCGACGATTGATTTTCCTTACGAAAAAAAAGAAGATATGAAAGTAATGAAATAAATGTAGAAGATGGAGAGAAAATCGAAATGGCAGCGAGGGCTTCTATTGTCAATGATTATAAGACGAAGTGTTCAAAATCTAGCTTATAGGGAGTCTAATATCTCGCAGTATTTTTATATGGTCAGTTATTTTTGTTACTTCATAGTCTGTATTTATATATGTTTTATATCTTGAATCAAATATTTGAGTAATTTTTAATGTTGCCTCAAAATAATCGCCATCCTTAAATTCATAAGTATCAATTTTTTTATAAAAATCTTCATCATTTATGAGTGCATTAATTTTTTGACCCTCATAAATAAATGTCCATTTATATCCTTTTTCGAAAACTATTTTAAATATACTTAATTTTGCTTTTTCCTTAATTATCTCCTTTTTGCTTTCTTCTATGAATTCGTTTGGCGCATATAAATTTTTAAATTCTTCTCGTTTGGCACCAAATAAATCCTTTCCATCTTTTTTTGTAATTTTATATTCAACGATTTCCTCATTCTTTTCTAAATTTTTAAATCCCTTATTGATGGCTTCGTTAATATGGGGATTTTGTGAATATATGTTAAAAGATGGATTATTTATAATAATAATATTTCCATTTTCGTTTTCAATTTTAATTTTATTTCCACGCACATCATAAGTTCTTGTAGGTTTCTTTCCAATTAAAAGTTTTTTTAATTTAAAGATATCTCCCAATATATCAAGAATCATTCTAAGTGTTGAAATATCCGTGACAGCTATTGCACCAAATAAGCCGCTAATGACAGTTACGTGAGCGATAATATAAGCAATTTCAAAACTTCCGGGTGCAAATGTCCTTATACTTATTTCGATTTCTTTTCCTCCAATTTCTTTATTGATTTCCTGTATTATTTGGCTTGTTGTTAGAAGATTAGCTATCAAGATTTCAGAGTCTATGGTTTCAAGTTCGCCCTTAAATATTACATTGAATTCTTCCCCATTTATTTGCATTAATCCCCTCTTTAAAAAGTTATCTCTGCCCATTTTAATCAAACTCCCTTGTCATTGTCAAATTAGGACGCTACCCTCGTTTGACATCCCTTTTCATTATGATTTACTATTCATAACAATGGGAAACGGTTCATTCGAGAGTGCATCTGAGCGAGTGCAGAAACTCGCCCAAGAGTTCAATGAGAATAAGAAATTCTACCTCTCCACTGAATATCAAGAATCAGAAGTCCGCAAAGATTTCATCGACAAATTCTTCATTGCACTTGACTGGGACGTTAACCATGAAAAACAGAAGAACCCCTTCAGACAAGAGGTCAAAGTTGAAAGAGGCCTTGCCACCGGCCAATCTCAACGGCACACCGATTATGCTTTCTATATCGACCCAGACTTTCGTGACCCCCGACTTTTCGCCGAAGCCAAAAAGCCCGCCAGTGACCTTTCTTCTGCCGATAATTGCTTCCAGACCATCCGCTACGGGTGGAATGCGGGAATGCGAGTCGTAGTCCTTACCAATTTTGAACAGCTCATAGTCCTCGATTGTCGATACAAACCTGATATCGAAACCGCTACGCAGCAAATCATTCAGAAATACCACTATCTGGAATACTGTAAATCTGAGAAGTTTGCAGAGATTTATTACCTATTCAGCCATGACGCGATTGCTGCGAGTTCATTAGAACAATACGCGGAAAAGCTTCCAAAACTCAGAGGAAAAGCTATACAGAGGGGACTATTCAAAGGCGGTTGGCAGCCAGTGGACGAATCCTTCCTTGAAGAACTTGATAGTTATCGTGACGTTCTAGCCCGAAATTTCAAAAATCATAATCCAGAACTCGACGGCGAAACGCTAACCGAAGTTACGCAACGTACGCTCGACCGTCTTGTCTTCATCCGTTTTCTCGAAGACAAGCTCATTGAATCTGAGCACCATGTATCAGAGTTCGGAGATAAAGGTCATCCATGGAAAGAATTCGTTGCCCTCTCCCGCCGTCTCGACCATACCTATAACGGAATCGTCTTCAAAAAGCACGGTATTCTCGATGCGCCAGACTTCAAAGTAGATGAAACTCAATTTGGCGACCTTTGCGAAGAGTTGGCGCACGTTAACTCCCCGTATGACTTCAACTTCATTCCTATCCATATTCTCGGAAGCATATATGAACGTTTCCTCGGCAAGGTCATTGTCGTCACAGATAAACGTGCCCACGTTGAGGAGAAGCCTGAAGTCCGGAAGGCTGGCGGTGTTTACTACACGCCTGTTTACATCGTTCGCTACATAGTAGAAAACACCGTGGGCAAGCTCATTGCGGGCAAAACTCCCGCCAAGATTGCAGAGATGCGCTTTGCCGACATAGCCTGCGGCAGTGGTTCATTCCTCATCGCCATATATGACCTTCTGCTCCGCTATCATCGCGACTGGTATAACGACCATCCAGAAAAGGCGGCGAAGGCTGGCTGCATGATGCGCGATGACGGCTTTTGGCATCTCTCGCTGAAACAAAGGCGCGAAATCCTGCTCAATAATATCTACGGGGTGGATATTGATAATCAGGCCGTAGAAGTCGCCCAACTCTCACTCTACTTGAAGCTGCTGGAGGAAGAAACTACGGCTTCGGCTCGTAATTATCAACTCGAATTCCACGTAACTTTGTTACCGCCACTCAATAAGAATATCGTCTGTGGAAATAGCCTTATTGGAATGGATATCTTGGAAGGTCAACTGTTTCCGACAGAAGAAGAGCGAAAGCTTAATCCTATGAACTTTGAAGACCAATTCCAGAAAACAATGGAAGCTGGCGGATTCGACGTTATCGTCGGCAATCCCCCATATGTTTTCGGACGCGACTGGAAAGCATTAAACATAAGTGACGAACAAAAGCATTATTTCAACCGGCATTATTCGGCCTCTCCATATCAGCTTGATATGTTCTCGCTCTTCATGGAACGAGTTTTCCAGTTGACAAAGGCCAATGGAAAAATCGGACAAATCGTGCCGAATGTATGGTTGACGAATACTTATTCTTCGACAACTCGCTCTTTTGTGTTGAAAAAATCTCGTGATTTGTGCCTTGCAGTTCCTCCTCCCGATGTCTTTCCAGGAATTACGGTTGATACGGTTGTTTATACTCTCGAAAAATCCGATAGACCTGGAGAGGATTTTAAGGCAAAGACAATTACAGAGACGGCACTTAGAGAAATTGCTTCCTTTGAAACTAAGAAGTATATCGACGGCGTTCGGCCAATTTCGACAGCGACTTCTCCCATAAATACGGATTTAGTAGAAAAATTGAAAAGAAAGTTCGCATCACTTTCGGATATGGCACGGATAACGCGCGGCGTCCATCCGTACCGTCTTGGAGGGTATGGCCGAACGGCATATGGAAAAGGACCACAAACAGAAAAAGATTTAAAAGGGCGGCCTTACCACAGCTCTTCGAAAAAACCCGGCTACCGGCCATTTGTTTATGGCTATGACCTTCACCGCTTCAAGCCTCCGAAGCCTTCGGAATGGGTCAAATATGGGCCTTGGCTGGCCGAACCGCGAAGTCCTGAGTTCTTCGAAGGAGAACGGGTTTACTCACGCAAGATTCTTAGTAACAGACTAGTTGTGACAGTGGAATATACAGACTCAATCGCAGACCAGCAAGTTTACATTACAAAGTCTATTTCGAGTTTTGTACGAGCTGCGTTCCTGGCCGGAATTCTTGGAAGTCGGCTCATCGCGTTTTTCATTCGCGCATACTTTAACGAGGCCAATCAATCGTTCCCGCAAATCAAGGTTGCGCAATTGAAGTCACTGCCAGTGCCCAAATTGAAGCTTTCGAGTCCATCGGATAAACGAAAACAAAGCCAGATGGTTCAGCTTGTCGAAAATTTGCTTGCGGCTACCCAAGCTCTGGAAGCAGCAAAGACTGACAAGGATAAGAACTACTACAATCGAAAGTGCGAATCACTCGACCGCCAAGTCGATGAGCTTGTCTATGAACTTTACGGGCTGAGCGAAGACGAAATCAAAATTATCGAAGAAACCAAGTAGCTGGAATATTAATTTCAGAATAATAGAAATTAGATGACTCAAGACATTATCAGCAAGAAAACAAGATATGAGTTTCGAGAGTTTTTTGTGAACTGGACGCTTCGTGAAATCGAACTAGAATTCGATGCAGCAGACGTGCCTGTCGATTCAGATTATAGACCTTCCGAAACTGGGCACCGTCGGACACTTGTTGAGAAATACTACCACTCTGTGGATTGGACCAAGTGGGCTGATGTCCGTAAGGTGCTTACGGTCTTTGAGAATGTCCTTGCCAGATTGGAGGGACAAATTGATCCTAAGAATCTTATGGGAAGCTCTGAATGGGCAGAAAGAAATTTCAAATTACTAAAGAAGTGGCTCGAAAAAGATAGCTTTATATATGCCGGAGGCAAGCTCGTGGCCAAAGGAAGAGAGATAGCCCTGCAAGGAATAGCAGATGAGACAGCCGTATTGGACGTACCGGAACTACATCGACAAATTGAACGCTTGCAGGAGGCGGTTGAGGACGACCCAGGGTTGGCAATTGGCACCGCCAAAGAATTAGTAGAGACTACATGCAAAACTATCTTGGAGGAAAGAGGGGTCCCCTTTGGAAATGAAGAGGATATATCGAAGCTAGTAAAGGAAACAAGGAAAGCGTTGGACTTAGTCCCAGTTAGTATCCCTGATTCTGCGAAAGGGGCCGAAATTATACGACGGCTTCTCAGCAATCTAGGTGTTATCGCCCAGGGATTGGGCGAGCTTCGCAATCTTTATGGAACCGGACATGGCAAACCTGGCAAATCGCGGGGATTGACCTCTAGACATGCCCGTTTGGCCGCAGGAGCTGCGTCCACTTTGGCCCGATTTCTTTTGGATACACATAGGGAACGAAATATATGAGAACCTGACCTGCTCCCCGATTATAGGACCGGGCATAATAATAGAAAGATTGGAATCTCCGAACAGAGACGAAGGGAATCTAGAATTTAGGCGCGAGTGGAAGCCAGAGGCCCAGGGGCATGGCTTCCCGGTTGTGAAAAGGACGCTTTAATGCGATTGACCACCTCAAAAGGATAGACGAAGGCGGGGAGTGGGAAATTCTCATTTAAGCCTAATAGGAAGCTGCGATGCCTACAACATCAATAAATGAATTTGTTTCCAGGGAAATAGACAATCCTGAAATCAAAAGTATTTTGGACCATATCTCTTCGTTAATAGAAGAGGTCGTAAACTATGGTTCTCATGTTTTCAGGTGGGGCATAGATAGTATTAAAGAAGGCGACGAAAATGTGCCCGCATTTCTCATGTATAGGAATATTTTTGAATTAATAGATTCCATCTCGGTGTTAATAAGACATTCCTGTGTCGAGCCGTGTAATATACTTTTGCGATCGCTCTTTGAATCTTTTCTCAATTATATTTACTTTTTTGAAAAAGACTTCAAATTAAGAGGCATGGATTTTTTGGTATGGTACAGGCACAAAGAAATAGTTTCCCTCAGACGGTTTGATCCAAAAGATGATCTATACATTCAATATGAAAAGAAGAAAGCAAAAGACATAATTATCAAGGATGTGCCGTCAAGAACTATTCCGGACATTGAAGAGCGGATAAATAATCTTAAGAAGCTCTTCGAGTTGCCTTCCTACAAAGATTCCTGCACGGAGTATGAAAGAATAAAGTCCACAAAAGGGAAGCCGCCAAAGCATTGGTATAGCATGCGAAACGGCCCAAATGACCTATGCCAATTAGCAGACCATTTAGGATTTCCTGCACAGTATGAGATACTTTATCGTTCTTGGTCTGATTTGGTTCATGGAACAGATATTTTGAAGGATAAGTTTTCGATTGAAGCACCGGGCGTAGTTTCATTTTCGCAGCTCAGGTTCCCTTCTGAGGCTCCATTTGTAGCTGTCATGGCAATCACTTTTGGCCTGACGGCAATTAGAACGCTTACTAACCACTATATGCCCGAGAGAGCAAAAGAGAATGCCGAATGGTATCTGAAAGAGATTAAGGATTCATATTTAAACCTGAATAATATCAAGATCGTTGTTGTTTAGTTATTGAGCAATATACTCCAGAGAGTGCTTTGCATCTCAGTGCGCTTCCATAAATGTACACCTAGAATAGGGAAAGCTCGCCCCGATCAACGAAACTATAAAAGCGATCCAGGCCGATAATGACGTGGTCGAGCACCTTGATGTTAAATATCTTGCCCGCTTCTTCTTTGTTATTTCTTTGTCCGCATATGAAGGCTCAGGATCTCCGCTCGGGTGATTATGAATGATAGGCTGGGTTTGTATCAGCAGCTCGGCCTGGAGCTCAAGCCAAAGGCAGTTCAAAAATAGGGTTTTCATTGAACGAACATAATTTGAGACTTGTTGTCTGATTAAATATTGGTCAGAGCAACTAAATCCCTGAAACTATATCCTCCTAGCCAGCCATCCCCTCCCCCGCCTTTCATGCCTCATGGGAGCCATTGCAATTTGCAAGGTGAGTCGTAATAATCTTCTTGGGGAAGGAAAGCCGGCCAGAGCCACGACGAATTCAAAGCCTGTCTGTGGATGGCTGGCAAAGATTCAACCGCCGAGCCGAACGAACTGTCAACCTTCCCGACACCGCCTTTAACGTGCCAGGGCAGCCTTGATCTGCCCTCATGCTAGCCCTGAGTGCGTCCTAATAATCCTCTCGGGGAGGGCAGAGCATTCTCCCCTGTAAAATGCCTTCAAGACTCATTTTTGAGCATGGGATTTTTACCCATAAAAATGCATATTTTAGGTAGTCTGATAGTCAGATATGGCCTAATTTTCAGGCCAAAATGGGATAAAAACCCAAATCTCAGACGAAACAGGGGGTGTTTAGAATTTCCCGTTTTTATCGCATTTAAAAGTCAATTGATAATTGGATTTTTAACTGCGTCGCATAAGTGGAATTAGGGTAATTATCGTTAACCAGAAGCCCAACCCTGACCCCATTAGAGATTAAAGGGTTGACCTTCAGGCCGCCGTATCGCGGGAAAGGCGGGGGAGAGAATAATCGCCTAGGTGGTGAGAATTTCTCCTTCTTAGCGTCGTCTATCTCATCGAGGCGGATATCCGGCTCTGCCGTCTATTTCAGAATCGGGAGGCCAGGGTTAATGTCCGGCCTCCACTCGCCTCATTCTTTTCCGGAAAAAAGATATCGATAAATTTCTGGAATCGAAGCTGGTTAAGTGATGTCAGCAAACTCGTAAAAGTATGCTCCGATTCAGCTCGTAAATTTACGAGTCTCTTGATACCTCCCCACCCTGAGAATCATTTGGATTACTTTTGAATAAATTTTACATCATCGAACCAAAGAGTTGCATTGTAATTTGATGAAGTAAAAATAGCACGAAGTATAACTATCTCTATCTTAACGGTTTTCGCATTAAAGGGATAACATTTCCATTTATAATACTGCCAAGAGCCCACTACATTGGGCAATGTTACAGTCCCAAATCCTTGGGTAAAGTTTCCTTGGTTGTCATATTCAAAAACACATAGGCCCGCCCTTTCATCATATAATTGAGTATCACTCCAAAGATACCACAAAGATACTTCATGTTCTTTGGTAGGATCAACATAAATAAAATCAGTTGTTATCCATCCAGCACTTGTATTTGTTTTGGTACAATGGGTTATTCCTAAAGACCGTGAACCAGTGTGAGCTACAGTATTATCCCAAATATAATTTGCCATGCTTGGATAACTAGGCTCCCATCCGTCAGGCCATTGCCCGCTTCCTGATTCAAATGAAGGATTAGGAGCAAGGTTTTGCCCTGAAGTACTCAACCCATATAATCTTCTTACTTCCTTAATATCAAATGCAGATAAACTCACTAAAAAAGGGAGGGCGGACCCGCAATCATAGTACATAATAGGCAATTCAGCATTTGTTCGAAAATTACATGGCTCATAAGTTTCCTTGTCGGAGTATTCAGGCAAACCCATCACGTGCCCGAATTCGTGAAGTAAAATTCTCGTAAAGGGAAGATACTCATAATTTCCAAGGGGGGGAGGATACTCTCCGTATGGAACGGTGAACCATAAAAATGGATTCATACCAGAGTTATTACCGATATTGAGGGCCACTGTACAATTAAACATACGCTCAATTGGGCTACTGGTTATTGCCGCCGAGTTACAGTATAGTTTAAAAAAGTAAGAGAGCGTACACATATCCGTTGCTTTAATTTTTATATCGGCCTGTAATTCAGAAGACACCTCCACGAAAGTGATAATACCGTCGACTGCATCTGACCATTGCTTTAGTGCTGGGTAGATTTCGCTCCGAAAGCCTTCCGCAGAATAGAATTCATTACTGGGAACGCTTTCAACATAATACTTAAGCTGACTTCCCTTTTTCCAGCGTCCTAGCCAAGGTAACCAAAGAGAGAAGTGAGAGGTCTTTACCACAATTTCTTTTGCGACCTTATCAATCCTACTCTCCATCCTAACCATTTCTAAGTCACCTGTATCGAAAACCGAGAATCTCGCTGATTCCAAAGGCAAATCCGTCCCATCAAAGATATCATCATCATTCATATCTAACAGTGGAACTCGAATAGTTGCAAGCCCATTTAGAATAATATTGTCGGGGCTAATTCTAAATGCCGGAAGATTAATTCTTTCCTCAATATTCGAATTAATAGGCGGATTAATTTCAGCAGCATGTTGCATAGAAATCACAATTGGTTTATCCAGAGCATTTGGGGGGACGCTTAGGTTATACCCAAATAACGGAGAATTATCGCTAGTTACTCTTATCATGCCGCCAGAGTTTCCTATGACCATTGCTGCATCTGCTTCGATATCTTGGTCTATTTGGATTATCAGGAAACTGCCTGGTTTGCTTCTTAGTTCAATCGAGATCGAATTTTCCTCCTGAAGATTAGTGGTTCTCTCCATAAATTGGACATTTTGATTGAAATCGCTTGTGCCAAATATCTGAACTCCATTAATTTTAATGATTGCGCTGCTGATTCTATCGTCTCCATTTGCGTCGCCATTTTTGACTATAAGCTTTCCTTGCCCGAATCTTCCTGGAAACGCGTCAGTATAAATATTGGGTTTGCCAGTGGTCCTCAGATATTGTTTGGGTCCAAGTAGAGTTACCTCAACTTTACCAGTCATAGAGGCATGGTCTCCGCTTCGTTCCGGAATCCCATTCATTAAGAAGATGAGAGAAACTAATAACCCAATAAAAACAGATTTTTTCATGATGCCCTCCTTTTCCTTATGGATTTACAATATTTAAAACATAATGCCTTGTCAACTGTAATTAATGGGATTTTTTAAAATTCACATTTTGCCGTTTGAGAATTTTCCTTATTCTTCTCCGTCTATCCCTCTATGAAGCGATCATTCGCCAACCAGCGTCTATTTCAGATCAGGAGAGCGTCCGGGCAACCGGCCTCCCCGAAGTCGAGGATGCCAGGAAGAGGATGGCGGGGCTGAAGGTGCGATAGGCTTCAATTTCTTTTTCCTTAGCCTTCCGATGATAATATAATGCTCTTGTGCGCCCCGTAGCCTCGAGGGTCCACCCGGATCCCTGGCCTTCTCCGGCCTATCTGTTGACAAAAAATTTCCCAAAGTAGATAGTAGCGGTTAAGGGAGGATAAAATGGACTTTAAGAAATTCGCGTTCGGACTCATCATTGTCGGGATATTAGTTGCCGCTATCGGAACCTTCGGCTATTTTTTGGCCAAACAAAAGGCGGTGGATTATAACTGGCGTACTTCGGTCCTTGCGATTGAGTCGGGGACGGAGTCCCCACCGATGAAAAGTATAGAGTCGCTGCTAAAGACGTATCTCCCGATTATTTTAGTTGGTGGGGGGATTTTCATACTCGGCCTTCTCATCAAATTCTCAATAAAAAGCGAACATACAAAGAAATAATCCGGCTCCCCCCAACGTGGACTAAACCGGAGGATTGATTATCCCCCGAGCCGCTTTTGTATCAGGGCCGAAAGACTATGAGCGGAGGCAGCACAGGAGGCACATGGAGGCCGGGCAAGCTAGCCTCACGAAAATAAATGACGCTTTTTGCAAATAATCGCCTCATTGATATAGACGACGAGGGGAGTCAAAAATTCCCATTCGTCAAGTTCTTACGCTGATGTCCCTTTGTAGCCACAGCGTGTAATCCCCCCTACTCTCCCACGTGCGATTTAGCCTCTTGCCGTCTTTTTCGCAGAAGCCTCTCCCTGAAGGAAAACGATTTCAACGTAGGATCCCCCTTACTTTCATCCACCCAGACGCCAATCAAAATCGATCCTGGGGCATCCTGGTAATAAATCCAAAGAAGGAAACTGGCCTCTCTGCCAAGTATGGCCGGGAGGGGGATCATGGCTGGAAAAAGCGTTTTGATTTTATCTTCTGCCTAAATATATCGGCAAGGATAAGCAGCCCGATTCCAGGAGCCAGGGTGATAAGCGTAACGACCAAGTTTGAAATGTTAAACGGACTGAGGAGCTTTTGGACTGCGGAAAATCCGCCCTTTATCTCAACGCCGATGAACCCATAAAGATCACGACTCCGGCAGCGGCCAGCCATAGATAGCCGAGAACCCGGAAGAAGGCCGCTAGAAATCTCATTTTCCCCTCTGTCCTTAATATCGGCTCTGGTCGTGGAGAAGTCAAGGGCCAGGGGGTAGCCTGTCCGGAGAAACAAGGAAAAGGCGCAGCTAGAGCGGGGGTTAACGCGAAAGCGGGGCAGAACAGCGAGCGTCCGGGAAGGGGGAAGGCTAGAGAGAGAAGGGATCGTTTTACAGATTTAACCGTTAAAGAAAATTTACAGGGGGGTTGTGCTGAATCAGGGCGTCCATGGCATTTATTTTTAGGTCGTTCGGCGTCTGGGCGTCGAACGGTTTTCAAGGGCAGTCAGTCTGAGGGCATGGGCGGGTTTAGTCGAATTTCGCACCAGGATGACTTGTAGGCGTCTTTCTTCAGAAATTTGAAGCGCAGGTCGAGCCAGAATTTGCAGGATTTGGCATTCCTGACTGTATAGTTTGAAGTTCCAGCGCCGAAACTTCAAAGGGCAAGGGCAGGAGTAGGGGGCTTTGTAAGAATATGAGGTTTTTTCGTCTGTTAATCAGGGTGAATTCAGCCATCGGACAATGACTCTTGCCATCTTTTTTACAGGGGCCTTCGGTCGGGGCCTATCTGCGATCCAGAATAGAAAGCATTTGGCTGAAATCTCATCGAGCCCACCATCACTAAGGTAGTGAACGAGTTCACAGCTTTGACGGTTTCTTGTCTCGAGGAGTATGATTTCTGACGATGGAGAACGGAAAACTGCGACGAATATGCATCTTATATCCTCGAGCGCAAAAAGCAAAAATTCAAAAGATACGATGCAACTCTTGATGGCGAAATCCTGTTATATTGATATAGCATTTCGTTGAAATTAAGATAAATATCAAGGCGCCTTTCGCCATAAAAAAGGAGGGAATAATCATGAAACATCCCCGCCGCTACATCTGGGGAATCGGGTTGATCGCGGTCATGAATTTGGGCTTGTACGGTCAACTCCCAGATCCGAAAGAAATCCTCTCGAAAAGCGAGTCAGCCATCAGAAATATTCAATCCATTTCCTACCGTGCCGAGTATTATGTTATCGGAACTCTTAAATATAGCGGAAATATCGATGCGGTCCTCAGCCCTCATCAGGGTGATGTTTTATTCGTCCGTTCAACAGAGGATAAATTTATGGGAGGGAAATTCGTCGTTCATGGAGTGAAGCCGCGGACAAAGCCAGAGCAATCGATAGCCTCATATAAAATTGTTTATGATGGGAAAAAGGTGAAGAAACTCATTGAGCCTGAGAAGGTCGTCTATGTTAACGATCAGGATCAAGCCGGCAAATATCTCCTCGTTGGTGTTATCGACCTGATTTTAAACGATTTCAGAGCCTTAAAGCCAATGGAAGGAAACTCCCAGGCCGATCGTATTCAATATGAAGGTTTGGCTGTCGTCGGGGGAGTCTCTTGCCATATTATTCATTTATTCTTCACGGGCGAGTCGTCTCTCCAGGAAGCCTGGTGGTTTGTGGGCATCGATGACTTTCTTCCGCGCAAGGTCCAGCAGAAAAGATACGGATTGCCCAAACAAGAAATCATGCAAATTTTGACCATGACGGAAATGAAAGTGGACGTCGCCGTGGATTCTTCTCGATTTATTCTTGATGTCCCCGAAGGTTTTAGGGTGAAGGCTTATCAAATGGAAAGCTCTGTTTCTCCGACCCTCCCTTTAGGGGAAATTGCGCCTGAATGGGTTCTTAAGGATTCAGAGAATAGATTGAATGCGTTACAAGGTTTCCGCGGGAAAATCGTGATCATGGATTTCTGGGCAACGTGGTGCGGTCCCTGCCGTCAGGCTATGCCCGTTCTTCAGAAAATATACGATAGGTATGCCCAAAAAGGGATTGTCGTCCTTGGAATTAGCACATGGGAATCGGGCGATCCTGTCCAATATATGCGGAAAAACCGATATTCCTATAAATTGCTTTTAGATGGAGATGACGTTGCAAAAAAGTATAAAGTTTCTGGGATACCTACCTTATATGTTATCGGACCCGACGGCAAAATTCTGTATGGCGAAGTCGGATTTGACGGAGATTCTGATCGCTTCTTTTCAATAATCGACCGGATCGTGAAGGAACATTTGAATCTTTGAAGGGAAATTTCTCGCGGATAATATTCCCCACTAAATATGCTTTACAATTCGATGGCCTTTGCAGTCTGCCCAAAAAAGTTTTATCACGACTCATTTTCCTAAGATATATCGTCTTATCAGTAACAGCCCAGTCTTCGCTGAATTTTTTCCTCGACAAAAATAAGTTCGTTTGTTTTCTGCGAAGTTTCATGAATTCATTAAAAACCGATAAAAATAAATTCTTGCGTGCATCTAGGCTTTGACCCTGATCCTGGCCCGATTCCCGCTCCGGCCTACCTCTTTTCCCTTCCCCCTTCTCCGACTTGCCCTTGATGTTGATCGTCAAAGCGCGAGAAGATGGCCGTAGTTCGCGAAATGGACTGGCGAGAGATCGTCGTTTGTAGGGCATCCTGGAGCGATGTTTATTCCGATGACGCGAAAAAAGCGCTCGTCATGGACGATGTGCGCTCATGAAAGCCCCAGAAGGGGCCGGCCACGATTCCCCTTTAGCACCCCTCTTTCCTGTCCAACCAATGGGGGAACTTCAGCGAACCGGATTCGCTTCGCAATTGGTCAGAGCCAGACTGGGAGCTCGTCGACAGTGAGCTGCGGAAGAATGGGATCACCCTTAGCCTTCGCAGCCGATCTTTAGAGATTCTTCACTTCTTACTATAAAAAATCGCGCGTAATATTGCTAATCCAATAACCATCGCTACGGTCAACCTTTTTCCGTATCCGGACGTATTATAGATAAAGGTGCAAGAATGGCGGTAGGCATCCGACTGGCTGGTCATTCATCGACACCGCCGTCCGCTGCCGAAAGATGGCCTGATTGGACTTTATCTTTCGTCCGTTTTGGACATGATTCACGTAAAAGATCAATGATATTAAAAAATCTGCGGGTATCTGTCCCGATGGGAGGTTCACAACCAATAACTTTAACGGAAACCATGAGTAAGGAGGAAGCATGGAAATTCAAGCGCATACAATCCTTCGCTTCGGGCTTGCATGGAGTTTGGCAGTCTTTTTGATGACGGGGAGCACGGGGGGAGCGACTTTTCCCTCCCAGGAGAAGTCCCGTCCACTCAAGGCCGAGGATACGGCGCCTCCCTTGGTCCTGGAAAAGGTCCTCCAGGCGCCCGCTGGTGCCAGGACGGACTTTGAGAGCTTGAAAGGTAAAGTCGTGGTCCTGGAATTCTGGGCAACCTGGTGCGGACCCTGCCGGGAGGCTCTCCCTCATCTCAACGCACTCGTCGACCAGTACAAAGGAAAGCCTGTTCAGTTCATCGCGATCACGGATGAGGAAGAATGGCGGGTACAGAATTATCTGAAATACACGCCTATTTCGGGCTGGATCGGCCTGGATTTCGATGGGTCGGTCTTTAATGCT
>Ga0315289_10004275_pt1 | contig 21320 bp, 20 predicted proteins | sample YL17G11_40_MG_FD_203452 | JGI IMG/M metagenome (GOLD analysis project Ga0315289, IMG submission 203452) | Sediment microbial communities from Yellowstone Lake, YNP, Wyoming, USA - YL17G11_40 | ecosystem: Environmental > Aquatic > Freshwater > Lake > Sediment | place: USA: Wyoming | collected... | reverse complement strand
GCGCAGATCCTGAACGGCCATCGAGTTGTCGACCGCGATCCTGCCCGACCTGCTCGCTTCCGATTTCGCCTCTCTCCGGACGGACTCCATCGCCGATTTCGCGGCATCGCGCGCGCCCCGATCGTCCTCGAGCTCCTGGAAGGTGCGCAGGGGCGAGGGCACTCCACGGCCGGCCTCGTCCTCGAGGATGAGGTACGCCGTGTAGGGAGTGACAATGCCGAACGCCCGTGCGAGGCTCACCACCTCGTCCCGCAGTTCCCGTGACTCGCCGTGCATCCGGATCTCGTCCAGCAGCACCCCCACGCGCCGGGTCGCCCACAGCCGGGGGATGAACGTGTTGCCCGGCTCGGACTCGGGGAAGCTCACCTCGGCCGTGAACTCGTGCGGCCTTCCATTGAAAGTCCCCGTGATCCGCGCGGCCGAGGGCCCCCTGCCCGCGTACCTTCCGAACACGACGAGCATGTCACCGTTGAACAGATCGGGAAGCCTCTTCGGCAGGACCTGCGTGATCCGCACGCCGGGGTTGGTGAAGCTGAGGGAGATGTCCGAGAGCACGGGCTCCCTGATCTTCGTGTAGAAGCTGCTCACCTTCACCTCGATGTCCTCCGCGGGCAGCACGTACTGGCTCACCGCACGCGTTTCATCCGCGATCCTGTCCAGCAGGTGCGTGTTCACGTCCGTGCCGATGCCGAACGAGAAAATGCGCGCCGCGGAGCCGGCCTTCTTCACCTGGTCGACGAGCGGGTCCTCCTGCGTCTCCCCGACAGTGGGCAGGCCATCGGTCAGGAAGATGACCATGAAGGGGCTCGCGCTGCGGCCGCGCAGGGCGAGGGCCTTGCCCAGCGCCTCGCCGATCGCAGTTCCTCCGATGGGGGTGAAGCCGTCCACCAGCTCCCTCGCCCTCTCGAGGTTCGCCTTCGTGGCGGGCACAAGTCCCCCGAGCTGGGCCTCGGCCTCGGTCGAGAAGCGGATGATCTCGAAGGCGTCGTTCGCATTCAGGTTGGCCAGGCAAAAGCCGAGCGCCTTCTTCGCTTGCGCGAGCTTGGCGCCCGCCATGGAGCCGGAGGTGTCCAGCACGAAACAGATGTCCTTCGGCGCAACCGACCCCTTCGCCGCCGTGATCCCCGGGGAAGCCAGGAGCATGAAGTACCCGTCGCTGCCGGGCGACCCGCTCGCCAGGAAGTCGATGCCGACGGGGTTCGGCGTGCGCGAGTAGATCACCTTGAAGTCGCTGTCCGGCCACACGTCCCTCGCCTCCCATCCCACCACGGCCCGCCGCTCGCCTTCGCGGCGGATCTCAGCGGGATGAGTGGGGCAGTACACGCTTTTCAGCTGCTCCCTCCCGTCGAGGGTCACCTTCACCGACACGTCCCGCACGGGCGAGGCGCTGAACTTCTCCGTGTTGAGGGGGTAGACATATTCCACGAGACCGGCGTCGCTGCGCAGCAGCTGGGTGTAGCTGATCCTGACGCGCTTGCGGGAGCCGGGCTCGATGGGGAAGATCCGCAGCTTGAAGGCGCCCCGGCCGACATACTCCAGCAGGGCGGGGTCAAGGGCCTTGCGGACGATCTCCTCGTACAAGGCGCGAGCCTTGTCGGCGGGCAGCAGCTCCGCCTCCATCATCCTGCCGTTGATGTCCATCGAGAACCTGTCGATGTGCGCGCCTTCGGGCAGAGGGAAGATGTAGGTGCCCTCCAGCCGCCTGTCGTTCGGGTTGTAGAACTCCTCGTCCACCGTGGTCACCGCGACGAGGTCCGTGATCGCCACGCTCACGCGGTGAAAGCTGACCTCGAGCGGCGCGAAGCTGAAGTGCCCGGGCAGCGGGTGGGGCGGGTCGTGCACGACGATGAACCCGTCCGCCCTGCAGAGGGCCGGTAGGACGAGGGCCCAGAAAATGACGAGCATGAGGATAGCCTGGCGCGCCTGCGTGCGCGGCGCGGCATCCCGGCGCTGTGCGGCATCCCGGCGCTGCGGCCGGCTGCTCTCCTCTTTCCTCCTGATATCCATTCTGACCTCCTGTCACGACGATTTGACGCCATGAGTGTAGGTCCGGGTCAGGAGGCTGTTGTCAGAGCCGGGAAAAAGGTTTGTAAAAAGGGTGTAAAAGCCGCAGGCCCCCGACCGCCCCGCGCTCAGGGCGCCCGACGCTCAGGGCGCCCGGCGCTTAAGGCGCCCTATTGAATCCCACGAGCAGCGTCGCGAGGTGGTTTCCCCGCGGGAAGTCGTACTTCTCCCGCAGGTAGCCGTCGGCCGCGATCGAAGGACTGTTCGAGACCACATCGGCGATCCCGAGCTCGCACCTGCGCTCGTCGAGCTCGGGGAAGGCGAGCGGAGGGAGGATGAAAAGGCACGGCACCCCGCGGCCGGTTCTGCGCTCGGGGAACATGGCGAACGTCTCTGCAAGAAAAACGGCCTCCTCCGCGGAGACGTCCCGGTTTACGACGATCTCCTCCCCGATCACGCGGTAGCGCCGCCCCTCGATGCGCAGCTCGTGCGGCTCGTGCGCCGCTTCATCCGGCAGCCTCAGGGCCGGCGCCGCCCCGTCGAGCTCCTCGACCAGGTACACCGTCGGCGTTGGCGGCGGGCGGAAGGAGGCGTCCTTGAGCACGACGAGCGTTTCCGCCCGACCGGCCGCCGACTGGACGCCGATGTTGCGGATGGGAATGACGGAGGAGCCCTCGTACTCCAACTCGACTTGAAGGAGCCTCGCCTGCGCCTCCCCATCGAGCCGGCGCACGTCCTTCACGCCCTCCAAGCCCCTCAGGATCCCCTCGATTGCTTCGATCTCAGCAGCTGCCATGCCCCGCCATCCTACCACGAATCGATGCCCCGCATCGACCACGTCGAAGCCGCTGAGCTGAGAGCCGCTGGCAGTCCTGAAAGTGCCGACGAATAGCTCTACCGAATGGTCCCGGATTGTTTCCCAGACCATGGATACGTCAACGCTGAAACACTCATGGATCAGCTTGTTCCTCATTCCCTCTGTTAAAGATTCGATTTCCGAGACACGAAATCACGGTGGTCGCGCTTCATACGTAGACGACCTCGCGCCGAACCGATTCTCCGATATGGGGTTTCAAAGCCTCTCGGGAAACCAGATCGACTTCAAGGCCGGTCATCTCACTCAACTCCGCCTCGAGCTCCACGAATCGGAGCAGACTTATGGGCTTCTCAAAATCGACAAGCACATCAAGGTCGCTTACCTTGCCGTGCTCCTGTCGAACGTAGGGGCCAAACACACCGATTTCCCGGATGGAGTACTTCCGCCGAAGGTATTCCTTCTTTCGTGACAACAACGCAATGACCTGGCCGAGATCTCTCGATTCCATCCGCAGCCTCCATTCGGGAATGTCTCCCCCTCATCGCCAGGCCAATTCCATTATCCCTCCCATGGCGCTTCCTTTTCGAGTGGTGCTTCATGGAGGGAATCCGTGCTGGAGTTGTGCGCCCGGCCTTGTACAAGCGTCAGCTTCCCGTTACCATGGGCGACCTATGAACACGGGAAAGCTCGTCAGATTGAACAGGATATTCTCCCACTCCTCCCGGCGATTGTGCTCGATCGCGGTGGATCACTTCGCCATCTATCCGGAAGGCCTGCCGCCCGGGCTGCTCTCGATGCGCGAGACCCTGAAGGCCATCGTCAAGGCCAGGCCCGACGCCGTGACCATGCAGATCGGCATCGCCTCGACGTTCTGGCAGGCGCACGCGGGAACGGTCCCCCTCATCCTGCAGAGCTCCATGATCAGGCCCGACGACAGCTCTCTGGCCCAGGGAGCGACCCCCGAGGATGCGGTCCGCCTGGGCGCTGATGCCATCGCGGTGGTCGGTTTCATGCGGGGGAAGACCGAAGCGCACTACCTGCAGGTCGTGGCAGACTGCGTCCGCCAGGCAGCGCGCTGGGAGATGCCAGTGATTTTCCACGTCTACCCCCGCATCTTTGCAGACGGCGGCGTGACGATCTCCTACGAGCCCGAGGACATCGCGTGGGCCGCGCGCTGCGGGGCCGAGCTCGGGGTCGACGTGATCAAGGTGCCCTACTGTGGTGACATCGCGGCGTACGCGCAGATCGTGGCGCAGAGCCCCGTTCCCGTCGTGGCGGCCGGCGGGCCGAAGGCCGCGGACCTGCGGGCAGCCCTCGCCATGATGGCCGATGTCGTGAAGAGTGGCGCGGCCGGCGCAACGATCGGGCGCAACGTCTGGGGCTTCGACCCCATCGGAGCCTCAGTGAAGGCGTTCAAGGCGGTCCTGCACGACGGCCTGGGACCTGACGATGCCCTCAGAAAAGCGGGGCTCTGAGCAGCTCACGACGCGCTGGCGCTTCCCCCACCCGAGCACGGCGGATGAAGAAGGCCTCGTTGCCGTTGGCGGGGACCTCGAGCCGGGAACCCTGGTCCACGCCTACACCAACGGCATCTTCCCCTGGACGACCAACCCGATCACGTGGTGGTCTCCCGATCCCCGGGCGATCCTCGAGCCGTGCGGCGTCCACGTCTCGCGAAGCCTCCGCCCGGTGCTCAACAGGGGCGGCTTCCAGATCAGCTTCGACACGGCGTTCCGCGAGGTCATGATGGGCTGCGCTGCGCCTCGGCCGAATGGGGAGGAGACCTGGATCAGCCCGCAGTTCATCGCGGCATATACGCGCCTGCACGAGCTGGGCTGCGCGCACAGCATCGAGTGTTGGAGAGGGGGACGCCTCGCGGGAGGCCTGTACGGCGTGTCCATCGGCGGATTCTTCGCGGGCGAGTCGATGTTCTCGGCCGAGGAGAACGCCTCGAAAGTCGCCCTTGTCTCCATGGCGAGGCGGCTGCTCGAGGCCGGCTGCCTCCTGTTCGATGTCCAGCTCATGACCCCCCATCTGCAGGCGATGGGAGCCATCGCTATTCCCCGTTCCGAGTATCTGCTGAGGCTGCGCGAGGCGGTTGCCGCGCCGAGCTGCTGGCTCAGGGCTGGAACCGCACCGTCCTGACCGAGAGACCCATCGGGTCCTCGCCCCACGTATCGATCACGTTGAAGCCGGGCAGTTCTTCCGAGGTCTCCGCTCTGCGGGCGGGCGGATCAGCGCGAAACTGCCATCCCACGGCCGGCGGGCTTGCGAGGAGAATGCCCTTGCGCACGAGGCTGAGCTGCATGTGGACGTGGGCGAAGAAGATCCCCGCGATCCGGCCCGCGAACGGCTCCACGGCCTCCCAGAACTCCGCCGTGTTCTCCACGTTGATCGCGTCGAGCCACGGGATGCCGATTCCGACGGGCGGGTGGTGCATGAAGATCAGGGCGGGTCGGGGCGCCGCGACGAGCTCGCGGCGAAGCCAGTCCAGCTGCGCGCGGTCGATGCTCCCCTTCCCCCGCCTCTCGGCGGCTGTGAAGAGGATGATGAGCCGGAATCCTGCGGCCACGAAGGAGTAGTACCCCCCGCAGCCCGCGGGGAAGGTCGGCAGCGGGGCGAGGCGGAAGTCCTCGAGGCTGTCGTGATTGCCGAGGCAGAGGTGGACGGGAGCCGCGATGCCTTCGAGCATGCCGGCGAGCGCGCGGTAGTCCGGCGAGGGACCTTCGTCGAGCATGTCCCCGCCCAGCACGACGAGGTCGGGCCCGGGCTGAAGAGCGCAGACCGCGCGGACGGCCGTGCGGCACCGGGCACCGAGGTCGACGCCGGGGAGGTATGGTTTTCCTTCCCGCGAGATGTGCGCGTCGGACAGGTGGACGATCCGCATCAGCGCCCGTCAGATCTTCTGGTCGAGGGTGATCTTCGCGATGCCCTCGACGGCCCCGAGCTTCCTGTACAGCTCGGTCCAGTCCACCTCCTCGGGCAATTGGACGGTGAGCTTGATGCGGACCTGCTTCTCCTCGAATGACTGCGATACGTCCATGACCTTCACCTCGATCCCGTGCTCTTCGAGGATGGGGAAGAGGTGGTCGGTTTTCACCTTCTCGCCGTTCATGGCGATCTCGAGATTCCTCAGCGACCGGACGGGGAAGAGCTTCTTCTCGAAAGGGACCATGACGAAGAGGGCGAAGAGCACGAGCCCCGTTCCGGCGAGCGCGGCGAGGTACATCCCCGCGCCCACGACCATGCCGATCCCCGCCACAACCCAGATCGAAGCGGCCGTCGTGAGCCCGCGAACATTGACGCCCATGCGGAAGATCGCCCCGCCGCCGAGGAAACCGATGCCCGAGACGACCTGCGCGGCGATCCTGCTCGGGTCGCCGGCCTGGAAGTGGGTGAAGGTCTGGGGGATGTAGAACGACATGAGGGTAAGAAGGGTGGATCCGAGGCAGATGACGATGTGCGTGCGCAGGCCGGCGGACTGACGGTGCCACTCCCTTTCCAGCCCGATGAGCCCGCCGAGCACGAAGCTGAAAAAAAGGCGAAACAGGGTGACGGGCAGGTCGACGTTCGTCCTGCCCAGGAAACTCGCGATGAGTTCCATGGTTGTGGCGCACCTCCCGAAAGCGCGGCAGGTCCCGCGCGGCGATCGAACGCTCAGTTCCCTCTAGTATCGGCGCCCCGCGGGCCCCGGGCGAGAGCCCCGGCCCCGACCGCGGTCACGAGGAGGATCGCGGCCGTGGCGAAGAAAGCGGAGGCGTAGCCGAGAGCCGCGGCGATCGAAGCGCCGATCATGGGGCCCACCGCCGCGCCCGCGCTGTTGATGCTGGAGGAAAGGCCGTAGACGGTGCCCTGTCGGTTCCTGTCCGCGCGAACGGCGATCAGCGAGTTGATCGCTGGCGCCGTGCCGCCGAGAAAGGCGCCGCCAAGCACGCGCAGGAGGAGCAGCTGGAGGGGCGTGCGCACGAAGGCCTGGGGCACAAAGAGCAGGAAGCCGCCCCACAGGCAGAGGTGGAGCGTGCGCTCGTAGCCGATGCGGGTGCTCACCCTGCCCAATCCCGCGGCCGCGAGGGCTGCCGAAAGCGCGCTCAGCCCGAGGATCAGGCCCGTCATGGTCGCCACCATCGTCGCCTTCGGCGTCAGCGACTGGATGAACAGCGGCAGGATGGGAGAAACCACGGAGGTCGCCACCTGGACGGTCCCCGACACGAGGAGGATCACCAGCAGGGGCCGCGACCGCGCGAGGGGAGAGAAATCCGGCACCATGTGGGCCCAGAACTGGCCCGCGGGAGGCCGGGGCATCTTCTCCTCCCGCACGAAGCGCAGCACGATCAGCGCGGCAGCGAGGAGCATCCCGGCGGTGGCGAAGAAGGTGATCCTGCGGCCGAAGAGGTCCGAGATGATCCCGCCGATTGCAGGGCCGACTGAGGTCCCCACGTACACGCCGGTCTGCAGCAGCCCGAGCCAGTAGCCCACCTGCTCACGGGGAGTGATGTTCGCCACCAGGACCGTGGCGGCTGCAACCGTGCCGGTGAGCGCACCCTGCAGGCCGCGCAGGATGAACAGCTGCCAGGGACTGGTCACCACGCCCATGAGTGCGAGGACGACCGTCCCCCCCAGCATGGCCCGCAGGAGCATGGTCCGTTTTCCATAGGAGTCGGCCAGGCGCCCCCAGATCGGCGCGAAAACGGCGAGGGCCACGGCCACGATCGCGGAGCAGGCCCCCACCCAGAGCTTCAGCGCCGTGGGGTCCGTGACCCCGAGGTCCTGCAGGTAGAACGGCAGGATGGGGATCGAGGTGTTGAAGCCTGCGACAGCCAGGAACTCCGCGGCGAGGACGGCGAAGAAGCTCCTCTTCCAGCTCTCCACCGCGGCTTACTCGATCACCGTGAGGACGACCTCGTCCCCCTCCGTGTCCGCCCGAGCCCTCCCGCCCGCGGCGAGCCTTCCGAAGAGAACCTCCTCCACGAAAAAGTCCTTGATCTTCGCGGCCACGAGGCGCGCGATCTCGCGGGCCCCGAACTCCGTGGAGTACCCCTTTTCCGCCAGCCATTCCCGGCAGCGAGGAGTCACCTCGAGTGAGACGCTCTTCGCAGCCAGCTCCTCCTGGAACTCTCGGATGGCCTTGTCCACCACGAGGAGGACGATCTCGCGGCCCAGGCCATTGAACTTCACCATCGCGTCGAGCCGGTTCCTGAACTCAGGCGAGAAGATCCGCTCAACGGCGTCGACCACCGCATCGTCGCGCACCGCGCGCTCGCCGAAGCCGACCAGGGGCTTGCCGATCTCGCGGGCGCCCGCATTCGACGTCATGATCAGAACGACGTTGCGGAAGTCGGCCTTCTTGCCGTTGTTGTCGGTGAGGGTGGCGTAGTCCATGATCTGCAGGAGCATGTTGAAGATGTCGGGATGGGCCTTCTCGACCTCGTCGAGCAGGAGCACGGCGTGCGGGCTCTTGCGAACGGCCTCGGTGAGCAGGCCGCCCTCGTCGTAGCCCACGTACCCGGGCGGGGCGCCGATGAGACGCGAGACGGTGTGCTTTTCCTGGTACTCGCTCATGTCGAAGCGCAGGAGGCTGATGCCGAGCACCTGCGCGAGCTGGCGCGCGAGCTCCGTCTTCCCGACGCCGGTGGGACCGGCGAACAGGAGGGAGGCCACCGGCTTTCCGCGCTCGCCGAAGCCCGCGCGCGACTTGCGGATCGCCTTCACGACGGTCTCGATCGCGTGGTCCTGGCCGAAGATCTGCCGCTTCAGCTCCGCCTCGAGGCTCTTCAGCCGCTCGCGCTCGTTGGAGGAGACGCTCGCCTCGGGAATCTTGGCGATCCGGGCCACCACCTGCTCCACCACCTTCACGTCAACCGTGCGGGGGCCGCTTTCCTCCCCTTCCGCGCCCTGCGGTCCATAGAGCCGCACCCATGCCCCCGCCTCGTCCATCACGTCGATGGCCTTGTCGGGCAGGTGCCGATCGTTGATGAACTTGCCCGAGAGCTCCGCCGCTGCTTTCAGCGCCTCGTCGGTGAAGCGCACCTCGTGGTAGCTCTCGTACTTTTCGCGCAGGCCGAGGAGGATCCTGTGCGTCTCCTCGACCGTGGGCTCGGGCACCTCGATCTTCTGGAACCTTCGCGAGAGGGCCCTGTCCCTGTCGAAGAACTTGCGGTAGTCCTCGTAGGTCGTGGAGCCGATGCAGCGCAGCTTGCCCGCACTCAGCACGGGCTTCAGGATGTTCGATGCGTCGAGCGACCCGCCCGAGACCGATCCGGCCCCCACGATGGTGTGGATCTCGTCGATGAAGAGGATCGCCCGGTCCTGCTTCTCCAGCTCTCCGATCACCCTCTTCATCCTCTCTTCGAAATCCCCCCGAAACTTCGTGCCGGCGAGCAGCGCGCCCATGTCCAGCGCGTAGATCCTGTAGTCCCGCAGCGCCTTGGGCACCTTCCCTTCTGCGATGAGCTGGGCGAGGCCCTCGATTATCGCTGTCTTGCCCACACCGGGCTCTCCGACGTGGATGGGGTTGTTCTTCAGCCTGCGGCTCAGGACCTGGATCGTGCGCTGCAGGATGTCCTCCCGGCCGATGAGAGGGTCGATCCGCCCCTCGCGGGCCTTTTCCGTCAGCTCCGTCGTGAATGCCTGGAGGGCGCGCGCGCCTTTCAGGGCCTTGCCCGGCTTTTCCCCGGCGCCCGGCCCGCCCTCTGCCTGGTCACCGTCCTCCGGCTCCTCGCCCACCGTCTCCCCGCCCTCTTCCTCTTCAGCGCTGGCGGGGTACGCCGCGACGCCGTGCGAGATGTACGAGAGCAGGCCCAGCCTGTCGATGCCCTGCCGGGCGAGGTAGTGCGCGGCGAAGGACTCCTTCTCCTCGATGATCGAGGCGAGGATGTCGTCGATGCGCACGGTGTCCTTCTCAGCCGAGGCCGTGTGGAGGATGGCCCGCTCCATCACGACCTGGAAGCCCGCCGACTGGATGGGCTTGGAGCCGTCGACGACGGGCACGTGCCGGGCGAAGAACCCCTCGATGTCCTTCGTGATCTCCTCGATATTCCCGCCGCAGGAGGAAATGATCTCCCTGCCCCTGTCGAAGAACAGTGACGCGTACAGGACGTGCTCGGGGGTCAGATACTCGTGATTGCGGGACTCGGCTTCCCGGTAGGCGGCGATGAGAACCTCGTTCAGCTCGGTGGAGATGTCCATTCAGGCCTCTTCGCAGCTCGCCCGCAGGGGAAACTCGCCCTGGCGCGCCATCTCGTGCACCTGAGACGCCTTCGTGAGAGCGATGTCGCGCGTGTACACCCCCACGATCCCCGCGCCCTTGCGGTGCACGTCGAGCATGATCTTCGTCGCTTCGGCGGCGGGCTTGTGGAAGACGGCCATGACGACCTTCACCACGAAGTCCATGGTGGTGTAATCGTCGTTGTGCAGGATGACCCGGTAGAGCTTCGGCTCCTGGAGGCGCGGCTTGGAGCGGACGCCTGTCTCCTCCTGGAAGATGCCGGCCGGATCGCGGGACGTGGACATGGGAACTCTCTCCTCCGTCTATAATACTATCGCAGGGGCAGGCTGAACAGGCCAGCGCCGAAGGCGCTCTTGCTCAGCAGCGCGAAGCGCTGCGAGCCCGCACTTCTTGCCACAGCAGCGCGAAGCGCTGCGAGCCCGCGCTTCTTGCCACAGCAGCGATCGCCATTCATCGCATCGAGATCTGGCGGACCTCGTACAGGCGGCCCGTGCGCGGCTCCCGCACGAGCAGGCCGAAGCCGAGCATCGCGATGAGGGCGACTGCGATCCCGATGAAGAACACGGACTGGTAGCTGCCGGTGAGGTCAATGACCATGCCCGCCAGCGGCGAGACGATCGCGAGGAAGGGGAGCACGAGCGTCGCGCCAAGGGCTGCGAGATCGGTCGACCCGACCGAGGGGCACAGCTCCACGCTCATGTTCACGAGGACGAAGGAAAGGGTCTGGTTGACCAGGGAGTACAGGCCGTAGGCCACCAGGACCGCCGTGTAGCTCCGGGCGCCCACCGCGATTACGAAAAACGCGAGCAGGAGCGCCGACTGGATGAACCCGACGACGCGGTAGCCGAAACGGTCGGCGATCCTGCCGATGACCAGCCCGAGGGTCGCGCCGGTGGCGAGGAAGATCATGCCGAGGAACACGAGCCTGCTGTCGGCAACGCCGAGACGTTCCTTCGCGTAGGGCACGATGAAGGTCGCCAGAGCGGTCGCGACGGCGTTCAGCAGATGCGAGAAGAGGAAGATGCGGTAGTTGGGGTTGGCGAGCAGGACGCGCACCTTCCCCCGCAGGGATCGGAGGAATCCCCGCTCTCGCGGCCGCACCCCCGGGGGAGCGTAGTCGCGGACCGAGAGGAGCGTGAAGCAGGAGGCGAACCAGAGCGCGTCGCAGACGAGGAAGCTGATGCGATAGTTGAGGGGGGCCGCCCAGTGGTGCAGCACCCAGGAGGCGATGAAGCCAGTCGCGACCCCGCCAACGCCCATCCCGAGGGTGCGCAGACCGAAGAGCCACCCCCGCTTCTTCTTGGGTATGTTGTCCGTGAGCACGCCCGTGTAGATTGCCTGGGCGATCACGAGCAGGCCGACGTAGCTCGCCATGGCCAGAACGAACATCGCGATGAGAGACGAGGGTGTCCACATGCCGGGAATGAACACGGCGAGAACGTCGTAGCCGAGGCGCAGCCCGACCGCCGCGAGGTAGAATGCCCTCGTGGCGCGCATCCGCCCACGGCCCCCGAAGTAGTGGCCGCTGAGCAGCTGCAGGGGGGCGAGGATGGTCCAGAGGGACATCACCAACCCCAGAAGGGATTTCGACGTGCCCAGCGCGGTGAGGTAAGCGGGGACGACGGAGAGGAACAGACCGAAGGGGACGCCGAGGCCCCAGACCAGCTCGAAGAGGACGATGCCGGTCACATTGCCTCCGAGGCCCTTGCCGGGACTGGCCTCTGATGCGCGCGCTGCCGCTGGCCGATGGGGCGTTTTCATACGGGGTTTCCCCTACAATAGAGCGGCGGCAGGCGAAGGTCAAGTCCAACGCGCCGAAGGCGCAGGGCGGCGCACAGAAAGATCGACGAGGGGCCGGCGAGGTCGATCCGTGGTTTGGATGAGCCGTTGAAAGCGATGCTGCCTAGCGGATCAGGACGCAGGCGACATCGGTGGGGACGGCGAGACTCCCCCGTGTGAGAACGGCGCAGGAGAGAAGGTACTCGCCCGCAACCGCGCCATCCACCGAGCTGAGATCGATCAGAGCAGCGAGCTTTCCATCGGCGTCGGGTGTGCCCGCGGTCCGCGGGTCGCCCGCGAGTTTCGTCATCACATAGGTCGTTTCACCGATGAGCTTTCCCCCCGTGCCCGTGACCTCCTGGTAGGTCCATTGCGCCGCCCAGGGGTGGGCGATGTACGTGTTGGGGAAGCTCGCGGTGTTGTAGTCGACCGAAGGATCGTTCGTGGATACCGCGTAGTACATATCGTACGAGAGATCCTCGTTCGCGGTGTCCTCTGCCGCAACGAGCTGGACCGCGACCTGCAGGCTCGACAGGCCGGCCGCACGGTCGGTGTTGCCCGGACCCGACGGGGCGCCGGAATCCACCAACAGCACGGCCGAGGGCCGGGGGCAGGGGAGGATGCGCAGCATGCCTGTCGTGATGTCGCCTCCCGACCAATCCAGCTTGAAGTGCGTCACGTTCCCGAACGTCGTCCAGCCGCCGTATCGCTGCAGTTCCTGCGACGAGAAATCCGACGCGCTCACGCTGACGATCGGCGCGCCGGCCAGAGAGCCGTCGACAGTGATCTTCGTGAGCGTTCCGGTGACATTGATCGCAAAGCTCGCGTACGGCTCAACGCCCATGCCGCTGGCGGGGAAAGAGCCGCTCACGTCGGATTCTTTTCCGTCCGGGCCCTTGACGGTAACGACGACGCTGATCGAGTCGATTCCCGGACCGCGATTCCCCGGGTTCGCATCCGTCGGACTTCCGAAGAGGGGTGCGGGCACATCGAAGCTCAGGTCACGCTGTTCCGTCAGGGGAGCGAGCTGGCAGCCGACGAGGCCCGCGGCTGCCGCGAAGGAGAGCAGCCCGAGCAGCCCAAGGGCCTTCCCCCGCGAGGGGGCGCGCAACAGGCGGTTTTTCTTCATGCCATCCCTCCACCCGGCTTCATGGCGCGGTGCTCGTGTTCGGCGCTTGGTCACCGGTCACGAAGTCGGAGTTCACATCGTCGATCGACTGGTAGCTTTTCTGCCCGTGCGGGTAGTCGAAGACCAAAGCCGTGGAGCAATCATAGATGTTGTTGCCGAACAGGCTGTCGATTCGTCCGTTCGGTCCGATGTAGACCCCGTAGTTGGAGGACGAGACGGCGTTCTGCGTGAAGATGCGGGTATTGTTCTCAATCCGCGGCCGCCCCCCGCCCATCGTCCAAACCGCCGCTGCCACCGAGCTTCCCGTCCCCCCGTCGATGATGCAGCCCTGAATCACCGGAGAAGCGGCGTAGCTGGAATTGAATATGCCGTAAGATTTGCCCGCCGAATCGGAAGCGGTACCTCCTGCGATGGTGTCATTCGTCACGATCGGCTCGCTCTCGAAGCATATCCAGAGACCGACGCTTCTCCCCCCGGAGGCCGAGACGTTTCCCCCTTGGAGGACGCACGAGTCGATGACGGGAGAAGAATCAAAGCAATACACCCCGACCGAGTTGTCGCTCGTGCCGCCCCCCCCGACAAAGGTGTTGTAGCGGAGCGTGGGCGATGCGCCGCCCAGTGCCGAAAAGGCGACGTACATGTTGTCCGACCTCGGGCTTGCCGGATTCCGATCCGCGGCAATCACGTAAAAACCTTCGAGGAGCGACGAATTGGTGATGCCAGCAGCGGCGCTGCCGTCGAAAGCGAAATCGTAGCCTCCCGTGTTGAGGCGCGTTCCCCCGACACTGCGGCCAGCCTCGGTCTGGTAGGCAGCGGGGCGCGAGCCGAAGCCGGGGGCATAGCCGCCGCGGACGAGGCTTGCCGGAAGCCTGACATCCGCCCCCAGGGTATAGGTGCCATTCGAGACGACGATTCCCTTGTATTTCGGGATCCCATTGCCGTCCACCGTGTTGAACCCGGGATTGTTGAAATTGGCAACAGCGATTTCCAGGCTCCCACAAGGGGACCCAGCGGCGCTGCCGTTTCCGATCCCGCCCTGGCTCACGAAGATATAGGGAACGTAGAACCCCGCGTTGATCGTCGCGTTTCCCGTTATGACCGCCGTGGTCGATAGTTTGCCGATGTCAGCGGCGGCAATGGAAGCGCCACCCGTGGCGGTCCAGCGGTTGAGCTCCGTCAGAGCGGCGGTGTTTGTCGTTTCGGCCGTGAGAGTCAGGGTCGATTCGACGCAGAAGTACGGCAGGGTCTCACCGCTGGTGACGACGATCGGTGCAACGATCCTCCCGGGTGCGGCCGGGATCACGCTCAGCATGATGCTCCACCCCCCCTCCCCGGTCAGCCGCACCTGCTGATCCCCATCCGAGGTGTGGAGGTTGAGAGAAGCCTTCTGCACGCCCCCGGTCGTCGGATGGAAGGCAATAGCCAGAGACACGCTCCCCCCCGGCGCGAGCAGGATCGGAAAATCCGGCCGTGCCCACGCCCACGCGAAGACGGTCTGGTCCACCGTCAGAACCGGCGGCTCGACAGAGTCATCGAGGAGAAGGATGTCGGCCCCTTCGATCGTCACCGGATCGGAACCGGAGTTTACGAGCATCACGGTTCCGTAGCTCGTCGTGTTCAATGGCGTCCCATGGGCGTCGCCCTGGCCAGGAATCACCGGGGAGCAATCCACGGTGGTCAGGAAGCCGTTCGCCATATCGTCAGCGGATGAAACGGCGTCCTTGACAATGAGGGCCCCGGGCCGCAGGAGCGGCGCCCGGCAGGAGACCGAGAGCGCCGTGACTGTCAGGACGAGCAGGAGGCAGACAGGCCCAGCCTCCCTGTCGTTTCTCTTTCCATGTGCACGCGGTGTCCTTCGCTCCGTCATTTCATTGCTCCTTCGGCTATTGAAGGGGGGAGGCTGGACGACTTTCTCCCGAAGATGTTCCAGGTCCAGAGCTCGATGGCAAACAGGGCTGCCGGCACCAGGACGCACGCGAACCACGCCGACGGGATAGAAGCGATTGCATTGAATATCCCGTGAGACATGATCGCCGTTGCGAGGACCCCCAGGGCGAGCAGGGGAGAGCCCAGCCGGTAGAGGCGCATCTGGCGAACGACATACCCTGTGAGAGCGGTCGCCGCGCCGTGGAACAGGCATGCGCTGAGGCTGCGCAGGACGATGAAGCCGAACACGGATCGCAGGCCGTGCGGCGCCGAAACGGTCAGGTAGGCGACGTTCTCCAGTATGGAAAAGCCGATCCCCACTGCCAGGCCATTGCGGACCGCCTCGTAGCTGCGGTCGCTTTTTCGGGAAAAGAGATACAGGAAGAGCGGGGCTGCCTTGAGCAGCTCCTCCACCACCGGGGCGACTCGGCGCGATTCCTCCTCCGTGGATATTCGCAAGGCGTCGCGGAGAATGGCATTCAGATAGTAGGCGGCCAGCGCGGCCGTGAGCCCCCAGAGAAGGAAGAGTATGAGCCTTCGGTTTTCCTCCTTCAGAACGAGGAGCAGAAAGAGCAGCGGCGCAAGGGTGCCGACGTAGACCGCTTCGATCATGTCCGGCTCCTTTGCGCAGTGGCCATGAAGGTGATGAGGCCCGCGATCCCCGCGGCGGTCACGGCGCCCCAGACGCCCGGTGGAACCGCGGGAAACGCGGGAAAGCGCGCCCCTGCAAGGAACGGGATGGGTATTTTCGATACGAGCCATGCCAGCCGCGCGACGTCGACAACGAGGAGGGGAAGGGCTGCCAGGAGGATACGGCGCGCTTCGGGCGCGCGCCCTCCTCTCTCGGCGTATGCCCGCGCCGCGAATCGCAGCGCCCCGACCAGTATCGGATAGAAGAGGAGGAATCCGAGGTCCCCATCAGGGAGGAGGGGGAGAAGCGTTCCAGTGGCAGGCGGATACGCGAAGGCCGCCGCGGTCCCTGCCAGGCGTCCGAAGAAGGCAATCGAGTAGAACACGATCGGGGCCTCGAACCGGGCGCCCGCTGCCTTGAACAGCGAGACGGCGAATGCAGCGGCGCACGCGCTCGCGCAGATCACTGCATCGACGGGAAACGATGCCATTCCCTCCTCCTAGTACGTGAAGGACAGCCCCGCGTGAACGCGCAGCGAGAAAGGCGCGGCCGCCGCCTTGTCCCTCGTCCCATTCGTCGTGTCCTGGCCAATGTCCGCGTCAAAGGGGAGCGTCTCCGAGCTCTGGGTCGTGGATCCAGAAATCCCGGTTCCGACGCAATCGAGCGTGAGGACGGTCTTCCCGCTCAGCTGGATGGCCATCCCCGCGGCTGCTTTCAGGTCCCAGCGGAAATCATCGACGGTGATCGATTCGGTCCAGGATGTCCTGGTATCGAGATTGAAGACCCAGTACTCCTGGATCCGGCGAGATCCCGCGGCTCCCAGGCTCGCGAAGAGACGCACCCGGGGCGCGGCGCGATAGTCCCAGCCCGCCAGCAGGAGGATCGCATTGGTCACGTCAGACCACGGAGGAAGGCCCCGCGCGGCAACCGCCTCGGCGATCGCGTCGTTCGCCGGCGTCGCTCCAAGGTGCGCTTCGGGATAGTGGTTGGGATTGACGTAGCTGAACGTGCTGTTCCCGGCCGCATCGACGCCGTTTTGCGAATACCGTTCGTCGATCCGCCGGTAGCCGGCGCCGATTTTCCACAGGGAATCCATGGAGCGTCCAATTGCGACGCCGCTCATCACCTCTCCGCTCGTGAGACTCGAGTTGAGGAATGAAGAGGCTGCGCTCGCATCAGTGGAAGAAACGGAATAGGAGATGTGTTCGTAGCACCTCCGATAGTCCAGGTCGAGGCCTCTCCATGTCCCGTCAAGGAAGATTTCGAACCCATCCGCCAGGGCGATCCGAAGGTCCGGCGAAAGGAGGGCCCGGATGCTCCAGGTCCGATCGACCCGGTCATAGCCGGTCGCCGGCACGGCGGGCGCGCCCGGTCCGGTCGAGAGGTACCAGTCATGGAAGCTCATGATCGAGTCGCCCTTCCCGTCGCCGTCCGCATCCACCGTCGTATAGACGGTCGATGCGCCCTCGAGGCCGCCCTCGAGGCCCAGCACGACTCCGATGGAAGCGGAACGGGAGAGTGGGAACCTCTTGCCGGCGCGAAGGTCGAGGCTGTGGGCGAAAACGTCGGCGGGGTTCAGGACGCTGGACCACGTGGTGACCGCGCTGCCGGCGACGACCGCATCGGTCCGTCGAAACGCATGAAGGTTCATGCCGAAGCCATACTCCATGAAAACGCCCCAGCCCGCGCTGCGTGTTCCCCCTGCGATGAGTCCGCCGAGTGAAGCGCTGATCGGCCAGGTGAGGTCCGTGATCACCTCCGATTGGCTGATGGAGTCGAAGTTCGTATTCTGGGTCGTCTTCCTTTGATAGTCGAGCCCGGCATCGGCGACGATCCCGTAAACCCGGGTGGGCTTTTTTGACGGAAAGGGGAAGAAGGTGAGGAGGGAGAGGTCGGGAGAGACCGACTCGTCCGAGGTCCGGCTCGAGCCTCCCTTCTGGCCGATGGAATCGTCCGCTCGGATCTCCGTGCTCTCCGTCTTTTCGTACGGAAGATCCACCGCAGCGCTGAAGAAGGAGGAGTTGCTGAATCCTGCCGCGGCTGCGGGATTGAACATCAGCGCTGTTTCCGGATACAGGAGCGGATCGCGGAAAAGGGAGAAAGCGAAATCCGAAATGCCGATCGCCCGCAAGTCGGCGATGCTCCGAGCCGCGGGGGCGGCCGCGGGAGCGGCCGCGGTCTTCGCCTGCGCGAAGAGGGGGATCGTCGCGATACTCAGGAGAGTCGCGGCAACGATGATGCGAGGCGCGATCCGTGAAGAATTATTCATGGATATCCTCTACTTTCCTGAAGATACGTTCCCCATACGCCGCGATGAGATCCGTCCCCGCCATTCCCGCGGGGAGGAAGCCGGGCTCCGCGCGCAGAAACGATTTCGAGGATGCGCGCCGTGCAACGGCATTCTTCGTCGGCGCCTCGCCGAAGTAATACGTGGTCGTCTCCTGGATCTGGTACGTCTTCCCGCCCACGACCGCGTCGTAGTACCGGGTCGCCTCCCGCTGCTCGAGAGTCGCGCCTCCGTTCACATATCTGGCTTTTTCCGCGATATGGTCCAGGTCAAGCCATACATACGTCTTGATCTCCTGAAGGATTCCGTACAGGTACAGCGATGCCCTCACGGGATTCTGATATGCGTCGAACTCCCAGATGACCATGCTGGCTTGGTTGCCGATGAAATCGAATTTCATCGGATAGGCGAATGGGTCGGGGGCGACGGGGGTCACGGTAAACTCGCCCATCGATCCCTTGGGGATGTCGGTGGGAAGTCGGCTCGGCAGATTCGTCGGGTCCCCGTACCAGGAATCGGCCTGGAGGAAAGTGTTCCCTTTGGGGTCGTAGGAATAGCTCACATAGTAATATGCCTCGTCCTGGCCCGAGGGGAGGATGTCATCTTCGGTGCCTTTCAGCACATGGTACAGCTCGCAGTTTGTCCGGGGATAACCGTCCGCATCAGGGATCGCGTACCAGGCCGCGTACTCCTTGAGGAGCGATTTCGTGGTACCGGTGGAGTCATAGGTGAAATACTGCTCGGTCCGATACTCGCCATCCCCGCTGCTCCCATCGGTGAGGTACGTCACAACGTGATCCGCCGTCTGGACCCACGCACCGGAGGATGCGTTCAACCCCCAGTCCGCGATGTCCGTGTACCTGTCGATGAGGGTGGCGTGATATGTCACATCGTATTCCTCGAGGAGGGTTCCGGCTGGATCGTACGTTTTTCCCGACACAATGCGGGAAAGCCCGTCATAGGCATACAGGTAGTATCCTGTGAGGCTGTTCGTGATCCCATCGGAATCATACGTGTAGACGTCGGTCCGCGTGGGATAGCCCAGGGCGTCGTATGCCATCTCGAACCGGCCCGCCGGCTTGCCCGTGGAGTCGTAGACGATGCTGCGAGCAGGGTTCTCATCCACGGTGCCGTCAGCGAAACGCTCGTGGTACTCGAGGATCTGGGAGTCGAAGGGGGCGAGGCCCAGGAGGGAGGGCGCGAGCGGGCAACTCGTGAGGGTCGAGCACGCCAGCGCAAGGGCTGCCGCGAAGGCCGCCGCGGTCGTCTCTTTCTTTTTTTTCATGGCTAGAACTCTCCCTCGCCCTCGATCTGGAGGAACGGCCATCGTTTGTCGAGGAGCGTCGTGCTCCAGACATCGGCTATTCCCAGGGTAGCTTCCAGGTAGCCTCCCACCTCCGCCTTGCCACTGTAGGTCCAGTGCGCCCAACTCCCGTACCCACCGACGTTCTTGTCCAGGCCGATGACATCCGCCGCCTCGATATAGCCTTCGACGCGCGTGTAGATCCCGCCGCCGATCTCGGCGGACAGTATCGTGGTGCCCGCAATCGTGCCTTCCAGCCCGAGGTATGGCCCGGCCTTGTTCTCCTCCCAGCCCTCGAAGCTCGGTCTGACGGCGAAGTTGTAGTAAAAATCGCTTCCCGCGCTCAAGTCGACGGGAATGAAGGGCCAGACAAGGTCAACGCTCCCCCATATACCCAGCCGCGCGTATTCGCAGATTTCGAATCCCAGGGTGACCGAGCCCTCCATGGAAACCTTCAGGTACACCCCGATGAGAAAGGAGAACGTCCCCGATGGATCGCTTGCCAGCAAGGCATAGAGGGGGATCTTCACCTCGATCCCCAAGGTCACCGTCCCGGTGATCTTGCAGTCGATCTGTTCCGCGGAATCGAAGGAGGCATGGAGGTAGCCGGTTTCGAAGCTCACCGCGGGATACCCGATGTACCACCAGACCGTGACCCAGCGGACGTGGATTGCAGGCATCTTCAGCCCGCCTTTGAGAATGGGATTCGAGATCCGCAGCTGACCCTTGATCCCCAGCTCCCCCTCGATCGTTCCCGTCAGGATGCCGAATGCGGTGCCGGATTTTTCCATCGAAAACGTCTTGTCGACCGACACCGTAATGACGCTGTTGCCCTGGACGTTTTCATTGGTATCCGTATCGATCCACGTGGGTCCCTGTGCGAGGCTCCCCAGCCTGCCTGCGCTCTGCGCGCCCGGCGCGTCGGGAATGATGACCACGCCATCCTGAATGGATTCGGGGAGGATATTGTCGACGGTGAATCGAATCTCCTGGTCCGGCATGTAGCACTCGGCTATCACCTCCCTGATGTCCGGTTGGACGGTTTCGATGATCGTCTCCTCTCCGCTTTTTTTGATGGCGACTACCTTCAAGGCAGTCCCGTCCGCGGAAAGGAAAAGAGAGCCGACCTCCAAATCCTCGATGCTCGCGTAGTCCCCGATGCCCATGCCGGAGCTTCCCCTGATGTGAGGATTCGCCCGAAGGTCGAGGACCCTGTCTTCCAAGACGATCGTGACATCCTGGACAATACCTTTGGAACCGGAAAAAGCCGGTGCGGTGATCGCGGAAAGGCAAATGATGATCCCGAGGAAGCGCGCCCCCCCAAGCCGCCAGCGGGTCATTGGGGGAAATCCTTCAGGACGAGCGAGCGGCCGTTCCTCTCCACGACGCCTCGGGGCTGGCCGGTCTCGTCATAGCCGTAGAAGGTCTCCACCTTCTCTCCCGCGCTGGAATACTGGTCGGTCTGGATGAGCCGGCCGGACGCATCGCGGACGTCGCTGTACGTATAGCTCGTCTCGGCCGTGAGAGGCGGCCGAGAGACGACGTTCGTGGTGACGATGCTTCGTGACAGCCTTCCCCCGCCATCGTACTCCAGCTCGTACGTCCTCAGGAGCTTCTGGTCTGCGTCGTAGGAATCGATCCTCGCGGGAAGCCGGGCTCCGGGCGCCATCGCGTAGGACGCGAGAAGCCTTCCGCTCGACCTGTCGACGATGCTGAATTTTCTTGCCGCCGTGTGGGAACCGAGCGAGCAGGAGCCGGTGAGAAAGATGGTCATCGCGAGGACAATGAGAAACAAAACCGGAGTCGAGCGTTTCATGCGTCTCCTCCCGTCGAACCGAGACTTTTCTGGGCTGTTCTAGAAACCCTGCCGCTTATGAGCATCGCGCGGCCGGATAATCGTTGCCGTGAGATTGATGTTGTCGAAGATGGGCAGGGGAAGCATTTCTCCCAGCAGGAAGCCGATGACGACGCAGACGACGCAGAAGATGACGACCATTCTCCGCTTGACGCTTTTCGTTGCCACGATGAGGCCTCCCTTTTTAAAATGTGTACTCCTCAATTGTCCTCATTCTCGCCCGCCCCTGCCAGCTTGTCAATCCCGAGCTCGGGCCAAACGCTCGACCCGGTCAATCACGCGCCGCGGGTCCGCCACTGGACATTTCCGCGTCCCTTCCCTCACGCGGCAATCCGGAGTATAGTGCGGGGAGCCGCCATGCCCC
>Ga0315289_10004273_pt1 | contig 21326 bp, 21 predicted proteins | sample YL17G11_40_MG_FD_203452 | JGI IMG/M metagenome (GOLD analysis project Ga0315289, IMG submission 203452) | Sediment microbial communities from Yellowstone Lake, YNP, Wyoming, USA - YL17G11_40 | ecosystem: Environmental > Aquatic > Freshwater > Lake > Sediment | place: USA: Wyoming | collected... | reverse complement strand
TCTATGAGCAGGGACAAGTGGAGCCGAGCAAAGCCGCTTTCAACAAAGCGCTCCATTATTCCCCCAACTCCCTGGAAGCCCACCTGAACCTGGTCCGCCTCTACAAGAAAGAGAACCAGACGGAGAATGTCCTTTTCCATCTCAAGGCCGCCGCGGCCATTGACGCCAAGAACAAAAACGTTCTGGAGGAGTACGGCGATATAGCCTACCGCTCCGGACAGTGGGGGCGCAGCCTGGAGGCCTACGAAAAACTGGCCGAACTCGAGCCGCGGAACAAAGATTATCAAAGCCGGATCGAGAGCTTGAAAAACCGCCTGGGAATTTTCGAGCTGCCCAGCCAGTACGACATGATTCCATCCTCGGCGGCCGTCACCCGGGAAGAGACGGCCGCCCTCCTCGGCGTCAAGCTCAAGGACTATCTGGGCGACGCGGGCGACAAGCCGCCGGTCATCATCGACGTGGCCACCTCTTGGGCCTCCAAGTTCATCCTCAAGGCCGCCTCGCTGGGGCTGATGGAGGCCTATGCCAATCACACCTTCGAACCCCAGCGGGCCATGACCCGGACCGAGATGGCCAAAGTGCTGATGAACCTGGTCGAGTTTCTGAGCCGGCGGGGCTTCCGCTTCATCCGCCAGTACCCGCCCCAGATGATCCACATCAGCGACGTTTCGTCCGACAACATCTTCTACCAGCCCATCGCCGACGTCGTGTCCCTCGAACTCATGGGGCTCGGGCCGGACAAGTCCTTCCGGCCCGAACAGGGAATGTCCGGCCGGGAAGCCATCAAGATTTTTGATTTGATATTGGCCCTGTTGAAATAGGTCCGTCCGACGGCCATGGCCAGTGCTTTCCCCCGCTCCCCCGCCCCGCCGGCCCGGGACGGGCTGTGGACCTTGCCCAATATCCTGAGCTTGCTGCGCATCGCGGCCGTCCCCTTTTTCCTGTGGGCCATGATCGGCCGGCAGCCCCTGGCCGCCCTGATCCTGTTCGCGGCCGCCGGCCTGACCGACTTCCTCGACGGCCTGGCCGCCCGTTCCCTCGGCCTGAGGTCGGCCTGGGGGGCGGTTCTCGACCCGGCCGCGGACAAAATCCTAATGACCGCCGCCTATGTGGCCTGCTCCCTGCCCGCGCTCAGCAAGCCCAATGTGTTGCCGCTGGCCCTCGTCATTTTGGTCATCGGCCGGGACGTGGCCATCGCCCTGGGGGCGCTGGTGCTCCGCCGTCTGACGGCCAAGAAAAGCTTTTCGCCTTCTTGGTGGGGCAAGGTCAGCACGGTCTGCCAAGTCGCTTGCCTTTTCCTGGTGCTTTTGTTCAATGCCCTGAGGGTCAGGATGGACATCCCCCTGACCGTGATGTATCTTCTCACCGCCTCCGCCACGGTGATATCGGGCGGTTACTATTTCTGGGTTGGATTTTTAAAAGAATTTAAGCGTTCTACTTGACGCCTTTGTCGATGAACCCCTTGCGCAGGGTCATCCACAGGATCCTGATCTCCAGGCCCAGCGACCAGTTCTGAATATAATAGAAATCGTACTCCAGACGCTTCTCGATGGACGTTTCCTGCCGCAGGCCGTGGACCTGGGCCCAGCCGGTGATCCCCGCCTTCATCCTGTGACGGAGCATGTACTTGGGGATCTTCTCCCGGAAATCCTTGACGAAAAACGGCCTTTCCGGCCGGGGCCCGATGAGGCTCATTTCGCCGCGGAAGACGTTGACCAACTGGGGGAACTCGTCGATGCTGTACTTGCGCAGGAAGCGTCCGAGGCGGGTCATCCGCCTGTCTCCGGGGCGGCACATCACCGGCCCGCTGTCCTTTTCCGCGTCGCTGACCATGGTCCGGAATTTGATGACCTCGAACTCTTTGCCGTCCAGCCCCACCCTCTGCTGTTTGTAAAAAATCGACCCTCGGGAAGTCAGCTTGATGATGATGCCCACCGCCAGGAACAGGGGCGACAGCACAAGGAGCATGACCGCCGAGGAGACAAGGTCGATCAACCTCTTAAGGACCAGCTTTCCCCCGCGCAGGGACACGTCGTCCAAAGAGATGACCGGGATGCCGTCCAGGTCCTGGATGTTGGCCTTGAGCGTCAAAAGCTGGAAAAGGTCGGGGATGAGGCGCACCCGCACGGTGTACTTGTGGACGATCTTGAGCGTCTCCAGTATCTGGGCATAGTTGTTCAGGTCGAGGGCGACGTACACCTCCTGGATGTCCCCGGTTTCCAAGACCGAGCCCAGCTCTCCAACCGGCCCCAGGACCTTGATGCCCCCGTCGATGTCGATGGTCGAGCCCGGCGGACGCTCGTTGTCCAGGAAGCCCTTGAGCACGAACCCCAGGTCCTTGTACTGGACGATTTTTTGGGCCACTGTCCGGCCCATCTCCCCGGCTCCCACGATAAGGACGTTCTGCAGGTTGAGCCCTTTGGCATAGCGCCGCTTCATGACGAAGTAGATCTGGTTGCGCAGGAAGGAGACGAGCAGGATGACCGCCACAAAATACACGGCCAGGAAACCGTGGGACAGCTTGAAGGTGATGCGGAAAAGCGGCGAAGAGCCGGTGCTGTAGGCGTACAGGTAATTCAAAATGGCCAGGGCCAGAAGGATGGTCAGAATGGCGTTGAGGGTGATGAGGATGAAATCATCGAATTTGGTCCGCTTCAGCCGGGTGCGGTAGAAACCCTGGAGGTAGAAAATAAAAATATGGAGGCCCAGAAAAAGAGGCAAGGTGGCGACATAAGAGGCCAGGGGCGGGACGCCTTTGACCGGGTCCACGGGGATGATGTAGGTGTAGAAGCGGAAGGCATAGGAATAAAAGAAGGCGCCCACCACGCCCAGGACATCGCTCAGCAGAAACAGGCCGATGAGCCGGACCCGTTTCTGGGTGATCACCGCCGCCCCTCAAACTTCGCCCAGGCCCGCCGGATGAAATGATGGATCTTTTTCTTGAAAATCTGCCGGGAAAATCTCATGGCGTTTCTACGGGCGGCGCTTTTATTAAAAGCGAGCCCCTGGAAATTGTCAAGGGCGCCGGCCAGGCCGGCCGCGCTCAATGCCTCGAACAGCAGGCCTGTTTTCCCGGGCAGGACAGTCTCCCGGGCGCCGCCCCGCCGGTAAGCGATGACCGGCAGGCCGCAGGCCTGGGCTTCCAGGGTGGCGATCCCGAAATCTTCCTCCCAGGGCTGGAGGAGGGCTCGGCCGCCCCGATAAGCCTGTCTCAGGTCCTCGGCCGGGAGGCTCCCCAGAAAACGGATGTTCGATTTGGCGGAGCGGCGGAGTTTTCGGAATTCAGGCCCCTGGCCGACAATCCACAGCTCCTGGCCGGTGCGGTTGAAGACCTCCACGGCCAGGTCGATCCTTTTATAAGGCACCAGGGCCGAGACGATAAGAAAGTAGGAACCGGCGGCCGATGAGGCGGCCGGCTTGAAAAAGTCCGTATCCACAGGGGGCGGAATGACTTCGGCCTCGCGGCGATAGTACTTTTCAATGCGCCGGGCGACGTTCCTGGAGTTGGCCACAAAGATATCGGTTCGGGCCGAGGAGGCGACATCCCAAACGCGGAGGGCGCTGATGACGGGCGGGATGAGCCAGCGGGAAAAAACTCCCAGCCGGCCGGGGGAAAAGTAGGCGAAATACTGGTTCCAGGCATAACGCATGGGCGAGTGGATGTAGCTGATGTGAAGGGCGTCCGGCCGCGGAATGACGCCCTTGGCCGCGCAATGCGAGCTGGAAACGACCAGGTCGAATTCCTGGAGGTCGAAAAGCTCCACGGCCAAAGGAAAGAGCGGCAAGTAGGAACGGTAATGGCGCTTGGCCAGGGGCAGGCGCTGCAGGAAGCTGGAGCGGATGGCCTTCCCTTCGATATCCGCCGACTGGCTGCCCCGCACATGGAACAAGGTGTAGATGGGCGCTTGGGGGAAGAGCTCGGCCAGGACTTCCAGAACTTTTTCCCCGCCTCGCTGTCCGGTGAGCCAATCGTGGACTAAAGCGATTTTTTTGGGCAGCATTAGGCGGAATTATAAAAGCGGGTTTGGGGAATGTCAAACAGAGGCCGGCCGCCTGACTTGACAATGCGCGGGGAACACGATTTAATTCCTTTCGGGACAGAGTTTTGGGGAACGGCATGGAACGAAAATTCCGCGCACAGAAGGCCTTTCCATTGGCGCTCTGTCTTCTCCTTTGCTTCCTCGTTCGAAACTCCTCCTGGCCGGCGGCCGCTACGGTCACGGAGAGAATCACCCCGGTTTATGACCTGTTCATCGGTTTCACGGCGAGCGGCGATTGCTCGCCCCTGAGGGTCCAATTTCGGAAGCTTTCCGTCGAGACCGTGTTCCGCGACCTCAGGTTCAAGTTCAGTCCAGTGACCATCGGGACAAAAACGTACGACTGGACGATAGCCTCCCTGAACAGCCCCCTCCTGCTCATGTCCATCGCCGGAATCAAGGGCGAGGGCACGATCTCAGACCATGACCTTTGCCCCACCTGGGACACTGACGCCAACGGAAAACCTCTTAAAGCGACGTTGGCCGAGCTTAAGGCTAAGATAAAGCCTCTGGTCTGGCCCCTACCCCGGCAAAAGATTCCGCCCATCCAAGGCAAAATATTAAGTAATATCCCCAAAAGCGCCTCCGACCCGGACTTGGTGCCGCTGGTTCCCTTTTCGCCCTACGTCTTGGAGTTCACCACCAACATTGAACCGGGAGCGAGCAAGATCACCCTGGAGGGTTCGGATGCCGAGCTGCGGCTCACCGACATCCGGTGTTATGCCGAACTGCCCGTCACCGACCTACTGGCGGGAAAAGATATTTCCCAAGAGTATTCTTACGAGCATCATCAGGTCGGCAATCCCGGAACGCTGACCATCCGTTTCATCCCCGCCAAGAAAAAGCCTTAAAGGGCCGCCTCAAAGAGATTCGCTCCCCCGGCGTCCGCTTCATTCAAATTATGGGCCGCGGAATCGAGGATGGCGGGCCGGCTGGGCGGCCAGGGATCAATCCGACTTCTCGGCCACCTGCCGCCCGCTATCAACGGCCTTGCGGAAGGTTCTCTTGGGGAGACGGCCCGGCTCGCTGCCGCCATTTGGTTCTGTCGATGCGGAGGATCTCGAACCTGCCATATTTTCGATTTTCCACAGAATCTTCCACGATCAAGCCGGCTAGTTTTTTGAAGTTATTTAATGAAACATTGAAAAAAGTGCCGCCTCCTTCGAGGACCAAATATTTGACTTTGTATTTTTGGATATTCTTCAATAGCCGTTCTTCATACAGGCGAAAATCATCTGAATCTAAAAGAGGCATCGTGTATCCCGGGTGAAACCAGAGCTAAGGATTTACGGAAGGCCGGCGAGTCAAATCCCAAAAATGCCGAACAGCTTTATCTCCCTGGGGGATTATCGTTTCTTATCTTCTCTGCCGGAGAAACATGCCGGCCAGCATCCTCAATTCGTCCAGGACGACCTTGGGTCTTAAGGAGGTGTTTGAAAACCGGTAGGTGATGGGGACCTCGATGATGCTGAGCCGGTTGCGGTAGGCAAACATCAGGGCTTCCACGTGAAAATCGAAAGATTTGGCCTGAAAAGTCCTATTTAAAAGCAGCTCCACAGCCCGGCGGGAATAGCGCCTGAAGCCCGAGGTCACATCCCGGAAATGAGAGGGGAGAAGGCGCCACCGCCAGGAGGCGAAAGCCAGGTTGAAGAGCAGCCCGGCCGAAAAGCTGAAAAATTTGCGGTAAAGGGGCACATCGGTGCGGACGGTCCGTACGCCCAGCACGACATCCGCCGGCGGTGCGTCGAGAAACCGGCCGAGTTCATTCGGGTCATGGCTCAGGCCTGCGTCCATGGTGATCACATAACGGTAGGGCCGGCCAAGGGCGTACTTCATCCCGTCCAGCACGGCCCGGGGGATATGGGTGTTTTTTTCATGGGTGAGACAAGCGACGCCGGGATAAGACTTGACAATATCCTCGGTCCGGTCGCGACTGGCGTCGTTGACCACTAGGACGTCGGCCCAGGGCCGGGTCAACTCGATGAGACGGCCGATGCTCTCCTCTTCATTGTAGGCGGGAATGACGACGAGGGTTTCTTTTGAAGACGTCATGGACTCGAATGTTTTTCTTTTAATACCATAATATCTTCAGGCGTGTTGACGTTGACATAGGTGGAGGCCAGGGGGAAATAGAGGACCGGCTTTCCGTCGTCGATGGCGCATTGGATGAGGTCCGGGAGCTCTTTCTCCTGACGCAGCTGGTTAATGGGAGTCAGGGGGATATAATCGAAGATGTCATTTTTAAAGAGAATATTCCCCGTGCCCATAATATTGTTCATGGGGTTTTTGGGTTTCTCCACCAAGCGGAAAATTCTTTTCGACTGAGCGTCGGCCAGCACAGAATACGTCTTTCCGATCCTACTAGGGTCGTCCACATTAACCACGCCGCAGGCCGCAAAGGCCTGACTCTCACGGAAAAAACGGAGGAAAGTGGTATGCTCGGGGTTGACAAAAAATTCGTCGGCCAGCAGAAGCATGAAATCCGCCTGCTCGATCGTCGGCCGGCTGCATTCGATGGCATGAACCAAACCCCGCTGTTCCCGCTGGATGACATATTTGACCGGGATGTCGCGGTAGCGATTGCCGACGGCATTGATGATTTGTTCGGCCATATAACCCACCACGATCACGATCTCCCGCACGGCCAGGTTGACCGCATTATTGAGGCTGTATTCTATGAGACGCTTCTCTCCAAACTCCAACATGGCCTTGTTGAAATCGTCGGTGTATTCCCCCAATCGTTTTCCGCGGCCGCCGGCTAAGATGAGCGCTTTCAGTTCTTTGGCTTCAGGCATCGGCGAATAACTCCCTGTTCGCTTTCACCCAGTCGATTAGCTTCTCAACTCCCTCTCTGGGCCGGACGCGGGGCTTCCAGCCCGTCGCTTTATTGAACCGCTTCGAATCTGCCACAAAATACCTCAGGTCGCCCCGGCGGTCGGGCTCGAACTGGACTTGCGGCTTGCCCCCCGTCAGCTCTTCGATCAGCTTAATTGATTCCAGGAGGGAAATCATGTTTCCCTCTCCGCCGCCGATAGTATAAATGCCGGGGACAGGAGTCTTGTAAAAGGCGTCAAAAGCCTCACAGACGTCATCGGCGAAAAGGATATCCCGGAGCTGCTTGCCCGTGCCGAATATGGTGATGGGCAGTCCCAGGAGAGAGCGGATGACGAAATTGGCCACCCAGCCGTGATCTTCACCCCCGAACTGGTAGCGCCCGTAAATTCCCGTCAACCTGAAACAGGCAATTTTCATCCCATAGGTGTCGATATAGGATTGGGCATAAATCTCATCACAGCGCTTGGAAGCATGAAGAGGGGTCACCGTGCCCTGGAGGAGCGGCTCGTCCTCGTCTATGGCGGCCGGCTTCCGGACATAGCGGGTCGCTTCTTCTTTAAGCTCAGAATTGATCTTTTCCGGGCCATAGGTATGGATACTGGAACAGATAGCGGCCGGAACCTGGAGCTGCCGGGCGACTTCCAAGACATTGAACGTTCCCGCCACATTGGTGGAGAAGTCAAGTTCCGGATTTTCCCAGGAGATGGTCATGGCCGGCTGGGCGGCCGTGTGGCAGAGATAATCGCACTTTTTGGAATGGCGGAGCAAGCTGGCCTTGTCCCGAATATCGCACACGGCGACCAGGACGCCATGTTTCTTCAACACGGCTTTGTTATGGAGGCGAGCTCCAGGCTTCATATACGGATTGCGCAGGAACTCGTGCTTGGCCAGGTTGTCATAGGCTATGACCTCAGCTCCCTGGCGGCGAAAGTAGAGACAAAGATTCGTGCCTAAGAAGCCGCATCCTCCGGTGACCAGGACTCTCATGGACGTCGCCGCCTAGCGCGTGACGCCCACCTTGACGTTGAGCAGCTCGTCCGAGCCGCCCGGCCTTTTCTCGCAGATGACGCCGTTCCGGCAGCGCCAAGCCTTCTTGCTGCCAGTGTTCACCTTCCAGAAGAAATTGTCCCACTCTTTTTGTTTGAAGTGATACAGGTTGGTGTGCAGCTTGCAGCGCCGCCAGTCTCCGCAGGTGGACAGAACGTTGTTCTCGGTGATGAGCTTGAGCACGTCGGTATTGGGCGTATAAACCATATGCGACTTGGGGAACCTGATGATAAATCGCTTTATCTCCGCATTCCCCGCCCCTCCGACCACATCGACGTTGAAGGGCATACTGGTGGTGGTTCCGCCCAGGACCGAGCCGAAGGTCCCACCCTTAATCCTGGAGGTCTCTTTGCGGCTGGTGTTGACCTGCCAGTACAATCCTTGCCAGGTTTGTTGGCGAATATGGTAGAGATAGGATTTCACCTTCCGGACTTCCCAGTCCCTTCCGTAGGACAGGACATTTCCCTCGGCCGTGATCTGGAAAGTTCCGGACTGGGGCTCATAAACGAGATAGGCGCCCTGGAAATTCAGGGTGAAATGCTTCGGCATCGCCAGGGGAAGGACTCCGGGCTGCGGAGCTTCGAGAACGGGCGTTTCCTCCTCTTCCGGAGCCGGCGCAGGTTCTTCGGGAGCCGGGGGCGCTTCCTGGGGCTGAGGCATCTGAATCAGGCAGGCCACGCCGACGGCCAGAAACAGGATCAAGATCGAGGATTTAAAAATTTTGTCAATCATATACCCTCCATTCCGGACATACCGAGAATACGGCTGACCAATATATAAGGGCCTGGCCGAAATAAGTCAAGATGAATACGCGCCGGCTACAATTCTCGTTTAGTGACAGTCATCGAAATCCCCAATCTATTTCGGTAATGAGTTAGCTGTCACCAAATTCACAGATTCAAATAGAGGTCCTGGGTGTTGTCGATCATACATTTCAGGCCGAAGCGCGGGGGGATGGCCGTCCGGGCAGCTTTGGCCAGCCTCTTGGCTAGCGTTTTGTCTTTAAGCAACAGCACGACCGCCGAGGCCAGGGCAGAAGAGTCGGCCGGAGGGATGAGGAGCCCTGTTTTCATGTCCTCGATGACTTCCGGGCTTCCATCCACGGCCGTGGCCACGATGGGCTTGCAGAGATAGGCCGCCTCGACCAGCACATAGGGCAGGCCTTCCCAGAGAGAAGGAAGGACGAAAACATCAAAGAGGTTGAGGAGGTCAGGGACATTCGGCCGCTCGCCTAGAAAGAGCAGGACATCCCCGACGCCGCGCCGGACGGCCTCCTGCTCCAACTCTTGACGGAGAGGCCCGCCGCCGACGACAACGATTTTCGCCCCAGGAAAAGAGCTGCGAATCTGGGGAGCGGCCTGGATGAGGTAGGTCAGGCCTTTCTGCCGGTGCAGCCGGGCGACCGTCCCAACCAAGGGACCGGCCGTTTGAAGCCCGAGCTCCATCCTCAATTTTTTCGCCTCTGCTCCGGGTTTCAACAGGCCGAGGTCGACTCCGTTCCTGATGATGTGCATCTTCGATTCAGGGGCCAGCCGGAGTCCCTTCCCTTTTTCCCAGTCAGCCCGGCAGACAAAAATCAGGGCATCGGTCAAGCGGCCCAGGCGCCTCTCCAGGTCGATGTAAGCCTGGCGTAAAATCGGGTTTCGGTAATGAAGATAATGGAGGCCGTGGAGCGTGTGGACGACCTTGACGCGGCTCTTGCGGGCGGCCAGCCGGCCGTACAGCCCGGCCACACCGCCGTGGGTGTGGAGGATCTCGACGGCGTTCTCCTCGAGCACCCGGCGGATGTCGCTGAGGATGCTGAGTCTTAGCGTCTTTTCAAGCTTGAGGGGATGATGGCGGACGCCGGCTTTCCGGAGCTCCTCAATTAATGGGCCGGCCGGGGCCGAGGCGACGGAGACTTCGAATTTGCGCCGGTCCAGGTTCTGCGCCAGGAGCAGCACGGTCCTCTGCCCGCCGCCCAGGAAGGGCTTATCGATCATTTCCAGGACCTTGATCTTTTTCATGTCCTTCTTCACCGCTCTCCTTTCCTTCTCGCTTTGAGCAGGCCCAGCAAGTCCCGGCGGAATGCCCTGGCCTCTTCCTTCTTTGAACCGAACATGCCTCCCAGACGGACCAAAAGCCGGAGATAAAATTTCAACAGCCGCTGCGACGAAACCGAGTTGTGCTTTTCATAAAAATAGAGCTGGCTCTTGCGGTACTCCAGCCGGCTGAAATGCGGGGCTCCGGCCGTCGAGGCGCCGCCGGCATGGAAGACTCGTGCCTGGGGGAGAAAAACCACCCGGAGGCCTTGCTCCCTGATCCGGTAGCAGAGGTCGATGTCCTCAAAGTAAAGGAAGATTTTTTCGTCGAACTCGCCGACCTTCTCCAGGACTTCGCGGCTGGTCATTAGGCAGGCGCCGCTGACCCAGGCGACCGGACGTTTATGTCTGAGTCGGCTGAGGCGACGTTTACGCCAGGCGTTAAGAACGCTCTTGCGGGCCAATTCCCTTAAGAAAGTGACCTTGCCCCCGAAAGAGACTTGAAAAGCATTCTCGTCGAAGACAAGGACCGGACCGACTGCTCCGATGCCCGGATCCCGGCTTAGTTCCTCCAGGAGCAGGCTGAGGCTGCCGGGAAAGGCCGTGGTGTCGGGGTTCAAGAACAGCACGAACTCGCCGCGGCTCAGCCCCAACCCCTGGTTATTGGCCTTGGCAAACCCGAGGTTTTCGCCATTCCGGACGAGCTTCACATCTGGAAACCGCCGGGCAACCATGTCCGGGCTTCCATCCGTGGAAGCGTTATCCACGACCAGGACTTCCCAGTCCTTTCCCGCTCTTTCTTTCTCGACCGAAGCCAGACACTGCGCCAGCCCAGCTCCGCCGTTGCGGTTGACGATGATGACCGAAAGCTCAGCCACGGCCCGGCCGCTCCTTCCCGGCCTCCCTCAGGACATCCTTGAAAACGCGCTCAAGCTTTCTCACTTGAGGCTCTATTCGGAAACGCTCCGCCACGGTCCGTCGGCCGGCGCGGACGACGGCCGCCACTTCCGCTTTCTTCAAAGCATAGAATTTTTCTATGGCCGCGGCCAAGGCCTCCGGGCTGGCCGATTCAACAAGAAATCCATTCTTTCCATGTTGAACGATCTCGGGCAGCCCTCCTGTCCGCACGGCCAAGACAGGGATACCGGCGGCCATGGCTTCCACCGTTGTCCGGCCGAAGGATTCAATCCGGGAAGCTGAAACCAGGAGGTCCATCAAGCCCAAGGCGGAAAACACATCCTCCACATAGCCGGCCAGGACGACCCGGTCCTCAAGCCCCAGGCCCTGGATTTCCCGGTGGAGAGAGGCTATGGTCCGGGGATCGGCGGCCGCGCCGACAATAAGGAGCTTCAAGCCTTTCACTCGCCGGCCGGCCAAACCGGCCGCCCTCACGAGTTCAAGCTGGCCTTTTTCCGGCGCGATCTTGCCCACTACGCCGACCACCCGATCCCCCTTTTTCAGGCCGAGCCGCTGTCCCAAGCCGCCGTCGAAGCCCTGTCCCCGGGGAGGGAGGCTCACCCCGTTATAGACCACCTCGACCGGACCCGAGCCCTGAAAAGGCCTGGCGCTGGCCAGGGAGTTGACCACAACCCGCCGCGACCAGCGGCGGATGGTCCTCACCAGCCGCTTGTTCCCAAGGAAAAAGGACAACAGAGGCCGCTCCCCTGACAAGATTTCGTGGATGATCCAGACATGGGGCCGCCGCGCCAGCCGCGCCGCCCAAGCCCCGCCTACGGCCGCTGCGGAGTTGGAGCAGACAAGCGCCACATCTTTTTCCAGGATCAACCTTTTAAGCTTAAAGACAGCCCGCAGATTCCACAGCCAGGCCAAGGGCTGCTTCCAAACCTGCCTTCGGTCCGTGAGCCACCACTTCATGGGCACCACCGCGGTCGGCAGGCCGGCTTCCTCTGCTTCGACCAGCAGAGGGCCGGACCGAGGGACAACGAGATAGGGCCTGAAAGCGCGACGGTCGAGCTCCCCGAGCGTCTGCAGCAGCATCCGCTCGGCGCCGTTGAGCTCAGCGGTGTGGGAGACAAAAAGTATCCGGGACTTATGAGATGAAGAAAGGGTCGGCATGGGCTAGCTCAAGCTCCGATAAAGGTCAAGCGTCCGGCGGGCGGTGGCCGTCCAGCTGAACGCCCGGGCGCGGGCCTTTCCCCGGACGACAAGCTTCCGGCGCAGCCCTTCATCCTCGAGCAACTTGATGACGGCCGCGGCCATGTCTTCGGGCTGAGAAGGGTCGAAATAGACCGCCGCTTCTCCACCCACTTCGGGCATGGCCGAAGTGCGCGAAGCGGCCACCGGCAGGCCGGAAGCCATGGCTTCCAGAATGGGCAGGCCGAACCCTTCGGCCAGCGAGGGGAAGACGAAAACGGCCGCCAGCCGGTAAAGTCGTCGCAGCTCGGCGTCTGGGACGTAGCCGATGACGCGGATTTTTTCTTCAAGCCCGGTCCGGCGGATGCGGTCCAAGACATTCTCATAATCGCCGCCGCGCCTTCCGGCAATGACCAGCGGTATCTTCTCCGCCCGGCCGTGGACGATCCGCAGGGCCTGGACCAGGCCCGTGAGGTTCTTCCTGGGCTCAAAGGCCCCCACAAACAACAGAAACCGTTCGGGCAAATCGAGGGAGCGGCGCGCCGCGGCCAACTCCTCCGCCGGCGGCTCCTCGAAAAACACGGGGTCCAGCCCGAGCGGAATGGCCCGGACTTTGTCCTTGTCGGCCGAGAGCCGCTCCAAAATGACGCTCCGGGAATACTCGGAGATGGTGATCACCGCGTCGGCCCGTTCCACCGCCCGGCCGACGCTCTTCACGAAAGTGCGCCGAGCTTCTTTATCCGCCAGCTCCGGATGCTCCAGGAAAAAAAGGTCGCAGACGGTGATCACCTTTTTACCGTCGGTGGGCAGGAAGAGGGGCACGGGCGAATGGGTCAGGTCGAGCCGGGCGCGGAAAAAAAGGTCCAGTCTCGGCCATCCCAGCCTGTACCACAGAAAATTCAGGACCCTGACCGGAAGACGGAGGTCCCGAAAATGCATTTTGGCGAAAGCGGGAAGCCCGGCCGAGGGAAAACGGTCTTTCCAGGAAGAGGAAAAAAGAAAATATTCGTTGTGGCGGTCAAGGGCCGCCAGCTCGCGGAGCAGGTTCCGGAAATAGACGCCCACGCCCGTCTCTTGGCGCAGGAAAGGACGCAGGTCGAACCCGATGCGCATCGCGGCCCTAAATGTATGCGGTTGCTGGACGAAAGTCAATTTGGCCGGCCGGCTTGCCACTTCTTCGACCGAATGATATTATAGGCGACTAAAAAGAGGAGAAGGGAATGACCCCATTCGACAAAATCGCCAAGCGCATCGATTCCTCCCGCGATGAGATGATCGACCTCCAGGTCAAGCTCTGCGCCCTGCCGGCCATCGCCCCGGCCAGCGGGGGCGAAGGCGAAATGAAAAAAGCGGAGTTTCTCCTGGACTTCCTGAAACGCAGCGGCTTCCAGGACATCACCCTCCTCCAGGCCCCCGACCTGGAGGCGCCGGCCGGGTATCGGCCCAACATCCTGGCCTGGTACAAAGGCCGCAGCTCGGCCCGCACGGTGTGGGTCATGACCCACCTGGACGTCGTGCCGGCCGGCGAACTGTCTCAATGGCGGGGCGACCCCTTCAAGGCCTGGGTGGAGGGCGGAAAAATCTACGGCCGGGGGACGGAAGACAACCAGCAGGATATGGTCGCCTCCCTGTTCGCCGTCAAAGCCTTCCGCGAAGAAGGCCTTCAGCCCCCTTATGACCTGGCCGTGGCCCTGGTGGCCGATGAGGAGACGGGCAGCGATAAAGGCATCGGCTATGTCCTGGACAACTCCAAGGCCTTCCGCAAGCAGGACCTGATCATCGTCCCCGACGCGGGCAGCCCGGACGGCACGCTCATCGAAGTGGCCGAGAAGAGCATCCTCTGGCTGAAGTTCAAAACGCTGGGCAAACAGGCCCACGGCTCGACGCCGGAAAAGGGCATCAACAGCTTCAAGGCCGCCAGTTTCCTGGTGACCGAACTGGAGAAGTTGTACAAGGCCTTCCCCCTGGTCAACCCCCTCTTCGACCCGCCCATCTCCACCTTCGAGCCGACCAAGAAAGAGGCCAACGTCCCCAACATCAACACCATCCCCGGCGACGACGTCTTCTACATGGACAGCCGCATCCTGCCCAAGGTTCCGGTGGAGGACGTGCTCGTCCAGATCAAAGCTCTGATCGGCCGCATCGAGCGGAAGTTCAAGGTCAAGGTCCAGCTCGAGGAAGTGCAGAAAGCGGCGGCCGCTCCGCCCACCGCCGTGCGGGCCCCCGTGGTCCAGGCCCTAAAGAAGGCCGTCCAGGAGGTTTACCACGTCAAAGGCCGGGCCAGGGGCATCGGCGGCGGCACGGTGGCCGCCCTCTTCCGGCGGGCCGGGTTCAACGCCGCCTGCTGGTCGAAGCTGGACGACACGCTCCACCAGCCCAACGAATACTGCCTGATCGAGAACATGATGGGCGACGCCAACGTCTTCGCCCACGTCTTCCTGCAGGAATGACGAAATTCATCCTGGCCCTGACCACCGTGCCCGACGAGGACAAGGGCCGGGAAATCGCCCGCGCCCTGGTCGAGGGCCGGCTGGCCGCCTGTGTCACGGTCGGCCCGGCTTCCCGGTCAACCTACTGGTGGCAGGGCAAGGTCTGCGAGGACAAGGAATACGTCCTGCTCATCAAGACCCGCCGCGAGCTTTTCGACAAGGTCGAGGCGGCGCTGAAGGCGATCCACCCCTACCAGGTGCCCGAACTTATCGCCTTGCCCGTGGAGCTCGGTTCCCAAGCCTATCTGGACTGGCTCCAGTCCGAGACGAAGGACGGCTGAAAGACCCGCTGCTCAAGCGGCCGCGGACAAGCGGCCGCGCAGCCCGACACTAGCTGATCCGGCGCAGAGCCTTGGCCGCCACGGCGGAGGTGTTGAGGTGGATTTCCACGACGTCATCCAGCTCGGCGGCATACCCCCCCGCCAGGACCACGGCCACGGGGATTCGCAGGCGCCGCGCGCTCTCGATGACGATGCGGTCCCGCTCCTTCAGTCCTTCCTTGGTCAGCCTAAGCCCGCCCAACTTATCTCCCTGGAAGGGGTCGGCCCCGGCCAAATAGAAAATGATGTCCGGCCCGAAGTCTACGTAGAGTCGCGGGAAGTAGGCTTTCAGGGCGGTCAAGTATTCCTCGTCGCCGGCGCCGGCCCACAATCCGACGTCCACGTCGCTGGGCGGCTTATCGGCGGGATAGGCGTCCATCTGATGGATGGAGAAGGTGAAAACAGACTTCTCCTTGGCGAAGATGGCCGCCGTTCCGTTGCCGTGGTGAAGGTCGCAGTCCACGATCATGGCCTTGGCGATTTGGCGCCGGACTTTGAGCTTCAGGAGGGCGATGGCCACGTCGTTCAACATGCAGAACCCCTCCCCATGGTCGGGGAAGGCGTGATGGAAACCGCCGCCGATGTGGAGGGCCAGGCCTTTGCGCAAGGCCTCTTCCGAGGTCACGATGGTCCCGCCCACGGTCAGGCAGGCGAACTTGACCAGGTCGGCCGAAAAGGGCAACTCCAGGGTCATGATCTCGGCCTGGGACAGGCCGCCCGTCTTCAACTTGTGGATGTACTTCGGCGTATGGACCAGGAGCAGGTCCCTGTCGGGCGGCACCTGGGGCAGGAGGAAATCCTCCCGGCGGGCGCCCCTGGCCGCCAGCCTCTCGTGGAGGAGGCGGTATTTCTTCACCGGAAAAACGTGTTTGCCCGCGGGCCACATCCAGTAGTCCTGGCTGTAGATATAGCTCAAGCGCGGCCGGCTGCCGGAGAAGAAAAATGATAGCAGATTGGGCATATCGACAAGGACATCCACCATATCAAAAAAAGGGGACGAGGTAAACTAAGGAATATTTTCGTTTCTCAATCGTCTGTACAAGCGACGGAAAGATATAATGAAGCCGATGAAAGATCCCGTGGCCGCCGCCCCGGACCAGGGCCGAGACGGGCTCCTGGACGAGCTGCTGAACCATCGGGACAGCGTTCTATGGCTCTGCCTGGGCTATGCCCGGGACCCGGTCCAGGCCGAGGATCTGGCCCAGGAGGCGTATTTCAAGGCCCTGAAAAGCGTGGGCAGCCTGAAGGACCATAGGGCGGCCAAGGTCTGGCTATGTCGCATCGCCAAACACACCTGCCTGGATTACCTGAAAAGGGAAAGGATCGGCCGGGAGGCGGTCATGGACTGCAGCCCCAGGACTATCGAGGACCGTTCACCGGAAACGCTCGTCCTGGAGCGGGAGCAACAGCAGCTTATCAAAAAGTCCATCCGGAGGCTTCCCCGGAACCTCCGGGATGTCTTCATCATGAGGGAATACGCCGAGCTGACGTACGAAGAGATCGCCCGGGTATCGGGCCGCAGGATCGGGACGGTCATGTCGCGCTTGAACCGGGCCCGTCGGGCTCTGGCCGGCCTTGTTCGGGAGGAAGAGCATGGAACATAACGGCGAAAACCTGGAAAAGATCCGACAGTCTATCCGGCAAGAAAAAAACGCCGTCCGCCCGCAGCTCGAAGCGGCGGGCTTCCGCGCCAGGCTTAAGTCCCGGCTGGCATTGGAATCGATGCCGCGCCTACCGCGGCAAACGCCCGGTTTGCGAGCTTTCTTCAAAAGCCGGCCTCTGGCCGCCGGCCTCCTTGCCCTTGGAACTGCGCTGTGGTTCCTCGTGCTGGCGCCCTCCCTGAGACGGCCGGCCGGAACTCTGGAAGAACACATCCTCCGTGTTCTTCATCAATCTTCACTCGCCGAGCAAGCGGTCGCCGAGCCAGTTCTTTCGCCGGGCGCATTAAATACGCCTTTCCCCGACAGGGTACCCGACCAGGAAATTCCCCTGATCCTCTACAAGGCCCTGAAAAAACTGAAGCCCGCCAGCGCTTTTCCGGATATCGAGGAAGAGCCCGACGCGCCGGCCGGCAACAGCCACGACTCTGAGCTAAAAGAGAAAAACCGGTTTTTCTATGAAATTCTTAAGCACATTAAGGAGGTATGAAACAATGAAAAAGAGCATTCTGGCGCTTTGCCTGATTGTCCTTTTGGCCGGCGGCACGGCCGCAGCCATGGACGACGACCCGGCCGCAGAGCAGACAGCCGGCACCAAAGCCGGCTACGCCCTCCTGGACAAGCTGACGGGCACCTTCAAACAATTGGCGGAAACCGGCACGGGCGGGAGAGCGGCCCTGGAAAAAGCCATGGGCGACATCATCACCGAAGCCCGGCAGGCCAGGACACAGAAGCAGATCGACCCGGTCTTCTTCTGGAAATTCAACCGGCTGATGACCATCATCCAACTGGCCGTCGTGGAAGACCCCAAGGGGATCCTGAACCCCCTCATCGACCGGGAAGTCGGCGGGTTCATTGAAGAAGTCACCGGCGAGAAGGTCATGCTGTCCGGCAAAGACGGGAAGGGCGTGGGCCTGGGGGCCGTCGCCGGCGCGCTGGCTTACGAGATCCTCAACCTCAGGATCTACCTGGACACCCTGCCCAAGAGGGAGGCCATGCTGCAGGACTTCTACTCGAAGTTTCCGGCTCCGGCCAAAGACAAATAATAATTAAATACGTGAAGGGGACGGTCCCCCCCGCCGGGGACCGTCCCCTTTCTTTTGCCCCTATCTTGTTCCGGTCGGCCCGTTTCCCCCGACCTTCCCTAAAAGGCTGTGGAAGCATCTCCAACCCTGTGATATATGGGGAGGGGTGGCACGGCGGAGGGGCTCCCCACCCGCGCGCAGCCTGGCGAGCACGGATGGGGAGGAGCCGTGACAGGACCCCTCCTCTTCTTGAAGCTAGGATCACACAAATGGAGATGCTTACGCTGGCTGCACAAATCTTGAAATCCCATAAAAAACAAGTAAGATAGACCCTTGGGCATCATCCGAATTCAGCCAAGGAGTCATACTTATGAAACTCATGACCCGTATGGCCCGCAGCTTCGTCGCCGGTGAAACCGCGGACGAGGCGCTCAAGCAGGTCGACAGGCTGCGCGGCAAAGGCATTATGGTCACCCTGGACATCCTGGGCGAAGCCGTCCAGGACCGGGCCCAGTCGGACAAGGCTGTCCAGGACTACCTCGACCTTCTGGACACTCTGGCCAAGGTCAAGAGCGAAGCCCACATCTCCCTTAAGCTGACCCAGATGGGGCTCGACATCGACGACGAGTACTGCTTCCAGAATATGGTCAAGATCATCGGCCGGGCGGAGAAAAGCAAACGGTTCGTCCGCATCGACATGGAGGGCTCGGCCCTCACCCAGCGGACGCTGGACCTCTTCTATCGCCTGAGGAAAAAGTTCGACAACACGGGCATCGTGGTCCAGGCCTACCTCCACCGCACGGAGAAGGACGTCCGGGACATCAATAAGGCCAAAAGCAAGGTCCGTCTGTGCAAGGGCGCTTACAAGGAGCCCAAGGAAGTGGCCATCAAAAAGATGAAGGACATCCGGGCCAACTTCATCAAGCTGGCGGAGATGCTGTTTCAGGGCGGCGTTTATCCGGCCATCGCCACCCACGACACCAAGCTCGTCAAGTGGACGAAAGCCTATGTGGCGGCCAATAAGATCGGTCCCGATAAGTTCGAGTTCCAGTTCCTGTACGGCATCCGCAACAAGACCCAGCAGAAGCTGGCCAAGGAAGGATTCAGCGTGCGGGCCTACGTGCCCTTCGGCACGCATTGGCTGCCCTACTTCACCCGCCGCCTGCGCGAGCGAAAGGAGAACGTGTTCTTCATCGTGAAGAACTTCTTCAAGAGATAAAATAAAATCGCTTGACAAACCTTAACTCTTAGTTAATATATTTTACTGTGAGTTAATTTAATGGACTTGCAGTAAAATGACCAAAGAAACCGCCGTCAAGAATTTCATCCTGGACAAGAGCGAGGAGCTGTTCGTCAAGCACGGCTACAGCGAGACGTCCATGGACATGATCGCCCGGGCCTGCGACATCTCCAAGCCCACCCTCTACAACTATTTTGAGAGCAAACACGCGCTGTTCGACCAGCTCTCCCGGCGGGTCATGAACGGCATCCTGGAACGCCTCCGGGAGCTCCTCGGCCAGGACAAGGACAAACGGGAGATACTCAAGGAGCTCATCACCTCCAGCGGTACCCTGCTCGAGGACCGCAAGCGCTTCCTCCAGATGTACCTCCGGGAGAGCCATCTCATGGTCCATCCCGACATCGAGGAGGAGCTGCATTGGTATTCGGACATGAGGGCCCAGATCGTGGAGGCCATCGGGTCGCTCCTGGCCGACATCCTCCGGCCGGAGGTCAAGCGCAAGTTCGGCGTGACCATGGCCGCCACCACGGTCTTCTACATCCTGGAAGGGTACCTCAACGAGCACGTGCTCAGCGAGCACAACGACATCGCCCTTCACCGGGAATTCATCCTCAAGTTTCTGGAAACGGGAGTGTTAAAGAGCCCCTCCAAAACCTGAGAGCGGGCTCGTTTCGCAAACGTTTTAAGCAGCCGCCTCCAAGGAGATTCAAAATGAGAGCCACACCCCACCGGCCTTTACCCCCAGCGCGTTTCTTGGCCCTGGTTCTTTTGCTCCTGCCGCTCGCCGGCCTCCCCGCCGCTCCAGGGCCGCAGGCCGCGCAGACCTTGCCGGCCTCCTCGGCCCGACAGGACCCGCAGGTCCAGAGGATCATCCGGACCATCGATGAGATGTACCGGAGCCGGACGAGCCGGGCAAGAATGGAAATGAACGTCGTCACCCCCCAATGGGAGCGCACCCTCACCCTGGAGGTCTGGACGCAGGGCATGGACAAGACCTTCGTCCGCATCCTCCAGCCCAAGAAGGAGCGCGGAGTGGCCACCCTGCGCCTCAAAAACGAGATGTGGAACTACCTGCCCAACACCAACAAGGTCATCAAGATCCCGCCCTCGATGATGATGGGCTCCTGGATGGGGTCCGATTTCACCAACGACGACCTGGTCAAGGAGTATAACCTCAAGGACGACTACACCGTGACCCTGACCGCTCCCCCCGACGCGGAAGCCGGGCTGCTCTACCTGGAGTGCCGGCCCCGTCCGGGCCTGCCCGTGGTCTGGGACCGGGTCCTGGTCGCCGTGCGGGCCGAGGACGATCTTCCCGTCTGGCAGAAGTTCTTCGACGAGAAGGGCAAGCTGATGCGGACCATGAACTTCCGCGACATCCGCACCTTCGGCTCAAAGAAAATCCCTTCGGTCATGGAGCTCATCCCCCAGAGCAAGGCAGGGCAGAAGACCGTGGTCCGCTTCCTGGACATCTCCTTCGACGTCAAGCTCGCGGACGACGTCTTCACCATGCGGAACCTGAGCCGCCCCCTGTAGGAGATTTCCCATGTTGATGCTGCGCGTAGCCTTTCGGAACATCTTTCGGCAGAAACGCCGTTCCCTGCTGACCTTCCTCACCATATTTTTCGGGTTTGTCCTGTCTTCCCTGGCCATCGGCATCACCTTCGGCACGTTTAACGGCGTCGTGGACTCGTTCACCCGGACCAACCTGGGCCACATCCAGATCCATGAGAAGGACTACCTCGACCGGCCGGCCCTTTACCGGACCGTGGACGACGTCCCGCGGGTCAGCCGCCTCCTCGGGAGCCTGCCCGAGGTCGAAGCCTGGGCGCCGCGCTGCTATGCCGCCGGCCTGGCTTCGCTGGGCGATAAGACGTCCGGCGTCCAGGTCATCGGCATTGATCCGGAGCGCGAGAACGGCGCCTCGCGCTTCAACAAAAAAATAAAGGAAGGCCGCGTTTTCCGGCCGGATTCCTCCAAGGAAGTTATCCTCGGAGCTGGCCTGGCCAAATACCTTAAAGCCCGGCCGGGCGACGAGGTAGTGATCGTCTCCCAGGCGGCTGACGGGTCGATCGCCAACGACGCCTACCGCGTCGTCGGCCTCCTCGACAGCGGCAACCCAGAAAGCGACCGCATCGCCTTCTACCTGCCCCTCAAGACGGCCCAGGAGCTTTTCGTCCTGGACGGCCGGGCCCACCAGATCATCGTCGTGGCCCGCCGCCTCGACCAAGTGGACGCGCTTGCCGGCCGGATCACCACAGGGCTTCAAAGCTCGGGCCTTTCCGTGCAGACCTGGAAGGAGTTCGCCCGCTCTTTCTACGAGGCCATGATGCGCGACCGCCGCAACCATCAAATCATGACCTACATCATCCTCATGATCGTAGCCATCGGGGTCCTGAACACCATCCTTATGGCCGTCCTGGAGCGGCGCCGGGAATACGGCATCCTGAAGGCCGTCGGCACCAAGCCCCGCCACATCTTCGCCCTGATCCTGCTGGAGGCCAACTTCCTGGCCCTGCTGGCCGTGGCTGCCGGCTCCGCCCTGTCCCTGGCCCTCAAC
>Ga0315289_10004271_pt1 | contig 21328 bp, 12 predicted proteins | sample YL17G11_40_MG_FD_203452 | JGI IMG/M metagenome (GOLD analysis project Ga0315289, IMG submission 203452) | Sediment microbial communities from Yellowstone Lake, YNP, Wyoming, USA - YL17G11_40 | ecosystem: Environmental > Aquatic > Freshwater > Lake > Sediment | place: USA: Wyoming | collected... | reverse complement strand
CACACTCAGGGTCGCCCCGAGCGTGGTCGAGGGGCGAGAGCCTCCCCTCGACACGCTCCCCGTCGAGAGCCTCTGGGTCGAACGAGGGGCGGTGAGCACGGTCGAACCGCAGGGCCCTGAGCAAGGTCGAAGGGCGGATTGCGGATTGAACGGCAGAACAACGAAAACGACACAAGCAGCGGGTCCGGTGCTGTTGACATGGTGCCTGTGGGAAGTGATCGAGCGGTGCCCGCCGGAGCGTTCCTGTTCGCGGTGCCCGCTCTGGCCGGACTGCGAGGGGCGGGCGCGGGAGGCGGAGGGCTACTTTCCGATCGCCGACGCCATCGCCCAAAAGAGCCGCGCGAGCCGCGAGGGATGGGAGGCCGAAATGCTCTGCCGAAGGCCTCGGGCCGACCGGCTCGTGTTCGCGGACTTCGAGCCGTCTCGGCACGTCGCGCCGGTGGCGTATGACCCGGCCCTTCCGCTCTATCGGGCGCTGGACTTCGGCTACGCGAACCCGTTCGTGTGCCTGTGGGTGCAGGTCAAAGGAGATTGCGGATTGCGGATTGCGGATTGCGGATTGAACGGCAAAGGCAAGACCAAAACGGACGGAGACGTGAACTTGTCGGGGGTTCAGGTGCGGGTCATCGGGGAGTATGTCGAGCGGGAGCGTCCGATCGGGGAGCACGTCCGGGCGATGCGCGAGCGGGACCCCGGGCCGGTCGCGGCGACGTACGCGGACCCGGCGGGGTGGCAGCGCTCGGACACGACGGGCACCGGTCCGTGCCAGGAACTCGCGCGCGCGGGCCTCCGCGTCCGCACCCCGAGGGCCGCCATCCTGGAGGGCGTGGAACTGTTGCGTCGGCTCCTGAAGCCGAGGCTGGCCGGTGAGGCCGCGGGCCTCGTGGTGGCGCCGTCGTGCCGATGGCTCGTCCGGGCGCTCCAGGAGTATCACTGGAGCGCGTCGCGCGAGGGGACCATGGCCGAACGGCCGGCGAAGGACGGGGCGGACCACCCGATCGACGCGTTGCGGTACCTGGTGACGGGCCTCTTTCTTGGGGGATCGCATGCGCGCGAACGGCGCTGGTGGTGAGGCGCGCGGCGGGCCTGGATGGCGCAGGGGGCGGAAGTTTTGTTGACAACCGCGCTCGGAGGTGCCAAACAAGGGGCCGGGAAAACATCGGCGCGCGGCGCGCCGGCCTACCGGGTTCAGAGAGGAAAGGAACTGATTATGACGCAAGCCCCTCCAACCGCATCGGCCCCGGGGGCCGAACAGAAAACCTCGGGATTGGCCATCGCCAGCCTGGTGTGTGGCCTGATCATCTGCTGCTGGCCGCTGACAGGGATCGCGGCGGTGGTCTGCGGTCATCTGGCGATGGCGAAGATCAACCGGGGCGAGGCGGGCGGCAAGACCATCGCTACCGTCGGCCTGGTGCTCGGATACATCGGCATCGCGTTGGGCATCCTGAGCATAATCCTCCAGGTTACCGGCGTGGTTGAGAATCCCTGGATGCGCATGCAGCAGTAGGCCGCCGGCAGCGTTCGCGCCGATGGGTCGGCAGGCGAGTGACACGGGCGGGTCCCGGGCGGGCCCGCCCGTCTCTTGCGCGCGGCGTGAGTTCCTTTATATTCTTTGGGCGACGGCGGCGAGAACCTGGTCGGCGTCGAGCCGGCGGGCGAGTGGGCCGGCGAGGCGGGGCGTTCGTCCATGCCGCCGAACGAGCCGTCTTCGGCCAACCTCTCCGCGGGCGCCTCGTCCCGGAATTTACACACAAAACTTGACGCTACCCGGGAATCAGGGGGTGTTGAAGTCTTGTGGCTGTCGGCTATAATGAAGGTAGGCGGCCGATAGAGGCCGCGGCGGGTGAGCGAGGCGAGAGGAAAGCCATGGCGGGACGGTGGGGCGAAAGCGGCCGCAGGGGCATGACGCTCATCGAACTGATGGTCGTCATCATGATCATCGGGATCCTGATCGGGCTGCTCCTGCCCGGGGTGCACGCGGCGATGGTGATGGCGACGATCACGCAGGCGCGGTCGGACATGAGGCAGGTGGAGACGGCGCTGAGGCAGTATGTAACGAATTTCAATGCGTTCCCACCGACGCGGCAGTACACGGACGCGGCGACGCGGCACTTGGACTACTGTCTGCCGCAGGAACTCTGGCAGACGGGGTACCTGAACGAGGCGCCGATGGATCCCTTCAATCCGGGCGAGATGTATCGGTACAAGGCCATCGGGTTTCTGAGCGTGAACGGGGCGGCCGCGACGGGCCTGCTGGACTTCAAAGTCCCGGCGAACTTTCCGGAGAGCGGGGGGTCGGTGACGACGTACACGTACGCGGATTGGTTCAAGGCGCCGGTGCGGCTGATAATCTGGAGCGCGGGTCCGAACGGGGTTCCGGTCAAGACCTGTTACACGACGGACGGGGTGAACGCGGAGGATCCGGCCAACTGGTATCCGGAGAGGCCGAACGGGATCATCTGTCTGTACTACGACGGGAACGATTGGCTGTTTTCGTATTAAAGCGAGGGACGAAGGGACTGAGAACGGCAACGCGGAACGCGGAATGAAAGGCGACGGCAAAAGGCAAACGGCAACGACCGAGGCGCGATGCTGTGCGAGCCGCCCGCGGAAGCGGGCGGTCACGTTCTCTGCCTTGGCCCGTGCCATGCCGAAATCGCAGCGGGTCTCCCGAACCACCGCGCAAAACTTATCTAAAACCGCTCAGAGGAACAGTTGGAGGAGGTTCAAGAGGATTGAGACGACCAGGGCGACGAGGAGGATGATGGTGAGTTGGTTGACGGCAAAGGGGCCGGGGGCCGGGGCGCGGAGGGCCTGGGCGCCGGTTCTGGCGGCGTCGTGGGCCGATTCGCCATCGGCGAGGCCTTCGAGAGCGGCGGTCTGCATGCCGACCTTTTCGCGGGCGATGCGTGGGGGCTCCCCGGCGGCGATGGTCCGGAGGTCCACCAAGAGGTCGTCCGTGGAGTTGTAGCGGTCCTGGGGGCGTTTGAGCATCATGACTTCGACGACTTCGCTGACGCCGGCCGACAGTTCCGGGTTCACGTGGTCGGGCGGCACGAGGGGTGCCATGACGTGCTTCTGCATGACCTGCTGGGGCGTCGGGGCGGTGAAAGGGGGTCGGCCGGTGAGCATCTCGTAGAACGTGGCGCCGAGGGAATAGATGTCGGCGCGGGAATCGATGCGCGGGTCGCCGCGCACCTGCTCCGGGGCGATATAGTACGGCGTGCCGTAGGCCTTGCCGGCTTCTTCGAGGGCGGTGCCGGCGTCCTCGGCGTGGCGCGCCAGACCCATGTCGGCCAATTTGGCGACGCCTTCCTTGGTGATCATGATGTTCTTGGGTTTGACGTCGCGGTGGATGAAGCCGCGCGAGTGGGCGTGGGCGAGGGCGTCGGCGATCTGGATGATGATGCGCAAGGACGGTTCTTCGCCGAGCGGCTCGCCGCGGTCCTTCAGCATGTCGTAGACGGTCGTGCCGTCCACGTACTCCATGATGAAGTAGGAGTGTCCGGCGGTTTCGCCGGCGTCGATGGCCTGGACGATGTTGGAGTGGGAGAGTTTGGCGGCGCTCTTGGCTTCCTGGATGAATCGGCGGCGGGCGTCGGGGTCGCCGCCGGCCTTGGAGAGGAGGATTTTGACGGCGACGATGCGGTCGACGCTGGTCTGTCGGCCCTTGTAGACGACGGCCTGGCTGCCTCGGCCGACGCGTTCGAGGAGTTCGATGCCGGGGATCTGGATGGTCGGGGAGACGGTTTCTTCCTTGAGGGACACCAGGGCCCGTCTCGCCTGGGCTTTGGTCAGGGCGCCGGCGCGGACGAGGGCCTCGGGCAGGGAAAGCCGCTGACCCTTTTCCTCGGCCTCGTTCAGGAGGCAGCGCGCCTGCTGGAGTTCGTCCGGCGTCACGAGGCCGCGGTCCAGCACGTGCTGCTCAAATCGCGTTTCTGAAGATGTCGGCATGGAGTTGTGCGCGGAAAAAGATCCGAACGGGGGCTCACTATCCGGCGTGCGGCGCGGAGTGTCAAACAAAAAGTAGTCCGTCGGATAATGCGGGTGCACCAGCATTTTTATGGCAGTGGGGTTCGCCGCCCCGCATGCGGGGCGCTGCAAACGGCCAGCGCCCAGTAAACTGGGCGGCGAACCAGAAAATTCCGGCGCACCCGCTCGCGAGCGGGTCATTTCGGGGCGGGCGGCGCCTCGCGCACCGCCCGGACGGGGATCGCCTTGTCGGCGCCGTCGGCCAGGCGGAAATAGAACATCCACTCTCCCGTCAGGTTGACGTCCTTGACGACGACGCGGTTGAGACCCTTCTTGAGCGTGATGCCGCCGACCGTGTGCTGGTCGGCGCTTCCCTCCCGGGGCTTTCCCTTGTAGGTGAACACGAGGTCGCCGTTGACCCAGACCTGCGCGTAGTCGTCGCATCCGAGGTGCAACTTGGCGGCGCGGTGCTCGCGGGGCGAATCGAACCACGTGACGGCATAGGCGGCGGCGTACTGGAGGCCGTTGAAGAATGTCCCCAGGTTGATGCAGCCCTCGGGATTACTTTGCCTGAAATGGCCGACCTTCCATGAGGCCCCGGCGGGAGGCGTCTGGGTTCCGTCGAGGTTCGCCTCGCCGGCGACGAAGGCGTGCTCGGCCGCGCTGGGGGAGAGATCGCCGCCCGCCCTGAGCAGGGTCGAAGGGCCGAAGTCGCCGGCCTTGAAGGGAATGGGGCCCAGGAGGAGCCATTCCTCGACGAACTTGCGCCCGCCGCTTTCTCCCGGTTCGCCGAGTTCAAGGACGATGGGGGCCAGGGCCGGCGTCGGCGTGGGGAGGATGGGCGGCGCGGGCGGTGCGGGAAGCGTGGTCGGCGCGGGCGGCGTGGACAGCACGGGAAGCGGGAGCAGCAGGGGCGCCGGCGGCGCTGTGTGCGGCGCGGGGCGGAACAGGCGCGAGGCCATCAGCAGGGCGACGATGCCCCCGATGAGGGCCAGCGCGACGACGACCGCGGCAGCAAGGAGCAGCCACTTGCGGACGCGGCCGGGGGAGCGCGTGACGGCGCGTTCCGGAGCGCCGTGCTTGCGTGCGGCGGCGAGCGTGAGTTTCTCGACATGCCAGGTGCGTCGGCGTTCGGCATCGGCGAGGCCGGCCAACTGTTTGACGAGCGCTTCCGGTGCGGCCATTTCCCACGCCTCGAGGTCCTGGATGTCGATGGCCGACAGGGCCGCCAGAAACTCCTCGGCCGTCTGGTAACGGTCTTCGGGGCGTTTGGCGAGGGTCTTGGCGAGGACGTCGCAGAGGACCCGGGGCAGGTTGGGAACGAACTGGCGCGGGTCGGGCGGAGGCTCGGTGAGGTGTTTCTGCATCACCTCCTGGGGCGTGGGGGCGGTGAAAAGTGGCCGGCCGGTGAGCATCTGGTAGAAGGTGGCGCCGAGGGAGTAAATGTCGGCGCGAAAATCGACGCGTGCCTCGCCGCGCACCTGTTCGGGCGAGATGTAGTACGGCGTGCCGAAGGCCTTGCCGGCCTCTTGTTCATCGCCTTCGCCGACGCGGCGCGCCAGGCCGAGGTCCGCCAGTTTCACCGTGCCGTCCGCGGCCAGGAGGATGTTGCCCGGTTTGATGTCGCGGTGGACGATGCCGGCGCGGTGGGCGCAGGCGAGGGCCTCGACGACCGGCCGCAGAATGGTGACGGCCTCGGCGGGCCCGAAGCGTTTTCGGACGGCCAGGAGTTCGCTCAGGCTCCCGCCGTCCACCAGTTCCATCACGATGTAGAACGTGTCGCGGAAGGGGCTGATCTGGTGGATCGTGACGATGTTGGGGTGGGAGAGCCTGGCGGCGTGGCGGGCCTCCTGGAAGAAGCGGCGGCGCGACTCGGGGTCGCGGGCGGCCGACGGCGGGAGGAACTTGACCGCCACGAGACGGTCCATGGATTTCTGGCGACACTTGTAGACGACGGCCTGGCGTCCTCGGCTGATGCGTTCGAGGAGTTCGAGGTCGGAGGAGGCGATTTCGGCGGCGGCGGTGTCGCCCGCGGCGGGGGCGACGGGCGCGTGGTGGGCGCGGGCGGAGATGGCGCCGGCCTGGAGGAGCGCCTTGGTCAGGGGAAGGTCGCGACCGGCCCGGTGGGCCTCCTCCAGCAGACGCCGGGCCTCCTGGGCTTCCTCCGCTGTGACGAGGCCCTGGGCGACCAGATTTTCGAGGCGTTCCGCTTGAGATGGTTCGGGCATGGCGTTCGATCCCGGCGCGCCGGGACTCGACTATCCTCTCCGGCGCGGGGGCTGTCAATCCAAAGTTGACGCACCGGCAGGGGGTCGGCTATAATTTCCGCTCTTGCGCGTTCGGGGCGGAGGGAATTCCCTGACCTTTATACGGTCGCCGCCCCGGAGGCCGCCAGTTGAAAAACGCCGCGGGCCCCGGAAGCATTCGGGGGCAGGTAAAATGCCCGCGACCGAAGGTCACGGCTCGGTGAGTGCTCTTCGAGCCGCCCCCCGGCGGGCGGCTCGAAAGGCACACGCTGTTCGAGCCGGGTGCGGAAGCACCCGGTCAGGCTCAATCGGCCGTGGCATGTGCCGCGCCAGATGGGGATGACCGGCGGCTTCCGCCGCCGGCTCGAGAGGCGCGGTCGGCTCACGGAGGGGAAAAGCGTGTATCTCGGCATCGACATCGGCTCGATCAGCCTGAACCTTGTCCTCGTGGACCTGGAAGGCCCGTCGGCCTCGCCCGGCGCGTCCGCCGAGGCGGGCAAGGTCCTCAGGGAACGGTACGTCCGGACGCGCGGCAAGCCGCTGGAGACCGCCCTGGAGGTCCTCGAGGCGCTCTTCGCGGAGGTCCCGCCATCGGAGATCGAGGGCGTCGCCTTCACGGGTGCGGGCACGGCGGTCCTGGGCGGCCTGTACCGGATCAAGCCGGTCAACGAGGTCATCGCCCAGGCCGCCGCGACGGCGATGCTCCATCCCGAGGTGCGAACGATCATCGAGATCGGCGGCGAGGACTCGAAACTGGTTCTGCTGGAGGAGGATCCGAAGACGGGCCGGCTGCGCGTCAAGGACTTCGCGATGAACGCCTTGTGCGCGGCGGGAACGGGCTCGTTCCTCGACCACCAGGCGTCGCGGCTGGGTGTCTCGATCGAGGATGAGTGGGGCAAGATGGCGCTTCGGTCGGTTCACGTGCCTCGGCTCGCGGGCCGATGCTCCGTCTTTGCCAAGAGCGACATGATCCATCTCCAGCAGGAGGGGACGCCGGACTACGACATCGTCGCGGGCCTGTGCTTCGCGATGGCGCGGAACTTCAAGGCGGTCATCGGCAAAGCCAAGGAATTCGCGCCGCGCGTGGCGTTCCAGGGCGGGGTGGCGGCCAACGCAGGGATGGTCCGCGCGTTCACCGAAGTGCTGGAACTCGAGCCGGGCGCGCTCCTGGTTCCCGAGCATTACGCCTCGATGGGCGCGATCGGCGCTTGTCTGGTGGCGCGCACGCCTCGCGGCGACGCGGGCGATCGCGGCGAACTGGGGCGCATCGAGTCGCTGGAGCCGCTGCGCGAGTACCTGGAGTCGCGGCGTTACGGCGGCGGGGAACTCCACGTGCCCCTGGCCGACGACCGGTACCCCCTCGTGATCGAGCCCGACCCGTTCCCCGCCGGGACGGAGCCGGTGGACGTTTTCGTCGGCGTGGACGTCGGCAGCATCTCGACGAACGTCGTCGCGGTGGACCGCGAAGGGAGGGTCCTCGCGCGCGAGTACCTGATGACGGCGGGCCGGCCGCTCGCGGCGGTCACGGACGGCCTCTACAAAGTGGGCACGGCCCTGGAGGAGCGCGGCGGTGCGGGGCGCGCGAGAGTCCGCGGATGCGCGACGACCGGCTCCGGGCGGTACCTGACGGGCGACTTCATCGGCGCCGACATCGTCAAGAACGAGATCACCGCCCACGCCACGGGCGCGTCCTTCATCCGGCCGGACGTGGACACGATCTTCGAGATCGGCGGCCAGGACTCCAAATACATCAGCCTCGACTCGGGCGCGGTCGTCGATTTCACGATGAACAAGGTCTGCGCCGCCGGGACGGGCTCCTTCATCGAGGAACAGTCCGAGCGGCTGGGCGTCGGCCTGAAGACGGGCGAGTTCAACTCGAAGGCCCTGTCGGCCGACGAGCCCCCCGCCATGGGCGAACGATGCACCGTCTTCATCGAGACCGACATCAACCGGAACCAGCAGCGCGGCGTGGCGGTGGACGACCTGTGCGCGGGTCTCTGCTACTCGATCGTCCAGAACTACCTGAACCGCGTCGTCGAGGACCACCGCATCGGCGACGTCATTCTCTTTCAGGGCGGGACGGCGTACAACCGCGGCGTGAAGGCGGCGTTCGAGAAGGTTCTCGGCAAACCCGTCACCGTCCCGCCGCATCACGACGTCCTCGGCGCCGTTGGCATGGCCCTGATCGCGCGCGACTGGTACCAAGCGGGTGAGCCGCGGGCGGAAGCACGCGGCGAGTGGATAGGTCGCGACGGGAAAACATCGCCGACCGCTTCCGCGGTCGGCTCACAGACGAGAAAGACCGCCTTCAAGGGGTTCGACCTGCGGAGCGTCCGGTATTCGTTCGACACGTTCGAGTGCGAGGACTGCGCCAACCGCTGCGAAATCCACGTCGTCAAGATCCAGGCCTCCGAGGGCGGCCCGGACGGCCAGGGCGCCCGCGCCGAACGGACGCTCTACTACGGCAGCCGGTGCGGCAAGTTCGACGAGTCCGAGCGCGACTCGCTCGGCAAGCATCTGCCGCGACTCTTCGTCGAACGCCAGCGCCTGCTGGAGACGGCCTATACCGCTCGCTCGCGCTCGCGGCTAGCCCCGAGCGCGAGCGAGGGGTCGCGGCCGACCATCGGCCTGCCGCAGATGACCCACTTCTTTGAACTCATGCCGATGTGGAAGGCGCTCTTCACGGAACTCGGGTTCGAGGTGGTCCTGTCGAGCCGAACCGTCGGCAAGGTCATCCGCCAGGGCGTCGAGGAAGTGGCGGCCGAGACGTGCTTCCCCGTCAAGGTGGCGCACGGCCACATCCGCGACCTCGCGGAGAAGGGCGTGGACCACATCTTCCTGCCGACCATCATCGACATGCCCAAGGGCGCCGAGACCATCATCAACTCCTACGTCTGCCCCTACGTCCAGGCGGTGCCGTTCATGGCCCGGGCGGCGATGGAGGACGTGGCCGCGAGCGGCAAAGTCGTGGAGCCGATCCTTCACTTCTCGCGGGGCGAAAAGGCGGTGCGCCGGGAACTCGAGAAGATGGCCGTCGGCCTCGGCGCGACCCGCAGCCGCGCTCGCCGCGCCGTCTCCGAGGCCTTCGCCGCTCAGAAACGTTTCACCGACGCCCTCCAGGCCCGCGGACGCGCTTGTCTGGCGGGCCTCGGACCGGACCAGACGGCCCTGGTGATCGTCGGCCGGCCGTACAACGCCTGCGACCCGGGCCTCAACATGAACATCCCCGAAAAGTTGCGCGACCTGGGGTGCCTGGCCATCCCGCTGGACATGCTCCCCCTCGACGAGGAGGACATTTCGGCCGACTACCCGCACATGTACTGGCGGTACGGCCAGAAGATCATCGGGGGCGTCCGGATCATCGCCCGCGACCCGCGCCTCTACCCGGTGTACATCACGAACTTCGGATGCGGGCCGGACTCGTTCATCATGAAGTTTGTCGCGCGGGAACTAGCCGGCAAGCCGTGCCTCGTCCTCGAAGTGGACGAGCACACGGCCGACGTCGGCGCCATCACGCGGTGCGAGGCGTTCCTCGACAGCCTCAAGAATGTCCGGTCGCGCGAGGCCCGCGGCTCCCGGTGCGCCGGGATCCGCGCCCACAAGTTGGACTATAGCCGCAGCACGATCGGCTCGCGGACGATCTACATCCCCTACATGGACGATCACGGCTACGCGATGGCCGCCGCCATGCGCGCCAGCGGCGTTCAGGCCCGACAGATGGCCATGAGCGACGAGGACACCCTCGTCTGGGGACGAAAGTTCACGAGCGGAAAGGAATGCTACCCCTGCATCATCACCACGGGTGACATGCTCCGCCAGATCCACACGCCCGGCTTCGACCCCGACCGCTCCGCCTTCTTCATGCCGACCGCCTTCGGGCCCTGCCGCTTCGGACAGTACAACAAGTTCCAGCGTATGGTCCTCGACGACCTGGGCCTGGAGGACGTCCCGATGGTGCTGCTGGACCAGGACAGGGATTACCAGGGCGACCTGAAGAACCTGGGCGCGGACTTCCGCCGCCTTGCGTGGACCGGCATCGTGTTCGTCGATACGCTCCAAAAACTCCTCCGGGAAACCCGGCCGTACGAGACCACCCAAGGCGAGTGCGACCACCTCTACGAGCATTATCTCCGGCAGTGCGAGGAGGTGATCGAGGGTCGCGGCCGTCTGGTGGCCCTGGCGCGCGAGGCCCGCCGGGCGTTCGAGGCCGTCGCCGTCGACCGCTCGCGCCCCAGGCCGCGCATCGGCCTCGTCGGCGAGGTCTTCGTCCGATGCAACCAGTTCACCAACAACTTCATGGTCCGCAAGATCGAGTCCCTCGGCGGCGAAGCCGTCCTCCCGCCCTTCGAGGAATGGGTCAACTACATCGCCTGGAGCCGCGTCACCGACGCCCGCATCGAACGCCAGTGGCGCCGCCTCCTCGTCGAACGCATCGTGGAGTTCGTCCAGCGGCGCGAAAAGTACAAGGTCCTCAACGAGTTCCGCGGCGCCGTCCGCCACTTCTTCGACGAACCTTCCAGCGACCACGTCATCGACCTGGGGCGGCCGTATCTCGACCCCGCGATCCGCGGCGAACCCATCCTCTCCATGGGCCGATGCATGGAATACGTCCACGACGGGTGCGACGGCATCATGAATCTCCATCCGTTCAACTGTATGCCCGGCACGATCGTCAACGCGCTCCTGACGAAGTTCTCCAAGGACCACGACATGCCGGTCCTCAAGGTGGCCTACGACGGCTTGGAACAGGCGACCGAAATGATCCGCCTCGAAGCCTTCATGCACCAGGCCCGCGAGCGGATGCTCTCTCGCCAGTGCGCGATGGGCGGCGGCACCTCGACCCCCGCCGGCGCCGCCCTTGCCGCCGTGCGCAGCGCGGACTCACTTTTTAAAACCTAAGCCCAGGGATTCCAATCCCTGGGCTTAGGCCTTCGAAAAAGGCCCATGGCCGATCCCAACTTCATCCGCCAGACGCTTGAGGACCTTCGGGCCCGCGGCCTGTACCGCCGCCTGGTGGCCCTCGGGCCATCGCCCGCCGTAGCCTCCGGCGAAGGCGGGTCCCCCGCCGGGCCGCGGGTCACGCTCGGCGGGCGCGAATTGCTTCAGTTCGCGTCGAACAACTACCTGGGCCTGGCGAACGATCCCCGCGTCAAGGAGGCCTTGGCCCGCGGCATCGAGAAGTGGGGCTGGGGCGCGGGCGCGAGCCGCCTCGTCGCCGGCCACACCGAGGCCCACGAGGCGCTCGAGGCGGACCTGGCGGCCTTCAAGCACACCGAGGCCTCGCTGGTCTTCCCGACCGGCTATCAGACGAACCTCGGCGTCGTCGGCTCGCTCGTCGGCCGGGGCGACCTCGTCCTCTCGGACCGCGAAAACCACGCGAGCATCTACGATGCCGTCAAGTTGTCCGGCGCGCGCCTCGTGCGCTACGCCCACGCCGACGCCGGCGACGCCGCCCGCCTCCTCGCCAAGCACCGCGACGCGCCGGGGCGCCGCCTCCTCGTCACGGACACCGTGTTTTCGATGGACGGGCGCCTGGCGCCGCTTCGGGCGCTGGCGCTCCTTGCGGAGCGCGAAGGCGCCATGCTGGTTCTCGACGAGGCCCACGCGACGGGCGTCCTTGGGCCGACCGGCGCGGGGCTCGCGGAAGAGGTCGGCCTCGAGTCCGGCATTACGGCGAGCGTCGGGACGCTTTCGAAGGCGCTCGGCGGCATCGGCGGGTTCGTCGCGGCCTCGCGCGAGGTGTGCGACCTGATTGTAAACCGCGGCCGGTCCTTCATTTACACGACCGCCCTTCCGGCGGCGGCGTGCGAAGCGGCGCGCGCGGCGCTCGAAATCGTCCGTGAGGAGCCTGAGCGCCGGCGGCGCGTCCTGGCGCTGGCCGAACGCCTGCGCGGCGCCTTGCAGGAAAAAGGGTTCGACTCGGGGCAGAGCGAGACGCAGATCGTTCCCGTCCTCGTCGGCGCGCCGGAGCGTGCCCTGGCCCTGGCGGCCGCGCTTCTGGAGAGGGGCATCTTCTGCCCGGCGATCCGTCCGCCGACGGTCCCGCCCGGCACGAGCCGACTCCGCGTCAGCCTCACCGCCGAGCACACCGAAGAGGACGTTGACCGGTTGGTAGCGGTGCTGGCCGAATCCCGGCGCGTATGACGGGCGGTTGGCACCTAGTCTACGCCGGGCGGGCCGCCGGGGGCAGGCAGCCGGGGTTGTGGACTCGCGCCGCCGAGGACGCGGGAACCCCCGGCCGCCTGGATCGCCAGCGCCATGTTCATGGCCACGGACGAATTGCCATCGGTGCATGAGTCGGAGAAGTAGGCCTTCAGGGCTATCGGCCCGGAGATTTCCAGGGCGCCCATGCCGCTTTCCCTGGTACTTGCGGCTGCCAGGTCCGAGAGGCGGGCGGTGGCCACCGTCGGCGAACCGCCCATCTGCTTCAGGGCGTGAAGCGTCAGGTCGTCGCCGGCGATCTGGCCCATGTCGAGGACGTAGAGCGTGTCGTCGGTGAGGGCGATGACGCCGGCGCGGCGAGTTTTCTTGGCCCAGCCGAAGAACCCGATGCCGACCGTCGCCAGCAGCGCGCCGCCGACGACGTTCATGAGGACGGTCTTGGCGGCGCGACCGGCGGCGGTGCTGGCGGTGCTCCAGAACGCGCCGCCGACCATCCGCAGCCGCTCCAGGGGGACATGGGCGGCCGCGAGGCGCACCAGGCCGGGATCGCCGACGTAAGGCGCCAGGGCGGCCCCGTCGGCGGAGACGATCGCGGCTCCGGAGCCGAGCGGCATCAGCGCCGTCCCGGTCTCGCCGCGGAACGCACGGCCGACGGCATGGAGGATCGCGATGACCTGGGCCTTTGAGCAACTGGAGCCCGAGACATCGAGCGCCTGATTGCCCGAGCCGAGGTTGACGTTCCGAGCCCCACCGTCGCTGAACGTCCGCGAGGCGAACTCCGGGTACGGGATGGCGCCCTGCCGGCACGATTCGGACCATTCGTTGTGGAAATAGGCGGCGCGGCTGCCGAACACCAGGGCGTTCTTCGCCGAGCCGAAGACGGTGCAATTGACGAGCCCCAGGACGCGCTCGTCGGCGGGGATGCCGCACGCCGCCCGCGCGTTGGCGACCTTCTTGGGCGGGATATCGGGGGCGACGTAGAGGTCGTTCTGGGGGAGGAACGAGCGAAGGGCGGCGACGACGCGCTCGTCGCGGGCCGGGTCCGCCGCAAGAGGCGGCGCGACGGGGATCGGCCCGGCCGGCCTCTTGGGCGTGGCGGCCGGCTTGGCCGCGGCCACCGCAGCCGCCGGGGACGCGCGAGGAGTGCCCGGCGCCCGCGCGGCCTGGGCGGCGTGAGGGGAGGTCTGTGGCACGAGGAAGACCTCGCCGCAGACGGGACACTTGGCTTTCTTGCCTGCGGCCGAGTCCGGGGCGATCAGGCGTTTACCGCAGCGGCACTGGACGCGGAGCGGCATAGCGACCTCCCCATAAGAAGGGCCGGCCTGCCGTCCCCCGGACGGGGCCCGGCCAACCGAGAACATCATACCGCACGGCTGGGGGCGGGCAAGCGTCAAACGGCTCAGTGGGAGAGGGCATAGAGGAGGATGTTGGTGGCGAGGCGTTTGGCGTCGTCGGGCTCGAGCGCCCGCGCGCCGTAGGTCCTGATGCCGTCCAATCCGGCGCCGATTCCGTAGGGACTGTACACGACCACCAGGTGGCCGTTGCGTTTCAGGCCCAGGAGGACGGGGCGGTCGAGGTTCGGCGATTCGGTCTTCACGGCAGGCGAATAGGCGACGTGGTCGATCTTCGTGCCGACCTGGCCGCTGTAAATCGGATGGTCGGCGGGGAGTTCCTCGAGCCCCGGCGCGCCGGGATCGGGAAAGAGGTCCGCCAGAAGAGCGCGGAAGGCTTTGTCGAAGGCGTCGCGTCCGCAGCACGCCTCGGCCCAGAGGAATCCGCCGCGATCCAGATAGTCCTTCAGGGCCGCACGCTCCTTGTCGGAGAACGTGAAGGTGTAATGGCCCACCAGGTAGAGGACGGGGAACCGGCCTGGGTCCGCTTCCGTGAGGCGGATCGGAACGGGGCGGCTCCAGACCGAGACGCCGAACTCGCGCGGCAGGTTCTCCAGAAGCCTCGGCAGGGCGAGGGGCCGGGGCTGCCAATCGCCGTCGTGCTGAATCTGGCCGATGCGAAGGACATTCGGCGGCGGAACTTCCTCGGCCGGCATCTCCAGGACGGTCGCCTCGGCGAGGCGGTCGGGCAGCGATTCGTTTCCGGTCGCGTAAACGGCCAGGTTCTCGCCCAGCCGTAGGGCGTCGTTCGGGCGGGCGGGGTCGGTGGCGGCCCAGGCGTCGGCCAGACCCTGCGGCGCGAGGATGACCGACGCGCGGCAGCCGACGCGGAGCGTCTCGAGTCCCGGCCCCAACGGGGCAGGCGCGCCGGGAACGGGGTACACCGCGCGATAGACGGGATGGTTCGCGGGCAACGGTTCGAACGCCGCGCCGCGGAAGAGGTCCGGGAGCAGTTGGCGGACGCTTTCGGTGAAGGCGGCGTCGGCGCCCTCGGCATCGAAGAGAATAAGGCCGCCCTGCTCGACGTACTCGCGGAGTTTCAGGACGGAGGTGGCCAACATCCGCAGCGGGCCGCGACCGGTGACGTGAAGGATGGGGGCCGCCAGCCAGTCTTCGATGGGGTTCTCGGGCGAAAGGGTTTGCCAGGCGACCGCCTGGCCGCCGACGCGCGTCTCGAGGAACCGCACGAGATGCTCCAGGTCCCGCGGGTCGCGGCGCCAGGCGCCCTGCCACTGGAGGCGCTGGACCAGGAGGGGCTTAAAGCCCTTGACGAGGAACAGTAGTGCGAGGGTGTCCTGGTACAGGTGGTTGCTCCAGGATCCGTCGGCGCGCTGGCCCTTGACGAGCAGGGCGGTCCCTTCGCGGAACCAGTCGTGCGGGCCGAAGGTCCGCCGGCCGCTGGTGACGCCCGCCCGCTCGAGCGAGTAGAGCCAGAAATAGTACCAGGCGGCGCCGCGGTTGGGATTCTCCTGGAGGGAATAGTGCTGGGCGATCCACTGAAGGCCCTGCTCGATGGCGGCGGAGCGCTGGCCGGCGTCGTCGGCCGATTCCTGCGGCGCGAGGCGCTCGGCGCACAGATACAGGCTCGCCAGCGCCGCCGCCGTCATGCTTCCGTACGCTTCGTTCGGGTCCGGGTCGCGATAGACGTAGCCCCACCCGCCGCCGGGCAGTTGCGTCACCCGCAGGTGCCGGTCCGCGCGCCGCCAGACCTCGATGGGTACGTGGGCGCCGGCGCGTTCGGCCTCGGCGAGGCCGAGGATCGCAAACTGGGTGTTCGATGCGTCGGCGCGTTCGTAGGCGCGTCGAAGTTGGGTTTCGTTCTGGACCTTCCGTAGGCCGCGCGCCGGCGCCGCGCCTGCCATCTCCGACTCCGGCACGAGGCCGTACCCCCACGCGCCGGTCGGGTGCTGGGTCTGGACGAGCCAGTCGGTGCAGGCCTGAAGGTCCTCGCGGTAGCGTTGGGGGTCGGCGGCGGCGAAGGCCATGGCCTTCAGGGCGACGACGTAGGTGGCCTCGTTCGGCACGCGCTGGATCGAGGCGAGGCCCTGGGCGACGGCCTCGTCGTCCGGCGCGACGCCGGCCTGGAGGAGGGCGTAGCAGACGAGGGCCGTCACGCCTCCCTGGCGGGCGTAGTCGGGCCACGTGCTCGCCTCGCGGCGAAGCGGGCCGGCCGCCTGGCGCTCCCGCTTGAAGTAGTCCACGGCCCTGAGGATGGCCATGCGGACCTGCCGGCCGTTGGGCGGTTCCTCGGCCGCGGCGGGGCGCGGAAAAGCCGTAAACATGACTCCCGCAATCGCCGATAAGAAAAGGGAGCGACCTAAGGCCGCGGGTCGCCCGACATGCGCCGAACGTGCCGACATCCCGGACTCCCCCAAGGTTCTCACGGGGATTATCGACCGGCGCCGGGGGGCGGCTTCAGGTCAAATGGATGCGGTCGGTGAACGTCGCCGCGACCTTCCGGTCGCGGCTCAGGGGGCGAGGTGGCGGCTGGTTCGCCGCGGGGCTTGCCCCGCGCTGCGAACAGCCAGCGCCCCGCAAGCGGGGCGGCGAACCAGGCGCTGCGCTGCGGAGAGCCGCCGCTAACGAGGATGGAGATCATGACCGCGAACCCATTCGACGAGCGTCTCGAGGAGTTCAAGCGCATTCGCGACCGTCTGGTCCGCGAGGTCGGCCAACAAATCGTCGGCCAGCGCCACGTCATCGACCAGATGCTGGCCACCGTGTTCGTGCGGGGCCACTGCCTCCTGGTCGGCGTGCCGGGCCTGGCGAAGACGATGATGGTCCGCAGCCTCGCCGGCGCGATGGACTTGGCGTTCAAACGCATCCAGTTCACGCCCGACCTTATGCCCTCCGACATCACGGGGACCGATGTCATCGACCAGGCGCCGGACGGCCGGCGCGAGTTCCGGTTCCTCGAGGGCCCGCTTTTTGCGAACATCGTCTTGGCGGATGAGATCAACCGCGCGCCGCCCAAGACCCAGTCGGCCCTCCTGGAGGGGATGCAGGAACGCCAGGTCACGGTCGGCCAGAAAACCTACCTCTTGCCCGAACCGTTCTTCGTCATCGCGACGCAGAACCCCATCGAGCAGGAGGGGACCTATCCGCTGCCCGAAGCCCAACTGGACCGGTTTCTCTTCTGCGTCCACGTAGGATACCCCTCGGCGGCGGAGGAGGAGCAGATTCTCTCGATGCCGACGGGCGTGGTCGGCGGCGCGGTCGAGCAGGTGCTTTCGGCCGACGAAATCCGCGGGTTCCAGGACGTCGTCTTATCGGTTCCCGTGTCGCGGTACGTGGTGGCGTATGCGGCGAAACTGGTGCGGGCGACGCGCCCGAGCGACCCGAACGCGCCGGACTTCGTCCGCGAGATGGTCGAGTGGGGCGCCGGGCCGCGCGCGGGCCAGCACCTGATCCTGGCGGGGAAGGCGTTCGCCGCGATGGCCGGCCGCGCCGCCGTCAGCGTGGATGACATCAAGGCCGCCGCCGTGCCCGTCCTGAGGCACCGCGTGGCGACGAACTTTGCGGCCGAGACGGCCGGCCTGGACTCGGTGGCGATTGTTCTGCGGCTGCTGGAGGCGGTGCCGGAGCCGCCCGTCCGCCGATTTGCCGGCTCGCGCGCCGCCGCTGCGGCGCCGGTGGCAGGGCGCGCCGGATGAACGACCGTCGCCGTGCCGGCGACGGCTAAACGTTTAGCCGCGGCCGGTACGGCCGCGGTCACGCGCGAGGCGTGCATCGGCTTTCAACCATGGTGCGAGCGGAACAGTATCTGAGGCCGGACGTCGCCCGGCGCGTCACGCGCCTGGACCTGAAGGCGAAGTTCATCGTCGAGGGGTTCCTCGCGGGGCTCCACGACTCGCCTTATCGGGGCTGCAGCCTCGAGTTTTCGGAGCATCGCAAGTATGTTGCGGGCGACGATCCGCGCTGGCTGGATTGGACCGCCTGGGCCAAGACCGACCGCCTCTTCGTCAAGACCTTCCAGGCCGAGACGAACCTGTCGGCTTACCTGCTGGTGGACACGAGCCGGAGCATGGGCTACACGGGCCCGGGCGGCGGGATGTCGAAACTGGAATATGCGACGGCGCTGGCGGCCGCGATCGGGTATCTGCTGGTGTGCCAGCACGATGCGGTGGGTCTGGGGGTTCTGGGTGCGGGCCTGGCGAAGTTGCTTCCGCCGCGCGGTTCGCGCCGGCAGTTGGTGCGGGTGCTTTCGGAACTGGCGCAGACGACGGCCGAGGGCGGGACCGCGCTGGCCGACGGCCTGCACGCCGTCGCGCGGCGCGCCAAACGCCGGAGCCTCATGATGCTCCTGTCGGACCTGGTGGACGAGCCCGGGCCGGTCCTGGAGGCGCTTCGTCACCTGGTGTTCCGCGGGCATGACGTGATCGTTTTTCAGATTCTCGACCGGACGGAGCGCGACCTGGACCTTACGGGTCCGGTGATTCTGGAGGACCCCGAGACGGGGGCGCGGGTGGCGACGGACGCGGATCACATCCGGGCGGCGTACGGGGAGCGGATCGCGTCGTTCGTCGCTCGGTACGAGCGGGGCGTCCACGAACTCGGCGCCGATTTCGTCGCCATGACCACCAGCACGCCGTTCGACCAGGCCCTCCTGCGGTTCCTCCACGAGCGCAAGCGGCGGTTTTAGGAACGGCCGTTGCCGTGCCGGCGACGGCTAAACGTTTAGCCGCGGCCGGCACGGCCGCGGTCCTGCGCAGGTGAAGCGATGACCTTTTCCGATCCGAGGATGCTGGTGGGGCTCGTGGCGCTGGCGATTCCTCTGGCGATCCATTTGCTGGGTCGCCGACAGGCGCGCCGAGTGATCCTGCCGACGGCGCGATTTGCCGAGGGCGCCCATCAGGCGCGTCGCGGCCTCCTGTGGTTGAAGCGCGCCGGGCTGCTCGCGCTTCGGCTGGCGGCCGTGGCGTTTCTGGTCGTCGCGCTGGCGGGTCCGCGAATCGGCGGGGGGGGGAGTCCCGGCGAGGCCGGGGCGTGGGCCGTCTGCCTGGACACTTCGCCGAGCATGGCGACGCTCGAGAAGGGCGTCAGCCGATACACGGCGGCCCGGGAGGCGGCGCTCGGGCTGCTCGGGCGCCTTGGGGAAGACGAACAAGTCCTGCTGGTGCGGTGCGGGGAGAAAGCGTTGCGTGGGACGCCCGAGCGGCTCCGGACGGCGTTGGCGGAAGACGTGCCTTCGGCCTGGTCCGACGAAGCGATGGGTTCGCTTATTTCGCGGGCGGTGGCCGGCCTGCCCTGTAGTAGAGAGTATCTCTCACTACAGGGCCTGCCGCAAGGAAAGGCCCGCCTCGTGGTTCTGACGGACGCGACGCCGTGGGCCTTGCGCGACCTCGGCGCCGGCGAGTTCCGGGATGCGCCGGCCGGCGTTCTTCTCGTGCCGGTGGGGAGCGACGTGGCGAACGCGTGGCTCGGCTTGCCGCGGGTTGCGGTGGTGGAGACGCCGGAGGGCCTGCGGCTTTCGCTGGAGGTGGATGTTGCGCCGGTCGCCACGGCGACTCGCCTGGGGCGAGCGGAGTCGGCGCGCGGTGCGACGGTTCGCATGGCGCTCGACGGCGGGACGGAGGTACGGACGGCGACGCTCGCCTCCCACGACTCTCCGCTGTCGCCCCGCCCTTCCGGCCGGGGCTCACCACGTGAGCCGATCGCGGGAGCGGTCGGCGACATTCACCGGGCGCGGTTCGTTGCGGCGCTCGAGGGCGACGGACCCTGGCAAGGCCGCGTCTGGCTGGACGGGGCCGACGCCCTCGCGATGGACAACGAGCGGTTTTTCACGGCCGTCGCGCCGGTTGCGGCGCGCGTGCTCGTGGTGAATGGGGCGGAGGGGGCGGAGAAGGTTCCGGCGGCGGTTCATATTGCGGCGGCGTTCGCCGGACAGGATCCCCTCGTGCCCAAGGAAGCGAGGAAAGTTGACGCCGGCCGCGTTGAGGCGAAAGACCTTGCGGCGTCGGACGTGGTTTTTTGGGTGGGCGTCTGCGGTCCGAGTGCCTTGGGATGGCTGCGGGAGTACGTTGAGAAGGGCGGGTCGCTCGTCTGGATTCCGGTCGCCACGGCGACTCGACCGGGGCGAGCGGGGGCGAGCGGGCCGGGCGCCGAGTTGGCCGGCCTCATTGGCGCCGAGATTGGCGACGCGGAGGCGGCGGGCGACGGCGTCACCCTGGATCCCGGCGGGTACGCGTCGGACCTTCTGGGGGCGTTCGAGGGCGGGACGGCGGCGGACCTTGCGAAACCTGTATTCCGGTCCCGGCTTGTCCTTGCGGCGCGAGAAGGCATCCCGGCGGTGCGGTTCACAGACGGTCGGCCGGCCATCGTGTTGCGAGCGTTTGGCAACGGGCGGGTGGTGGCCTTCGGGGTGGGTCCGGGCGAGGAATGGGGCGACTTAGGCGCGCGGCCCGAATTCGTCGTGCTGATGCACTCGTTGGTGGAGGCGTTGGCGCCGTCGGGGAGCCCGAGGCAGGCGAACCGCGTGATCGGGCGGTCGGGCGGGGGTCCCGGCGCGCCGGGATCGCGGCCGGGGAACTTTTCGGCGTCGTCGCCGGACAGGGGGCGGAAAGGGCCTTTTTCGGTGAACGTGGCGGCGGAGGAAACGGCGGACCTGGGGCCGGATGCGGACCGGCTGGCGTCGGCGTTTTCGGCGGAGGGGGCGAGGGTTTGCGACGCGTCGCAAGTCCTTATTTCGGAAGGGTTTGCGTCAGAGTCCGCCTCCGACGCGGCGGCGTGGTTTATCTTGCCGCTTGCGGTGGTAGTTCTGGTGGAAACGCTGGTGGTTTCGGGCAGTCCGATTCGGTCCCAAGGCCGGTAGAACGGCTTCCAAGGGCCTTTTTCCATTTGACAGGCTCCCCCGGGCGGGGTTAAAGTATGGGCGAGGCGGGTGTTTCCGCCTGGTGGAAGGATTCTGGGCCCTTTGCGGAAGGAGCGCGGCATGGAGGCGTTTGACAGGCTGAAACAGGCGGTAGCGACCGTGGAAGAGGACCTTGCAAAGGTCGCGAGCGGGAACAAGGCGGCCGGAACCCGCGTCCGCAAGGCGATGCAGGACATCAAGAAGATCGCGCAGGAAGTCCGCGTGAAGATTCTGGAGATGCGCGGCTAGGCTGCGTGGTGCGACTGCCGGCGAGGCGTCGGGTCCCGCGGGCCACGGCAGGAGCCGTACCCCTGCCAGGGGCGCGCCGGGATCGGCCTCGACGGGTGTGCGGGCGGCCGAGAAGGCCGTTCGCCGGTTGGCGTGTCGGAAAGGCGGCCCGCCTCCGTCCGGGCGGGCCGCTGTCTCGACCCTTTCGAAGGACCGGGGCAGGGGAAGGTCATGCCGCCGCCGTTGCTGGTTGACCTGGCGAAACTCGACCTCGGGCGGGTCATCATGCCGATCGAGGAGATTCGCCGCTACAATCCGCACCGGTACGAGATGGAACAGTTGAACGGCGTGATTCACCTGGACCGGGAGGCGGGCCTGATTGTGGCGTTCAAGGACGTGCGCGACGACGAGTTCTGGGTGCGCGGGCACATTCCGGGCCGGCCGCTGATGCCGGGCGTCCTGATGGTGGAGGCGGCGGC
>Ga0315289_10004266_pt1 | contig 21334 bp, 13 predicted proteins | sample YL17G11_40_MG_FD_203452 | JGI IMG/M metagenome (GOLD analysis project Ga0315289, IMG submission 203452) | Sediment microbial communities from Yellowstone Lake, YNP, Wyoming, USA - YL17G11_40 | ecosystem: Environmental > Aquatic > Freshwater > Lake > Sediment | place: USA: Wyoming | collected... | reverse complement strand
GACACGGATCCCGAACGCTCGCGAGGCGATTTGGCCACTGCCATCCTGGAGGATTTGCGGTGGTTGGGAATGGAATCGGATGAATCCATCGTGTATCAATCGGATCGCCTTGACGAATACCACAAGTTGGCCTATACCTTGGTGGAGCGCGGAGCAGCCTACCGCGACTACACTCCTCCGGAACGGCTGGAAGCAATGCGAGAACAAGCGCGATTACGCGGAGAGGTCTCGCTCCAGTTTCGAGTCGAGCGAGAGAAAGTTCACCTGAGGGAATGTCGTGATGGAGAACCTTATGCCGTTCGTTTTCTCGCGCCGGACGACGACATTGTTTTCTCTGATGGTGTGCATGGAGAGGTTCGATTCCGGGGTGCGGCGCTGGACGATTTTGTCCTGCTTCGACGCGATGGTTCGCCGACCTACCATCTATCCGTGGTGGCCGATGACCATGCGATGGGCATCACGGATGTCATCCGCGGTGATGACCATATTTCCAATACGCCGAAGCAGCTTCTGATTTATCGAGCCATGGGTTGGGAACCGCCACGATTTGCCCATGTGCCGCTGATTTTGGGCCCCGACAAGAAGCGCCTTTCCAAGCGGCACGGCGCAACTTCGGTAGGCGAATATCGTCAGAAGGGCTATCTACCGGATGCAGTTTTCAATTTCATCGCTCTTTTGGGTTGGTCACCGGGAAAGGGCGACAGAGAGATTCTTTCCCGCACCGAACTCGTGCAAGCTTTTTCGACCGAGGGAATCAATCGAAGCAGCGCGGTCTTTGATGAAGCCAAACTTGTTTGGATGAACGGCGAATATTTGCACGCGTTGACCGCGTCCGATTTGGTCAGGATGCTGGTTCCCTATGTGGACAGTTCTGTCGAGGAGGGCTATTTGCAGAAGGTCGCTGCGCTTCTGCAGTCGCGGCTGCGGATGCCGCAGGATATCCTCGATATGGGAGCTTACTTCTTCCACGATCCTGAAGAATGGGACGAGAAAGGGAGAGCCAAATACTGGTCAGACGCTGAATTTCCGAAGCGTCTTTCCCAATATATTGAGGCTTTGGAGACACGCGAGGATTTTGGAGCAGCCGCTCTCGAAAGCGATTTGCGCGTGCGTTGCGATCGTTGGAGCGTCGAGGCTTCGAAGATGATTCATCCCTTGCGACTGGCCTTGACCGGTCGGACATTTAGCCCGGGGCTTTTTGAGGTGATGGAGATCTTGGGACGGTCAGTGGTCTTGCGTCGCCTGAAAAGAGCGCTGGCACAGCTATAGGCTCTGTCATGGGTATTCTCGACCGCTATATCCTCGCACGCTTCTTTGGCATTCTGATCTTCGCCATTTTGGCTTCGATTGTCATCTTCGTCACGGTGGATCTCATTGAGAATCTGGATCGTTTCATTGACGCTCACTGCCCTGCCTGGCTGGTCCTACGCTACTATTTCCTCTACCTTCCCTACATTATTTATCTGACGCTGCCGGTTTCGATGCTTTTGGCAACGCTCTTTACGGTCGGAGGCCTCATGCATTCCCATGAGCTTGCGGCAATGCAAGGAGCGGGTTACAGCCTCTATCGCATTATCGCGCTTCACCTTCTCGTGGCGATTCCCATGAGTGTTTTTTCGGTTGCCTTCGGTGAGACAATTGTTCCGGCGGCCAATCAACTGCGTCAAGACATCTATCGTGAAAAGGTGAGGCTGAAACCACGTCCCACAGCGGCCCGTCAAGGCCGGATCTATCTTCAAGTGGGCGTCGGCGAATTCCTTCATATGGAATCCTATGACCCCTTGGTACAAACGGGCTATCATATCACCATTCAAAAAGTGGGGGCCAGTCGAATTCTTGAACATATCGAGGCTGACGAACTCGCCTGGGATGGAACCGCTTGGATACTCAAATCCGGGCGCCGGCGAATTCCTCAAGGAGGCGGCGAACATATCGAGACTTTCGAAATGCTTCGGCGAAATGATTTGGATTTCGAACCCGGCGACCTCACGAAAGTTCAGACCAAACCCGAGGAGATGAATTACACGGAGCTCAGGGCCTTTGTCGAGAGACTCCAGCAGAGCGGAAATCGGAGCGTCAAGTGGGCGATAGATTTGGCTTTCAAGATTTCGCAACCTTTTGCGAATGTAGTTATCGTTTTCTTTGGCGTTCCACTCGCGGCAATTCGTCGGCGTGGTGGACTCGTGTTGGGATTTGGATTGGGGCTTCTGGTCTGTTTTGTCTACTTCGGCCTCATGCAGATTGGAAAAGTGCTCGGTTACAACGGAACGCTTCCACCGCAAATCGCCGCGTGGGGCGGCAACATGGTTTTTGCACTTTTGGGTGGGGGACTTGTGCTCTGGGTGCGGAAGTAGAGATTTGCTTTGAAGGGTGCGAATGAAAAGCGCCTGTTCCGAATGCGGAGCAGGCGCTTCTCTATTATTGCTTTTCGTTTTCAGTTCATGCAAAGGTGTAGACGAACTGCCAGTTTTCGGCAAGTGAAAGGGTCAAGCTGGTCGGCATTTCGGGTTCGGATAGGCGCATCAGCAGTTCGCGCGACACTTGAGGAAGCAGCGTCCGGTCAATGATAGCATCTATGTTGCGGGCACCCGTATCGGGGTCAACGCATCGGTCAGCGATGGACGAGAGAAGCTCATCACCGTATTGCAATTCAATCTGATGGACGCCGCGAAGTCTCTTGCCGAGACGATTGAGCTTCAACCGGACGATTTTCACCATCGCCTCTTTGTCCAGAGGATAGAATGGCACAAATTTGAACCGCGCCAGAAGCGCCGGCTGAAAATGCGCGACGAGTTCAGGGCGGATGACCTCGCTCATTTGTTCGGAGTCCACGCGACCATACTTCTCGACCACCTGCATCATCGTTTCGCTTCCGAGATTGGAGGTCATCATGATGATGGTATTTTTGAAATCAATTTCGCGGCCCTCGCCATCGCGCATGAAGCCGCGGTCAAAAACTTGATAGAAGAGATTCATCACATCGCGGTGAGCTTTCTCGACTTCATCAAGAATGACAACCGAATAGGGCCGCTGCCGCACGGCTTCGGTGAGCACGCCGCCTTCGCCATAGCCGACATAGCCGGGGAACCAGCTCGACCTCGTAGGAGATGCTCTCCGCCTCGCGACCCGTTTGCGTGACGCTGGCAATGATTCCATGGTAGCATCGCTCGGCAAGGTCTGTCTCCAAGGGTGGCCGAATGGTCAACTTGGTCGGCTTGTCCAGCAAATCAGAGAAATCGAGGTCCGGGTCTTCTCCCACCAGAGCAATCGTGAAGCGGAACGGCTCCAAGATTCGTTCCTCCCCGACGAAACCGGTGACCTTCAAAGCTCCCGGTGCGACCTTCGCGCTGTCGAAAAGAAAATTGGCGGTAGAAGCAGTCGAGACGGTCATAGTACACCTTCCCTCTTGGGCACGACCCTGCCCCAGAAAACACAATACACTCTGTTTCTTCTGAACCTATGATACAACATGGAAGCCTTAAAAGCAAGTATCTCAAGAGCCTATTGTCGCCGAGGGATATGCGCCGGGTCTTGCGATTTTCGCAATCATTTCGTATGTTTGTTTAGCAGTTGCCCAACACTTCGGATTGGCGGCCATTGGCCTTTGGATGACATCGGGAAAGACGATCTAACCTCGTGGAAAGGACCTTCCATGCAAGCACGCAACATTCTTCTGCTCGGTGGCCTCATTTTGCTCAGCGTTGGGATTTTGCTCGCTGACGGAAGCAGGACGACGCGACAGCCCTATTTTCGATCCACTCCAAAAGGCCGGCGACTGCAAGAGCGGGGGGTTCCTGTGTCCGGCGTCGTTCTCTATCAACCCACGGGGCACGGATTTGCCAGAGCACTCGATGAAGTGGGACTTGATGTCCGATGCAATCAGGATCCGCCGGGCGCTTGGCAAAATGAGACTCCAATCGCTGCTTGCCCGTTGAACACCAATCTGGTCATCGCCGGCGCCAATGATTACAGAAACGGAGATGCGTCGGGAGGCTTTTATCGAAGCACGGATGGCGGTCTCTCCTGGGCGGATGCTCTCGTCACGCGCGGCCCTGCAGCTCTTTCTTACGATGCGGCCGGAGATCCTGTCGTTTGCATTGACACCGATGGGCGCATCTATGTCGCGTACATCGCTTTTGAACGCGAGAGCGAGCCCAACGGGCTGTATGTTCAGACTTCAACAGACAGCGGTCAAACCTGGTCGGAGCCCGTCGCCGTTTCCGAGAATCAAGGTGAACCGCCTCTCGCGTTTGGAGACAAGCCCTACGCCACTTGCGACATCTATCCTTTTTCGCCCTATTCGAACACTTTCTATATTACTTGGACAGAATTCACTGCAGAGGGCGAAGCTCCGATTTACTTCTCTCGCTCGATTGACGGTGGTCAGACTTTCAGTGTGCCCGAGAGACTCTCGCAGGGAGCCTCATGCCAATTCTCTTGCCCAACGGTCGGGCCTTTCGGCGAGGTCTATGCTGTTTGGTATCAGTATGGTGGGCTGTCCCGCATCCGCTTCGTTCGGTCGCTCGATGGCGGCGAGACATGGGATCCTGAGGTCACTGTCGCCAACTGCACCGATGATCTCGGAGGGAATCCCTGCGGCTCTTTCCGGACGCCAAGCTATCCCGTCGTAAGTTGTGACATCTCCGACGGCCCGCAGCACGGATGGATTTATGTCTCTTGGGTGGACAATCGCAATGAAAACCCAGACATCTACTTCTGCCGCTCGACGAATGGAGGGAGTACCTGGAGCGCTCCTCAGATGATCAACGATGACAGTATCCACGCCTGGCAATGGTGGCAATGGATGGTCGTCCATCCACAAACGGGTGAAATTGGCCTCTCGTGGTTCGACCGGCGCGACGATCCCAACAATTGCCTCTATCGAATCTATGCCACGACTTCAGCCGACGGCGGCTTCACTTGGACAAAGAACTTTCCAATCAGCTCGGTAGCCTCGGATCCAAGCGACTCCTACTTCTTGGGAGATTATTCCGGCGCGACATTTCGCGACAACGGATTCTATTCGGCGTGGACTGATCTGAGGCGGGATAACGGCGGAGATTGCTTCGCCACATGGTGGAATAGCGAAGTCCTCACTCTTGCATCGCCTAATGGTGATGAGAGATGGTATGTCGGTCAACGGCAGGACATTGTCTGGTATTCGGCGGGTCTTGCAGGAACCGTGACTGTTGAGCTGAATCGCGAATGGCCTACCGGCGCATGGGACACCTTGTGTACATCAACAGCAAATGACTGCACCGAGAGCTGGCAAGTGACCGGCCCTGCCACCACTCACGCTCGCATGCGCATTACTTGCGATTCTCTTCCTCGATTCTGTGACTCCTCAGCCACCGATTTTGAAATCGCAACGGCCTCACTGACTTTGACGGCGCCTATCGGCGCGGAGACTCTGGCCATAGACGACCGCTACTACATCCGCTGGCTGTTCGAGGGCGTCTCCGGTGATTTGCAGATCGAAGTGAATCGCTCATTTCCGAGCGAAGCATGGGAACCGATAACGACAATTGATGTCAGCCGCTATCGTTATCATTGGCTGGTGACGGGCCCTCCGAGCGGCGCATGCCGCGTGCGCATTGTGAGCCTTGAGAATCCGTCTCTCGGCGACACTTCAGACGGAAATTTTGCGATTCAGGCTGCAGGAATCCTCGCTCCGTCTGGGCTACTTCCAAGTGACTTCGCGATTACAGGCCCGTTCCCAAATCCATTTAATGCGATCGCTCTCTTTCGGCTGTCTGTTCCTCGCACGGCACCAGTGCGCGTCACCATCCATGATGTGTTGGGACGAGAAGTCGTCTCCTTGTTCGACGGTATAATGCCGGCGGGTTATCATGAGGTTTCGTGGCATAGCGGACCGTGCGCATCAGGCATCTACTTCGTTTCAATGCGAACGAACGATTTCTTCGCCACACGCAAAGTCCTTCTGCTGAAGTAGCAGCTCCCTCGACACAAGCACCGCCTTCCGCGCCGAGGAGGGTCATCAGACCCTCCCGGAAATGTGTTTAGTGCTTGCGCGCCGTGATATGCATCAATCCGTTCGTGAAGAAATCAATCGGGTAGAATTCACATTCGAGGATTTCAAACTGAGGCAGGAGCGTTTTCAGTTCATCGAGGTTTTCGCCGACATCTGTTCTGATGTCAAAAGTCAGAAGGCCATTGAATTTTAGAACACGCGCCAGCTCCGAGAGAATTTGCCGTGTGTCACTTTTCGCCATTTGATGGCCGACCCACCAAACTGCATCGAATTTTTCCGCAGGCAAATCGAGGCGCTCAAGATTTAGAAGTCGAAAATCGCCGCTCGGCACCCGCCGCCGCGCAAATTCCAGTTGCTTTTCCGAAGTGCAAACGGAGACAATTCGCGCGCCTCTTCGAAGAAATATCTCCGTATCGCGTCCATCCACGCAATTTGCCTCAAGGACAAGGGGTGCGGATTTGCCGACCGCATCCAGCAGCTTCCAAATGAGCCTCTCCATCCACCGCCGCGCTTCAACGAGCTCGGTCTTCGCGCAGAAATCGAGCACGACGCGCTCTGTTCTGCTACTCTCTTCCATCATTGCCTTCTCGACGCCACGCCCTCATCTTCGATACCGGCAACGGTCGCCTCTTGAATCTTTGACCACCGCAGAAGTTTCTCAATTCGCCGAGGTCCGTTCATTGATAGTTCAAGCGGGCGGCCGCGCGTGTCCACGATAAGACCGACAATTCCTCCCGTCAAATTTGCCTCAATCTCTTTGCCCGGTCCCGCCCCGACATCAAAACCTCGCGCCGGTCGAATTTTCGCTTTCATCGTCACATCCGGCCCAAGTGGAAAGAGGACAAGTTCTCCGAAGGCTATCTTCTCGTGCAATTCTGTTCCATCGGATGCACGGCCCTCAATCTCGACACACTCGCGTCCTTCTTTGGTATTCCCGACGGGCGCGACGCAAGTTCCCAGACGAATCAAGCAGTCTTTCTCGAAGACTTGAATCGCGGCTTCTTCATGAACAGTCGCCAGCACACCCAAATGCGGCATCATGAAAATGGAATCTACCGCAAGCTCGGTGACGCCCTCCGGCTCGAAAGCGTCAATCATGATATGCGCGGCTTGCGCTCTTCGCGGCGCGTGAGACAGCACTCCGCCCGAACCAACAAGAATATCCAGTCGCATCATATCCACGAGTGTCTCGCCCGTGCGCGTCTGCGCAAAAGTATCTGATATCGTTCGTTCCTGCTGGACGCCCTTCAGACTGGTGGCGAAACTTTTGTGCTGGAGAAACGCGAGTCGAATCGCCTCGCGGGCAATCGCTTGTTCGATCTGCAGGTCTTGAATGGTTTGCGGAATCGTTGTCGGGCGAATCATCTTGTTGGCGATGCGATTGCGAAGCTCATCCTCAGAAAGTGAAAAAGGTATCCATCGCAAGATGTTCTCGATACCCGCCTCAGCTAACACATTCGACACGGAATAGCTCATTCCGAGATTCGCCGAGACCGTGCGATTGAACGCGCTTTGGCCGGGTTTGTCCGGAATTCGGAAAACGGAAAAGACATCGGTTGTCGCACCGCCAATGTCCACGCCAACCAGCGTGATATTGTGTGCCTTCGCGACGCGCTGCATAATGTCGCCCACGGCTCCCGGCGTCGGCATAATTGGCGCATGCGTCCAGCTCATGAGCTTCTTGTAGCCCGGCGCTTGCGCCATTACATGCTCCATGAAGAGATCATGAATCGCCTCCCGCGCAGGCCCTAAATCCTCGCGCTCCAAAACTGGGCGCAAATTCTCCACAATTCGGACATCCACGCTGTCAGCAAGAGTCTCTCGAATGGCATCGCGCGCGTCTTTGTTCCCCGCATAAATCACAGGCAACTGATACCCAATTCCTAATCGCGGACGCGGATTTGCCGCACGCAGCAGTTCAGCCAGTTCCACAACATGCTTCGTTGTTCCGCCGTCCACGCCGCCCGAGAGAAGAATCATATCGGGTCGAAGACGCCGGATCCGCTCGATTCTTTGGTGAGGCAAACGGCCATCGTTCGAGGCGAGCGTGTCCATCACGATCGCTCCCGCGCCCAGCGCCGCGCGCTCCGCCGATTCCGCCGTCATCGCCTTCACGACGCCCGTCACCATCATCTGCAATCCGCCGCCTGCCGACGAAGTGGAAACATAAATATCCACTCCGCGATTACCTTCATGCGGCGTGATAATGCGCTCGCCGTCCAAGATTTGGCGGCCGGTCAGCTCCTCGACTTCGCGGATGGAATTCAACACGCCGCGCGTCACATCTTCAAACGGCGCTTCGACCGTCGTTGGCGCTTCTCCGCGGACAATGAGCCGATATTCATCACCGCGTTTCTCGATGAGAATCGCTTTCGTCGTCGTCGAACCGCAGTCCGTGGCAAGAATAGACTGGATTTCTTGATCAATCAATTGAAGAGGAACTCCGCTAATAATCTAAGGAGAGGCTTGCTCGCGATTCAAATCCGTGATATTACAGAATTAAGAACTCTGTGCCCGATTCATCAGCCGGGCGATTTCTCTGTCCATTGCATTGTATGATTACTATATCTGATTTGCATTATCTTTAATTAATCCAAATAAATAGAAATAGTCAATCTATTGTCCTGATATTTCGAAACAAAGCATTGCGATGTGGCTGGCTTGCTTTTTCCAAAAAATAGTATTATATTGGTCTTGACATAATTCACCTAACACAAAGGAGGACAAATGAACACCACAAATGATGGCCGGACGCACAGTCCAAAAGAAGGCGCAACTCCGGCAGAAAGAAGCCGGAGATATCCGGCGATTTCTTTGAGCAAGACCGTAGAGTTCCTTAAGAGCGTGAAGGAGAAGATCGGAAATCGGGAGATTTCCCGAAGCATGCTTGCGAATGTCTTCGGTGTCAAACCAAGTTCTGGCGACTTCTCAACAAAATTGGCAGCCCTTGCACACTTTGGCTTGATCGAGAAGGGTACGGGAGGAATAAAAATATCTTCACGGGGCATCAGAATACTATCGCCTCTGAATGAGGAGGAAAGAAAGGGAGCGCTGCTGGAGGCATTCAGAGAGCCTTCTCTTTACAAAGAAATCATCGCGAAGTGGGGAGGAATTGCGTTACCTCCAAATTTCGAACGTGTACTCCATCGCAACTATGGAATCACGGAAGAAGCGGCACCTAGAGCCTGCGAAGCATTCATGAAATCTGCTGCATATGCTGAAGCGATAGGGTCAGACGGAGTTCTGAATTTGGCTCAAAGAGCATCAGCGCATGAAGATCTGTTCACATCCGGTTCTCGGCAGAGCATCAACCTGCAATCTGAGTTCGAACAAGCAGAGAGCTTCACCGAGGGGGCACCTATCGAAATGGGTGAGTCTCGTCCTTCGTCGGACTATCAGGTATTTGACTTGGCTCTGACATCGGGCCGGAAAGCCAAGTTGGTAATTCCCAATGAGCTTGAATCTGATGACATTGAGTTGATCGAAGCGCAGGTGAAGGTTGTCAAGCTGCAAGTGCAACAACGAGAGCGCCGAAAGGAAGCTTCTCCTACCAAAGCGCGCGACATGGGATCTCAAGAACAGATTCCAGAGACCTGAAGCAAGAAACGATCAGAATTCCAGTCCAATGTTGTAACCTTGCGCAATTCGTGGATCAAGGAGACGAGGCAATAATACAAATACCCCGGGTGGGCGCCAAGCCATTCTCATCAAACCAGAACGACCTTTATCCTGGCGGGGATAGAAGGGAGGTGATTCATATGAGAAACAGTAAGCGCCCAGGCCCGGGCTATGTACTGGTCTTTTGCAGGTACATAGTACGTAAGGGTAGGCGAATTTATCCGAGAAGAGCCAGAGCCTTCCGCTTTTGGGCGAAAGCCCATGGCGCAAGGCATGTTTAGCTAAATGCGCCCATCCGGGGATATTCCAAAAATAGAGCGGATTCTCCACAAAAGCAAATGCAATTGCTTCTTTTGATTCTTGGCGCAGCGCATCCCGATCCCTGATTGCAGGAACGCATTCGGTGCATAATCTCTGCTCTCAGCGCGGGTCAGGCGACCCGCCTCGCCCAGTCAAAAACCCTTACTGGCGCTCATTCGTCGTCATAATACAAAAAAGCCCCCAGAAAGGCAAGGAGCCTTCGTGGGGGCCTGCAATCGATTGAATGCCTCTATTTGACCTTTTCCATCTCGTCTAAAACCTGTCGTGTTATTATGGCGAGCTCCCGAGCGGCAACCGGTTTCATAATATATTCCCGGATGCCAAGCCGCTTGGCTTTTTCGGGCGATATGGTCTCGCTGAATCCCGTGGCAAGGATGATGGGGATGTCCGGTCGAATTCGCATCATCTCTTCGGCAAGCTCCATGCCCGTGATGTTCGGCATCGTCTGATCCGTAATCACAAGGTCAAACATGTCCGATTTTGCGCGAAAGGCCTCCAAAGCTTCAACACTGCTGGTACGCGTAGTCACGCTGTAACCCAATCGCTCCAGCATTTGCTTTCCTAACCGAGCCAAGGAAGCCTCATCATCCACGAAGAGGATTCGCTCTTTGCCGGTGGGAATGGATTCGACCTGAAGTGGTGCGTCGGGTGCCTTGCTTTCGAGTCGAGGCAGATAGACATGAAAAGTGGTTCCTTTGCCCGCTTCGCTATATACAGTGATTGCGCCATTGTGACTCGTGACGATGCCATGAACCGTAGCCAAGCCCATGCCGGTTCCTTCTCCAACGGCTTTGGTCGTGAAGAAAGGCTCGAAAATGCGCTCCATCGTGGCTCGCTCCATGCCATAGCCAGTGTCACTCACGGTTAGTCGCACATAAGGTCCTTCGCGCAAGTTCGGAATGAGGACAGCAAAGTCGGCATCCACATCAACGGATTTCAGTTCGACTTCCAAGATGCCTCCCTTGTCGCGCATGGCATGATGCGCATTGCTGCATAAGTTCATCAGCACCTGATGGATCTGCGTTGGATCGGCCAACACTACTCCGCAATCCGTGTCAATATTCTGCTGGATTTCAATGGTGGCCGGGAGAGAGGCCCGCAGCAGCTTGAGCGCCTCCTTTATCACGGGATGAAGCTGAACCGGTTGCCTTTCTTGATCAATTTGACGGCTGAAGGCAAGAATTTGTCGCACCAGATCTTTGGCACGCCTTCCCGCTTTGAGTACTTCTTCCAAGTCACTGCGCGCCACCGTTCCCTCAGGCAAATCAATCTTGGCCATTTCGGCATACCCGAGCATTGCCATTAGGATATTGTTGAAATCATGGGCAATGCCGCCGGCCAAGGTGCCAATCGCTTCCATCTTCTGCGCTTGGCGCAGTTGAGCCTCCAGTCTCTTTCGATCGGTGATATCGCGCAGAATCCCTTGCGTTGCCGTGCCGCCGCGGTACGGGATTCGACTAACGGATGTTTCGACCTCAACTTCCCTGCCGTCCTTAGTGAGCGCGGTGAATTCATAGCGAGGCGGAGGGACCTCTCCTCGCTGCGCCATTCGCATTCGCTCGTCGAGCAAAGGATGGCTCCGCGGTGCCACCATCTGCAGGAAATTGAAACTTGGCTCTCGAACCTCCTCGGACGTGACCCCAAACATTTCCGAGAATCTTCGATTAATGATTTCGAACTTGCCTTCCACGAGCAGGTAAATGGCATCATTGGAATTCTGAATCAGCGACCGGTATTTAGCCTCCGATTCGCGAAGGGCATTCTCGGTTTCTTTATGCTCCAGCGCATTGGCAATCGCATCCCCTGCCATGCGAAGAATCGCTTCCACATCCTGCGTCCACGCTTTCTCCTCTCGCACGAAATCGAATCCGACGAAGCCAATGAGAGATTCCCGATAAACCATCGGAATAACAATGAGAGATTTGATGCCCTGAGCTTCCAACATGGCCTTTTCCGAAGCCGCCTCCTCGGGAAGGTCGGCGACACGAGGGATGTAAATGTCCTCGAAGGCAAGCATCTTTTCTGCCCACCACGGAAAAGCATCCGCGGACATTCTCTTCATATTGTCAATCTGCGGCTCGACCCCTTCGGCACACCATTCGTGGGTATTGTCCGCCATGGTGCCGTCTTTAGAGAGCAAGAAGACATAACTGCGGTCCGCCCCCGTAAATTCTCCAATCTTCTGCAGCGCACGGTTGATTCCGTGATCAATCTCGCTGGAATCGAGGTTAATGAAATCTGTGGATATCGTGGAGATGACATTTTCCAGTTCGACTCGAAACCGCAACTTCGTCTCGGCGCGCTTTCGCTCCGTTTCATCGCGGAAGATTCCCCAAGCTCCGGCGAATTGGCCTTTCTTGTCAAGCCAGGGAGTGGCCAGGATGACGATGTGGCGCTTCTCGCCGCTCGGGCGAGTGATCTCGATCTCGTAAGCACTCTTTTCGCCTTTGCGTCGCCTACTCGTCTGTTTTCGAACAGACTCCAGAGTCTGCGGACTGACGAACTCTTCGAAGTTCCGCCCCACGAGAGTCCCACGAGGCACTCCGAAAATCTCCTCGGCCGCCGGATTGCAGAACATGAAGCGCTCGTCAGGATCTGCAATGACGACGCCCTCTCCCTGTTGGTCGATCAGAATCCGGTATTTTTCTTCGCTCTTGTGAAGCGCCTCCTCCGCCCGCTTGCGCATCAACGCTTCCACCATCGCACTGGACAATGCTTCGATCGCTTCCTGATCGTTCAGGTCATAACCCCCTTCTTTGTTCCCCAGGCCAATCTGCCCGATGATTTTGCCACCATATTTCAGCGGTACGGCAAGAAAACAGGTAATTTCAGGGTGACCTTCCGGGGTTCCGACACTCGCGGGATGATGGGAAGGATCGTTGAAGATTTGTGATTCCCCGTCCTTGAGTGCCAGCAATTGGACTCCGCGAATCTCCATGCCTTTGATGACGCGGGTGGCTTCCGATTTAGGCATCTTACACTCATCCCAGCCCGGATTACTAATTGCGAGTGTATCAAACTTCCCCTCCAAATTCACCTCACCGAAGAAGCCGAACTTGGCCCCTACCAGCTCTTGAGCTACTTCAAGACAGGTATGTGCCAGACTTTCCTCGCTCTCACAGCCAAGCGCCTCTTTAAGAACAGCATTGATCGCACTCACGATTCTTTGCTGCCATGTTGTTCTTTCTTCCGCCCGCTTGCGCTCCGTAATATCTTCCGCGGTGCCTTCGTAGTGCAGGATTTCACCATCTTCCCCTCGAACCGCCCGTGCGTTCTCGCGAACAAAGCTGAAGGAACCGTCCCGCCGCTTCCAAACCGCTTCGAGCCCTCGGATTTCGCCGTCTCTCTCCATAAGTGCCTTGAATTGATCCCGAGGGTACGCAAGATAGACCGCTTCTTCATCGAGATTGCGGGCCGCCAATTCATCAAAGGCTGAATACCCCAGCATCTTCACGAACGCGGGATTGGCCGTCAGAATTCGACCCTCGGGAGTCGTACGGTAGACACCGATGGTCAGATTGTCAAAGAGAATTCGTAGTCGCTCTTCACTTTCGCGCAAAGCCTCCTCCACCCGCTTGCGCTCCGTAATATCAATAAGCACGCCCTGGACTCCCAGAATTTGGTCATCGTGGACAATCGGCCGACTTGAAGTCTGAACCCAACAGACAGCATCCGACTTCGTCATAATCCGGAATTCACTGGATTGCCGCGGTTCGCCACGGAGAACTCGCTGAAATCTTTCGACCATGTGTTCCCGGTCCTCAGGATGAATGAAATCAGCAATGCTGTGGCCAGTGACCTCCGAAGCTTTGTATCCCATGAGAGTCTCCGCGACTGGGCTCACATAGGTGAGAACGCTGTGCATGTCAACGGCGTAGATAACCTCATTGATGTTTTCCACCAAATCGCGATATTTCTCTTCAGATTCTCTGAGCGCCTCCTCACCTTTTTTGCGTTCCGTGACATCTTCCACGGTGCCTTCGTAATAGAGTGTCTTGCCATCTTTTCCTCGGACGGCACGCGCAGTCTCTCGAACATAAATTGTGATTCCGTCATCTCTCGTCCAGGCAGATTCGAGACCCCGAATCTCACCATCCCTCTCGATGCGTTCTTTGAACTGGTTTCGTGGATAGGCTGGATGGAATTCTCCTTCTTCGAGGTTCCGGGTGGATAACTCATCAAACGATGAGTACCCCAGTAACTTGACGAGCGCGGGATTGGCGGTCAAGATCTCGCCCTCGGGGGTCGTGCGATATACGCCGATGGTGAGGTTGTCAAAGAGAACCCGAAGCCGCTCTTCACTCTCTCGCAGAGTGGCTTCCGCTCGCTTGCGCTCGGTGATATCTCGGGCGATCCCCACGGGGTGCCACCGACCTTTGATCTGAATGGCTGACAGGGATATTTCTATCGGGAATTCCGTTCCATCCTTTCGCATCGCCTCCAATTCAACCGTCTTTCCGACAACCGCGCCCTTCCCCGTCTCCCGAAACACACGGAATCCTTTCCGGTACGCTTCATGGTATTTCGCGGGAGCTATAAGCGTGTGCATTTCTTTCCCGATGGCCTCGTCACTCGTGTAGCCAAAGATCTCTTCCGCCGCGGGATTCCAATAGGAAATACTCCCGTCATTGTTCAGCATAATGATGGCATCGTTGGCCGTGCTGGTAATGGTGCGGAACTTCGCCTCACTCTCTCGCAAGGCCGTCTCCGCCCGCTTGCGCTCCGTGATGTCTTGATTCACGCCATAGGTTCTAACCGTCCGGCCCTCACTGTCCTTCACGATCTGAAAACGCACCGCGACATGTCCAGTCTCTCCATCGGTATAGACCATTCGGTGTTCGAGTTGCCGGCTATAATTGGGATCGGTGGCTTCGATGGCCTTCCGAACTTCGTCCGCGACCACCGACCTATCTTCAGGATGCACGAACAGTTCGGCATAGCGGGCGGACGACAGGGTGTAGCCGCCCACTTGTTCAGCCGTTGTTCGGAAAAGTGTGTAGAATTCATCACTGAAGGTAAACAAGTCTTTGGCGACATCGTATTCCCAATTTCCCAACTTGGCAATCCGCAACGCGTTCAACAGATGTACCTTGCCTGTGCGCAATAGTTCTTCGGTCTTCTTGCGTTCGGTAATGTCCTGGACGGTTCCAACGACTCTAACCACCTTGCCGTGCTCGTCTTGGACGGGCTGGACGACGCCGTGATGCCAGCCGGACTTTCCGCTCGGAAGCGTCGCACGAAGGTCCAATTCGCTCGCCTCCCCGAGCTGCGCGGCCCGCTTCATGGCATCGCGCAACAGGTGCATGTCTTCGGGGCAGCAGGCGACGGGTTCTCCTTCGAGCGACAGCGGCTCCGTGCCCGGATCGCGCTCATACAGGCGATACATCTGGTCGGACCAGATGACTCGTCCGGTGACGAGGTCCAATTCCCAGTTGCCGATCTTGCCGATTGCCTGCGCTTCCTTCAGCCGTTCCTGACTTGCTTGCAGTCCAATCTCTGCCTGTTTGCGCTCGGTAACATCTCGTTCCACCGCCAGAGTGAGCTCCTTTTCGCCGACCTGAATCACGGATGCGGTGCTCTCTGCAAGAAACACGGAGCCATCCTTTCGCCGACGCCGGACCTGAAAGGTCACCCCCGTCTTCGATCCGTAAACGAGTCGTTCGCGTTCAAGAAGAACTTGAGGAGAGATGTCAGGGTCAATAATAGCAATGAGCTTGCCCACCATCTCTTCGCGCGAATAGCCGAGGGTCTTCAGCGCGGCCCTATTCGCGTCAACAATGACCGGCACACCTTCCGGATTCAACTCGAGCACGAGGACATAGTCGCCGGCGTGCTCGAAAAGAGCACGGTAGCGAAATTCGCTTTCACGCAACGCCCCCTCCGTCCGTTTCCGTTCCGTCATGTCGCGGAAGGCAACGACTCTCACCGTCTGACCCTTGTAAGGAATCTTGTGGGCGCAAATTTCTATCGGGAAGGTCGAATCATCTTTGCGAAGAGCGGTCGCCAAATAGGGCTCTTCACATTTCGTGCGAATCTTTTCGGCTACCAGTTGACGCGACTCCGGAGCAATGAAATCCAACCCGCTTCTTCCAAGAAATTCTGAGGGTGTGTATCCAAGCATCGCGGCGCAGGTCGAATTCACATCGAGGACGCGATCCCCGTCGTGAATGACGATTCCTTCCAAGGTGGCATCGGCTAAGCACCGGTAGCGTTCTTCGCTTTCCTTGAGGGCTTCCGCACCGAGCTGGTGCTCCAAGGCATCGGCAATGAAATTCGACAGCATCCGCAGCAATTCGACCGTTTCTCCCGACTGGATTCTTGCTTGCTGGGCGGAATGAATCCCAAGCAGTCCAATGAGAGATTCTCGATGGACCACAGGGACAGCAAGAAGCGATTGGATGCCTTGTGCTTGCAGCAGCTCTCTTTCTGCACTTGCTTCGGGAGGCAGCTCGGCAACCCAAGGGATATGAATACTATTGAATTGGCTCAGCCTTTCTGTCCACCATGGGAAATTCTGGAGAAAGAGTCGTTGAAGTCTGTCAATTTGCGATTCCATCCCCTGAGCACGCCACTCATGCAGACATCCCACCTTGGCGCCATTGTCCGAGAACAACAGAACATAGGCGCTATCCGCGCCCGCGAATTTCCCGACTTTCTGCAATGCACGCGCGATTCCTTTGTCAGTGTCCTGTGGCGAAAGGACAGCGAAGTCCGTGGAAATCGCGGCCATCACTTCCTGGAGTCTCATCCTCGCCTGCAATGCCTCTTCCGTTTGCTTTCGTTCTGTTACATCCCGCACGACCGTCACATATTCGACGCGCTTATCGAAAGACCTCAACCGTGGAACGATGGATACCTCGGCTTCGAAAGAGGAACCATCCTTCTTTCCGATTGCAACGGAGCCGGTCCAAATTGTATTTCGTTGCAGTGTCTCGCGAATCAGGCCTTGAAGCTTCCGGAAATTTCCATTCGTAACGAAAACCGATCCATTCTTTCCCACAATCTCTTCGGTCGCAAATCCTGTAAGCCGTTCAAAGGCCGGATTCACATAGCAGATCGTTCCATCGGTCTGAGTGACGACAATCCCATCGCCCAAAGATTCAAGGGCTGCCGCCAAACGCTCTCGATTCTCGTCCATCCATCCGCTCTTTTTCTCGACGGGCTCCGCCTTGTCAAGTCTTCTGTGCCGTGTCGCCGGCTTGGCCCGAAGTTGTTCTCCTGATTCCTTAGAATTCTTCACTGCAATCCCCCTAATGGTGAAGCTATTTCATAAATGACATTCTCAGTCTTTTGGCGCAACAAGTTGCGCGCTACAAGAATCCCCGTTGTGATTCTTTCTATTGCCCGGAACCTCGGATGACGGCTTTCAGTCCCTCGTATCGCCGCTTCAGGAGCTCGACACCGGTCATGTAACGCAGTTGTGTCTCGGCCATCTCCGCCATTTCGCGGTCCATGTCAACGCCATTGACTCCGTTTCCATTGGGATCTATTGGCTCGCGACTCACTTGAGACTCGAGATTCTGAAGGTTTGAGAGATCCCCTGGGAGGTGTCGTGGATCGGTCTGGGTCAGTTGTTTTTCACAATGTTGCAAGGCTTCCATTAGTTTTGCTTCAAAATCCACCACAACCCGCCGATAGCCCGGTGTTTCGGCGTTGGCGATATTGTGCGCATGCGCCCGCTGCCGCAGTGACCAAGCCTCCAATCCCTTTTTCAGGGCCACAGTTCCGGGTGCGGCATTAATCAATCCTTTTTGAATGAAGTTGTCCGGCATCCTACCTCCTAATTTCTTGCTTTTGAAGGTGCAAAACATGTGCCTCGCCTCCAAGACGCTATGGCATCTGCCCACGCGGCCGCGGGTTCTCCCAGACCTATGTTTAAATTTGCCTTGCAGAGGGGAAATCGGATACCGTGTTCGAGCGACTCAAGAGTTCAGGCAAAAGTTGCCTTTGTGGCGGTGATTTTGTATTTTCTCTCCTCAAGAGATCTGATGTCCACGAGTGTATCGCAATTCTTTATAGACATAGGCACGATGAAGCGTTCGATAGATCAATTGGACTTGTTTGCTGTGACGCCTGGGCCTGCTGTGCTGACACAAGCGGCGCGACGAGGGCCGCGCGATGCCCCACGCGGGCAGGCGTATGACCTGACTGATTTTTTCCAGATTTTGAACCAGCATTATTTGTGGAACGAGTTGCCCCGGCCTGTGCTTCGGTGGTCACGAAATCGCTGGCGCATTGTCCTTGGCCTTTGCGATGTCGAGCGGCATGTTATTACTCTCAATCGTGCGTTGGATGATGCCCGCGTTCCCGACATTGTCATCGCCAGCACGCTCTTTCACGAACTGCTACACCTTCATTTTGGAGTCACGGAGGGCGCAGACGGACGCAGGAGAGTCCATCCCCCCGAATTCAAGCGCGCCGAGAAATCTTTGCCCGGTTACCATGAAGCCGAAATCTGGCTGAAGAATCACTTTCCCCTCCGAGGAAGGCCGGCGACAAAACCGCGAGAGAGTGCGAACCTGTTTCTCTCGCTTCATGCGAAAAAATGACCTTTGCCTAGGGAACTCTGGAAGCAAATTTGGGTTTAGTAGGTAATAACGATTCTTTGAATTGAGATGAGTGAATGAAAAGTGTAATAAGGTCTATTTTCTTGTGTCTCTTAGTCCGGATTGCTTTTGCGCAACCGGGGGGCGCGCCCGTTGTGCCCATTCGTGCCGTGTTGGACCAGACCGCGATTGCCGTTGGCGGCCAAGCGCGATTGGCTCTTGTTTTTGAAGTTCCGAAGCGTTACCACATCACCGATGTTGCCAATGGCCTTTTCTTCGTGAATCTCAAAGACACACTCAACCTCACCTTTACGAAGCCTGAATTCCCCAAAGGCAAGAAAGTCAAGGGCGACATTGTCTATCGAAAAACGGTGGCTGTCTATTCAACCGTGTCGGCTGATTCGAGCTCCGAGCCGGGCTTGCGCGTCTTTCCGGTGATGGTCGGCTACCAAGTCTGCCAAGATTTCGGCAATGAAGTCTGCTTCCTGCCCGAAGAGAAGGCAGTGCTTCTCAAGATCGAAGTCGTTCCTGCAGGAACAAGCGTTTTCCCAACGAAAGATAAAATCTTCGGCGCGGCTGCGCCGCCTTCCGATGTGGAGCCGAAAAGCGGTCTGGAAGGTCGGCTCGCAGATGCACTGGAACGAGGCTCATGGCTCGCTTTTCTCCTCGTTTTTTTGGGCGGAATTCTTACGAGCTTCACCCCGTGCGTCTATCCGGTGATTCCCATCACGATCGGCTACATCGGAGCGCGGAGCGCGGGTCGGCCACTGCGCGGCTTTGGACTCTCGGCGATCTTCGTTCTTGGAATCGCTCTGGTTTATTCAACGCTCGGTCTCATTTCAGCCGCGACAGGCACGCTCTTTGGCTCAATCTCCGGATCACCTTATATCATGGTCGTGGTCGCGGCGATTTTTGCTTTGATGGGTTTGTCCATGCTGGGCGCTTTCGACATCGCTCTGCCCGCCTCGTGGCAAGGAAAACTGCAGACCGGCGAGAAAAAGAGAGGCCTTCTGGGGCCGCTTGTGATCGGGATGGTCTCGGGCTTGGTGATGGCACCGTGCGTCGGCCCACTGATCGTGGCGCTTCTGGCGTGGGTTGCGAAAACACAGAATCTGCTTCTGGGTTGGGCGCTGCTATTCGTCTTCTCTCTGGGGCTGGGATTGCTCTTCTTGGTGATTGGCACTTTTGCCGGAGCGATTCAGGCTCTGCCGAAAGCAGGCGTTTGGATGGAAGGGGTCAAGAAAGGATTCGGCTGGATCTTGATCGGAGCGGCGCTTTTTCTGTTTCGGTCGCTGCTTCCACAGCAAATCTATTTCTTCCTGTGGGGAGCACTTCTTGTCATCTTCGCCGTTGTCTCGGGAGCTTTTGATACCTTGAGCGAAACCGCTTCTTCGGGAAAGCGTTTGTGGAAAGCCATCTTGCTCATTTTTTTTCTTGTCGGCGCCATCTATCTCTATCGCGGATTGGCTACGGAAATCGCCGTGTCCTCGAAGGGGAGCGTTGTGGCCTGGCAGGTCAACAAAGAGCCGGAGGTTCTGGCCAAAGCACTCCGTGAGGACAAGTCAATTCTCATTGATGTCTATGCCGACTGGTGTGTCGCCTGCAAAGAACTTGATGAGAAAACCTATATCGTGCCTGAGGTCGCCGAGCGTCTCAAGAATTTCGCGCTTCTCAAGCTGGATTTCACGCGGTCATCACCCTGGGTGGAAGAGATGAAACGAAAATACGAAATCACCGGCATGCCGACCGTGATCTTTCTCGACCCCTCGGGAGGAGAAATTACGCGGTTTACTGGATTCAAAACTGCGAGCGACCTGCTCGCACTGATGGATGATTCTGGTTTTTAACGGGAGGAGATGATGGCAGAGCTTATCGAAGTGACTGACGAGAATTTTGAGGAGACGATTCTTCGCAGCCGCCGGCTGGCGATCTTGGATTTCGGTGCCGCATGGTGCGCTCCTTGCAAGAAGGTTCACGCGATGTTGCAGGAGCTGCTGCCAGAGTGGGGAGACAAGGTGATGATTGGAGAGATTGACATACAGGTGAATCCCAAAACAGCCGAGCGTTACGGCGTTTTCAACATCCCGCAAGTCCTCTTCTTCAAGAACGGCCAACAGGTCGAAACGATCGTTGGCGTCCTTCCCAAAGCAAAACTCATCGAGAAGATGAAGAATTACTTGGTGTGACGGACCTTTTGGGCGCCTTTGGGGGCGGTTTTCTTCGTCGCACTCTTCTTCTTCGCAGGAGCCTTTTCGGCGGAGACCTCTTTCGCAGCCACTGCTTCTTTCTTCTTCACGGGCGGCGCCGCGGGCGATGCCTCAGGCGCGGGAATCAGCGCGGCAAGCTGTTCCTTCAATCCGGCAATTTCTTCTTCAATGCGTTTCCGGTCGCGATCCGCCTGGCTCAATATGGACGCCGGGCGACTGGCGTGCAGAAAACTCCCCAAACGCGCGTGTTGCTGTGACGCGGCCAGCTCCTTCTGCAAACGCAAAATCTTCAATCGAATGGTCCGCGCCTTTTTTTCTTTGTCCTCAGTCACAGGTTTCTCCTTTGGAAGTTGCTGCCAATTCTCGTTCTTCATTGGCAAAGAGCTCTTCAAAATGCCGAACAACACGATGACCTGAGCGGTCGCAGACAAAGGACACTAAGGGCCGTGGGGTGGCAGGTTCATTCGATATGACAAAGGCCTCGCGAAGGCGAGCCAGAGATTCGGCCGCGTCATCCAAAACGCTCCAAACAACCTCCGCCATCACATCCCCTGTCTTCACCGCGTCCCCTTCTCGCGCAACGAAATAGATTCCCGCCGTCGGATCCACGGGATCGCTCGCTTTTTTTCTGCCCGCGCCCAAATCCACCA
>Ga0315289_10004265_pt1 | contig 21335 bp, 19 predicted proteins | sample YL17G11_40_MG_FD_203452 | JGI IMG/M metagenome (GOLD analysis project Ga0315289, IMG submission 203452) | Sediment microbial communities from Yellowstone Lake, YNP, Wyoming, USA - YL17G11_40 | ecosystem: Environmental > Aquatic > Freshwater > Lake > Sediment | place: USA: Wyoming | collected... | reverse complement strand
AAATTCTTTGCAGCAGAAGGGGCCTGTTAAGCTTGACGCGTGTCCTATCACGGGGGACGAGAAGAAGCCCGATACCCTGTTGCGTTGTGAAGGGTTGACCAAGTCTTTTCGACACAAAACGGTGGTGAACACCGTCAATGTGGAGGTTCGAGGAGGAGAGGTGGTCGGGCTTCTCGGCCCAAACGGTGCCGGAAAGACCACCATTTTTTACATGATCGTGGGACTCCTCCAGCCGAATGGAGGAAGGATCTTCCTCAACGGGGAAGAGGTCACATCTCTTCCCATGTACCTAAGAGCGAGAAAAGGAATCAGTTACCTTCCTCAGGAACCGTCAGTCTTCCGGAAGCTGACCGTCGAAGAGAATCTCATGGCCATCCTTGAGACGTTACCTCTGACCAGAGCAGAAGGACAGGCTCGTCTTAACGAGCTCCTCAATGAATTGGGCCTCAACTCCCTCAGAAAGCAGAAAGCGTTCAGTCTGTCAGGAGGAGAACGGAGACGGGTCGAGATCACCCGGGCTCTGGTGCTTTCCCCGTCCTTCATCTTATTGGACGAACCCTTTGCAGGCATTGATCCCATTGCGGTCCTGGATATCCAGAGCATTGTCTGTCAATTGAAATCAATGGGGATTGGAATTATAATTACTGATCATAATGTGCGGGAAACCTTAGGGGTTTGTGATCGCGCCTACATTTTGAACGAGGGGATCCTCTTGGAAGAAGGGACTCCAGAAAAGATTGCTGGAAGCCAGAAGGCACGTGAGATCTATCTGGGAGACGGATTTCAGCTTTCTGGAAACCGCCAGATTCGGATGCAGGGAAGCAAAGCGGAAAAGGACACAAAGACGATCGAGCAACGAACAGCCCAGGATTGAAATGGCGATTGAGCTAAGACAAACAATCAAACTGACCCAGCAGCTCGTCATTACGCCTCAACTTCAGCAGGCAATCCGGCTTCTTCAGCTCACCCGGCTGGAGCTGGTCGACATGCTCAGCCAGGAGATGAAGGAAAATCCACTCCTGGAAGAAGTGGATGAGGCAAAAGAGTTCGAGGATGAGCCCGTCACCGAGGGAACAGAGGAAACGTCCTCTCCGAGCAATGATCGCCTCTCGGAGGTCAAAGGAGAAGGAGAGGGTGTCAAGGAGTTTGATTGGGAGAACTATCTCGAAAACTACAACATGGTTTCCTATCAGAGGCAAACAGACGGCGACGGAGAGGAAAGGCCCTCCTTTGAGAATTTTCTGAGCAAGAAAACGACGCTCACCGACCATCTCCACTGGCAGCTCCAACTCTCCCGGTTTACTGAAACAGAAGAGAGGGTCGGGGCCTGGATCGTTGGAAATCTGGATGAAGACGGCTACCTCAAGGTGTCCGTGGAGGACATCAGCGCGGAGATGCAGGCTCCGTTGGAGTTGGTGGAAGGAGTTCTTCGGAGGGTTCAGCAATTCGATCCGCTGGGTGTGGCTGCGAGAGAGTTGAAAGAGTGCCTCCTCATCCAACTGGAACAAATGACGCCTCGAGACTCGATCGCAGAAAAGATTGTTTCTGAGTACCTCCAGCTGTTGAAGAATCGGAACTACGCGGTCATCGCCAAACGGCTAGGCGTCTCGACGGAGCGGGTGAGCCGTGCAGCCTTCGTGATCTCCAAGCTCGAGCCCAAGCCGGGGAGGGCTTTCGGTGGGGAGGTCGCCCAGGAGATCATTCCTGACGTGTACATTTACAAACTCGAGGGCGATTATGTTGTCCATTTGAATGACGAGGGAATTCCCAGGCTACGGGTCAACACCTTTTACAAGAATATCCTGAGTGAGAGTCGCCCAGGCGTTGAGGGAGATCGGAAGTACGTCCAGGAAAAACTCCGATCGGCGGTCTGGCTGATCCGGAGCATCCATCAGCGCCAGCGAACCATCTACAAGGTCGCCAAGAGTATCGTCAAGTTCCAACGAGATTTCTTGGACAAAGGGATTCAGCACCTGAAGCCTCTGGTGCTGCGCGATGTAGCAGAAGACATCCAGATGCATGAATCGACGATCAGCCGGGTGACCCACAACAAATACGCCCATACTCCCCAGGGGATCTATGAGCTGAAGTTCTTCTTCAACACCGGCATCACTTCGACGGAAGGGGACAGCCTAGCCTCCGAGTCGGTGAAGAATCTCCTGCGAGAAATCATTACGAAAGAAGACCCACGAAAACCGTATAGTGACGAGAAATTGGTGGACATCCTCAAGGGGATGAACATCCACATTGCCAGAAGGACGATTTCGAAGTATCGGGAGATGATGAAAATTCTCTCCTCCAATGAGAGGAGAAAGGTCTACTGATCCACCCAATAAAGAGAACCCATATCAAAGAACCCGCACCCAAGAGTCAAAAGCCTAACACTGCATGGCGTGGGCCAAAGGCCCACGAGCCGTTGTTTCCTGGGCGTTCCGCCCCTGGGCTTGTGGCCCAGAGGATCAAACTCGGTTGGGTCCCGGATCTTTGACCGGCAAGTGCCCCTCAAGCCTTGCCCTTAAGGGCGAGGTCGAGGGACACAATATAAAGAAAACACCTCACCGGGAAGCTACGCCCCTTAGGGCGAGGAGCTTCACTTTTAGATTTCTAGGGTAAGGAGCCGTTCAATGCAAATTGAAGTCACATTTCGCCATCGGGAAGCAGAGGAAGGAATCAAAGAGTATGTAAAGGACAAGGTTGGAAAACTCGAGAAGTACCTTGGGAACCCGCAAGAGGTGCATGTCGTCCTGTCAGCGGAGAAGTTTCGTCAAACGGCAGAGATTACCATCGTGGCCGATGGGATGACGCTCAATAGTCAGGGGCGGGACAGTGATCTTTACACCGCCATCGATCAGATGGTGGAGAAGATGGAACGGCAGATCCGTGAACGACAAAAGAAGTCCCAACGAAAGAGGGTAAACTCCTTCTCTTTGAAGATTCCTTTTTGGAGAAGCAGGCCGACGACCCAAGAGACCCCTGAGCCCGAGATGCCTGCGAAGATTCAGCGAAGACAAGTCTTTGCCAAACCCATGTCTCCGGAGGAAGCTGTGGCTCAGCTCGATCTGAGTCAGGGAGAGATTCTCTTCTTTATCAACTCGAATTCAGGTCAGATGAACGCCCTCTACCGGGGCAAGGGTGGGATCTATCAGTGGGTTGAGGCCCAGCCCGACTGAACGGCAGAAAGAAGACTTCCAATGAAAATTCTCGATTACTTAAAAGAGGAATGGATGATCACCGATCTCCAAGGGACCGATAAATCATCAGTCCTCCGTGAGTTGGTGAGCGTTCTCGTCAAACCGTGTCAAGCCGGTTCTCTGGAGGATCTTCTGCAGGTTCTTCTCGAACGAGAAAAACTGGAATCCACAGGGATCGGAGACGGGATCGCCATCCCTCACGGCCGCCTGAAGAAATTAAGGGAGTTTTATATTTCGTTTGGTCGTTCAACGAAAGGCATTGATTTCGATTCGATTGATGGGAAACCCAGTCATCTATTTTTTCTCGTCATGGCCCCGGAGAATTCGGCCGTCAACAACCTCAAACTCCTGGGGCGCATCGTGACTCTGCTGAAAGATCCCTCATTTAGGAAGCAGCTCATGGAGGCTCATTCTCAACAAGAACTGTTTAGGTCTATCTCCGAAGAGGATGAGAAATATTGATCGATGAACAGCGTCGTCGTCCAGGACTTGGAAGAAAGCCGAGAACCCCAGTTGGGTCTGACCCTGATGGCAGGGAGCCAGGGGCTGAAGAAGAAGATTACCCATCCCCAGATTCAAAAAATGGGACTGGCCCTCACGGGGTTTACCCGGTTTGTTCATCCCGAGCGTCTCCAGGTCATCGGCAAAACCGAGATGACCTATTTCCACACCCTGAAGGGAGAGGATCAGAAAAAGGTCATCGAGCAGATCTGTAGTATCGACCTCGCCTGCGTGGTGGTGACCCGTCATCTGGAAATTCCTGAGCTCCTTTTGGAAAAAGCTGAACAGAAGGGCATTCCCTTATTTCGAACCCGCCTCCTCAGCACTGAATTCATCGATCGCGTGGAGAAAGTCTTACAAGAGAAGCTTGCTCCGACCACGAGCATTCATGGTGTATTGATTGACGTGTTCGGGGTAGGCATCCTCATTCTGGGAAAAAGTGGGATCGGGAAGAGCGAATGCGCCCTCGACCTCATTCTGAGGGGACATCGTCTGGTGGCAGACGACATGGTTTCTATCCAGAAGCGATCCCCGACGGAGCTCTATGGAAGCGGGTTCGATGTGATTCGACACCATATGGAGATTCGAGGACTGGGAATCATCAATATTCGGAGCCTCTTTGGTGTGGAGGCCATTCGGGAACGGAAGAAGGTCGAATTGGTCCTGGAGCTGATGGAGTGGGGAACGTGCGACGACTATGATCGATTGGGCTTTGAGGAGGAGAAGTATCCCATCCTGAGCATTGAACTCCCGATGTTACGCATTCCTGTGACGCCGGGTCGTAACTTGTCGACGATCATTGAGGTGGCAGCACGGAACCATCTTTTGAAGATGATGGGCCATCACTCGGCTCTCGAATTCGAGAAAAAGCTCTTAAGCAAGATCGAAGCCCAAGAGACAAGCCGTCCGGATTCCAAGGATGAGGTGGAGTGAAGAATCTTCGGGTGATTTTGATCAGCGGTCTCTCTGGCTCGGGAAAGACGACGGCCATCAAGGCGTTGGAGGATATTGGCTTCTACTGTGTAGACAACCTCCCTGTTCCCCTCTTGTCCAAGTTCCTCGAACTGTGCGCTCAGTCTGCTGGCCGGGTTTCGAAGGTGGCGGTGGTGGAAGACATCCGTGGATACCCTTCCTATCCGTCGGACCCAGGGGCTGGGGATTCTTCGGGAAGCAAGGATTTTGTCGAGGACTCGAGAAAAATCCTTCAAGACCTGCAAAGGGAGAATGATCAGATTGAGATCCTTTTTCTCGATGCATCGGATACGGTGCTGATGAGACGTTACAGCGAGACCCGGCGGCAACATCCTTTGGCGATCGGAGGATCGATTCGAGACGGGATTCGACTGGAAAGGGAGCGGCTCCAAGGGATCCGGGAGATGGCTACCCGGGTGATCGACACGACGCACTTCAACGTGCACCAACTCAAGGATGAGATTCAGCAGTATGCCCAGGAGGAAACGGCCCTTCGCAGAATGTCCGTCACGTTCCTGTCCTTCGGGTACAGTTTTGGAATCCCCTACGAGGCGGATCTCCTCCTAGATGTTCGGTTCTTACCCAATCCCTATTTTGTGGAAGAACTGAAGCGCCTGAAGGGAGACGATCCCCAGATTGCGAATTATGTGCTCCAGTGGGAGGAGGCCAAGGAATTTCTGCGAAGAACCCAAGAGTTTATTCATTTTCTTCTTCCCCTCTATGAGCGAGAGGGGAAGAGCCAACTCACCATTGGGATCGGCTGTACGGGTGGAAAACACCGCTCTGTCGTGATCGTCAATGAACTGGCCAAGGGATTGGGGCAAGGGTTGCCACCCCAAGGAGCGATGCTCTTCGTACGCCACCGCGATATGGAGAAGGGATGAGTGCAGGATGATTGGGGTCGTGATTGTTACCCATTGCCGTTTAGCGGAGGAACTCATCGCCGCTGCGAGACTCGTGGTGGGCGAAGAGTTGAAGCAGTTTCAGCCAGTCTCGATCGGTCCCACGGAGGGGACAGAAGATATCCGGGAAAAAATCATCGGGGCCATTCGCAAGGTTGACGAAGGACAGGGAGTTCTTATCCTGACCGATATGTATGGAGGAACGCCGTCGAACATCAGTCTCTCTTTTCTGGAAGAGAAGAAGATTGAGGTGATTACTGGGGTGAATCTGCCCATGTTGCTCAAGCTGGCCACCCATCCCAATGACATGGATCTTGAGAAACTGGCCGTCTTCATTACGGATTATGGGCAAAGGAACATCAACCTGGCCAGCGATGTCCTGAAGAAGAGGGTGGAAAAGAAGAAGGGCTGATGGGCGGGATGGAGAGCCAGACGTTCACGATTCGAAACAGACTCGGGCTCCATGCCCGAGCCGCTGCCCTGTTGGTGAAAACAGCGAATCGTTTCGAGGCGAACGTCATGATCGAGAAAGACGGTGTGGAGGTTAACGGGAAATCCATCATGGGAATCCTGATGCTCGCAGCGTCCCGGGGATCAAAGATCACGGTGAGGGTAGAGGGGAACAAGGCAGGCGAAGCCCTTCAAACGCTTGGGAAACTGATTGAGAACAAGTTTGGTGAGGAGTAAGGATGGCACTTCGACAGCTCAGCAATAAATTTCTTCACGGCATCGGGGCATCGTCGGGAGTGGTCTCGGGAAGGGCTTTCCTGGTGGATCGGTCGAGGGTCCGTGCCGCTGAGAAGAGAATCGATCCTGCCGATGTTGAGAAGGAAGTGGATCGATTTCTCAAAGCGATTCAGGCTTCTCGAGATCAACTCAATGAGATCAGGGAGAAGATTCTGGACCCCGACGTTCGCCGTCACGCCTTCATCCTTGACGTGCACCTCATGATTCTCGATGATCAGATGCTCGTCGAGGGGACGATCGAAGCGATCCGAAAGAAAAAGGTGAACGCGGAGTGGGCCCTGGATCTGACCCTCGAGAAATTGGATGCGAGTTTTCATGCCGTGGAAGACGAGTACCTGAAGGAGCGGCGAAACGATCTCCAACACGTCTCTGCCCGTGTCTTTCGAAACTTGCTTGGAAAGAGACACGACGATATCAATCGAATCAAAGGCAATGTCATTGTCGTGGCTCACGACCTTTCTCCCGCAGATACCCTTCAGATGAATATGAACCATGTCTCAGGCTTCGTCACAGACATCGGGGGAAAAGTTTCCCATACGGCGATTCTGGCCCGGTCTCTTGGGATCCCTGCAGTGTTGGGACTCGAGGTGGCGACCTCCCTCATTAACGGCGGAGATGTCGTCCTCATCGATGGTGAACATGGAGACGTGGTCGTCAACCCGACAGAAGAAGTCTCTCGAACGTTCCTTGAGCGCGGGCGTAGGATTCGTTTTCTGGCGCGAGAGGCCCTCAAGTACGCCTCTCTTCCAGCGGAAACCCGGGATGGAGTTCGCATCCGGTTGCAAGGAAACATCGAGAGACTCGATGAGGTTCCCTTTCTCAAACAGTACGGAGCCGAGGGGGTGGGGCTTTACAGAACGGAGATTCTCTATTTGAATCGACAGGACCTCCCTGATGAGGAAGAGCATTACCGGACGTACCGGAGTCTGGCAGAGAGTGTCCATCCGGGGTCTGTGACGATTCGGACCCTTGACATTGGCGGAGACAAAGTTCTTTCCAGTTATCAGCAAGGATCCGAGCCGAACCCCGCCATGGGGCTCCGGGCTATCCGGTTCAGTCTTAAAGAGGTGGACATTTTTAAGATCCAGTTGAGAGGGATCCTCCGTGCGAGTGCTCACGGCAAGCTTAGAATTCTTTTCCCACTCATTTCCGGGATCAGGGAAATTGTTCAGGCGAGGGCGATTCTCGAAGAAGTCAAACGGGGATTGACCAAAGCAAGGATCCCTTTTGACAAGACCATCGAGATCGGCGCCATGATTGAGATTCCTTCGGCTTCCATCATCGCAGATCTTCTCGCAAGAGAGGTCAATTTCTTTAGTATCGGAACGAACGACCTCATTCAATATGCCTTGGCCATCGACCGCGTCAATGAGCACGTCTCTTATCTTTATGAACCGCTCCATCCCGCGATCTTGCGGATGATCCAGGCGGTGGTCCGTGCAGGAGAGCAGAAGGGGATTCCCGTGGCCATCTGTGGTGAAATGGCGGCGGAGCCGGCTTATGTCATGGTCCTCATGGGGCTTGGGCTACAGGAATTTAGTATGAATCCGGTCTCCATTCCCAAGGTGAAGAGGCTGCTGCGCATGTCCCGGTTCGAAGAAACCCAGGCACTGGCGGAAGAGGTTTCCCAATGCTCCACAGCCTCGGAGATTGAAGGGCATGTTCGGCGATGGATGGCGGAGAGGTTTCCAGAAGAGGTCCCCCTTCAAGCGAGACAAATGCAAGCATAAAGCACCGGAGTGCCTTCTCACCAAAAGGCTGTCGGTGTATTAAGAACAAACTTCATTAATCGAAAAGGAGGAGCCATCGTATGGCAATGACAGATTTTCTTTTTACCTCGGAATCCGTGGCCGAGGGACATCCCGATAAGGTCGCGGATCAGATTTCGGATGCCATCCTCGACGCGATCATCGCCGAGGATCCCAACTGTCGGGTGGCTTGTGAAACCCTCGTGACGACGGGGATGGCAGTTATTGCAGGAGAGATCACCACGTCGTGTTATGTCCACATGCCAACCATCGTCCGGGAAACCATTAAGGAGATCGGGTACAACGACTCGGCCATGGGCTTCGATTGGGAGACCTGTGCCGTGATCACGTCCATCGATGAACAATCGGCCGACATCAACGTCGGAGTGGAAGAGAGAAGCGATCATGAACAGGGAGCAGGTGATCAGGGGTTGATGTTCGGCTTTGCGTGCGACGAAACGCCTGAACTGATGCCCATGCCCATTGTCTTTGCTCACCGACTGACCCGAAGGTTGGCCGAGGTGAGAAAAAAGAAGATTCTTGATTTCTTGAGACCCGATGGGAAGTCTCAGGTGACGATCCAGTATATCAAGGGGAAACCCGTAAGAGTGGATTCGGTGGTGATTGCCGCCCAGCATTCGGAGAAGGTGGCCTATGACACCTTGAGAGAAGGGATCATCGAAGAGGTCATTCTCAGGGTTATTCCAGAAGAGCTGCGAGACAAGAAGACAAAGTATTACGTTAACACCACGGGGCGCTTTGTGATCGGGGGTCCAAAGGCGGATTGTGGCGTGACGGGAAGGAAAATCATCGTGGATACTTACGGGGGGGTAGGAAGCCATGGGGGCGGCTGTTTTTCCGGAAAGGATCCTTCGAAAATGGACCGGAGCGCATCTTACATGGCCAGGCATATTGCCAAGAACATTGTGGCCGCAGGTCTTGCCAAGAAGTGTGAGGTTCAGATCGCTTACACCATCGGTGTGGCTGAGCCTGTTTCGGTGATGATCGATACGTCGAGGACCTCTGTGATTCCACCCGACGAGATCGCCAAGCTCGTGCGGCAACATTTTGACTTGAGGCCGAAGGCCCTCATTAAGTACTTGGATCTCCGAAAACCGATCTTCAAACAAACGGCCTGCTATGGGCACTTTGGTCGAAATGAACCCGGATTCACGTGGGAGAAGACGCATCGAGCCGAAGAGCTTAGAAAAGCAGCAAGACTTTAGAAGCAGGAGCCGAGGGATCGAGGGTTCCAGGGGCCGAGCGAAAAGCCCTTTGTTTGACAGAGGGACTTTCCCTAGCACCCTTGAACCCTCGAATCCTTGAACCCTTTAGGAGAATGCATGGATTACGATATCAAGGATATTTCGTTGGCAGAAAAGGGTCGTCTGCGCATGGAATGGGCTGAAATGGCCATGCCAGTGCTCAAGCTGATCCGAACCCGTTTTGAGAAAGAGAAGCCCCTGAAAGGCATTCGGCTTTCAGCGTGCCTCCATGTGACCACGGAGACCGCCGCGCTCATGAGAACCCTGATGGCAGGCGGGGCCGATCTTCACCTGTGCGCTTCGAATCCTTTGAGTACCCAGGACGATGTCGCGGCCTATTTGGTGAAGGAACTGAGGCTTCCTGTGTTTGCGATCAAGGGAGAGGACAACGAGACGTACTATCGCCATATCCAGAAAACGTTATCCTTTCTCCCCAACATGACGATGGATGACGGGGCTGATCTGGTCTCTTCCCTCCATTTCATTGCGTTAAGGAAATGGGGAGAACTTCCTCCTCCCGTTCGAAGCTGGGCCGAAGGGCTCCCTCAGACAAAGCGGGATGAAATGATGCGCGCGGTCATTGGAGGGACCGAAGAGACGACGACTGGCGTCATCAGGCTTCGCTCGATGGAGAAAACAGGGGTCCTACAGTTTCCCATCATTGCCGTGAATGACGCTGAAACAAAGCACTTCTTTGACAACCGGTACGGAACCGGACAATCCACCATCGATGGAATCATCCGGGCCACCAACCGACTCATGGCTGGGGCCTCGTTTGTCGTCTCAGGGTACGGCTGGTGCGGCAAGGGGTTGGCCATGAGAGCGGATGGGATGGGAGCGAACGTGATCGTGACGGAAGTGGACCCATTGAGGGCGATTGAAGCGGTCATGGACGGATACCGGGTGATGCCCATCGGGGAGGCCGCTGAAATTGGAGATATCTTCTGCACCGTTTCAGGGGACGTTCATGTCATTCGGAAAGAACATTTCCTAAAAATGAAAGACGGCGCCATTGTGGCTAACTCGGGTCACTTCAACGTGGAGCTTGATCTGGAGGGACTGGGTGAGATCACGAAGAGTCGAAGGCCCATCCGTGATTTCGTAGAAGAGTACCAGCTTCATAACGACCGAAAGATCTATCTTTTGGGTGATGGAAGGCTAGTGAATCTCGCTGCTGCGGAGGGCCATCCCTCGAGCGTCATGGATATGAGTTTTGCCAATCAAGCACTGGCAAGCGAGTACTTGGTGAAAAACCATCAAACTCTCCAAAAGAAGGTTCACAAAGTCCCCGATGAGATCGATCAGGAAATCGCTCGAATGAAGCTCAGATCCATGGGGATCCAGATCGATGAACTCACCGAGGAGCAGAAGACCTATCTGGCTTCTTGGGAGAAGGGAACATGACGAACGAAAGTATTTCCACGGATCCCTTAAGGCGGACAAGGAAAAAGTTGCGCTGGGTTATCCTTATTGCCTTGATCGCCGTAGGGGGGTTGATCCTCTATCGAGGGTGGGCATCCTCAGAGAAGCGGTCCGCTTCTCAGCGTCTCAATCGAGGGGAGATCCCGGTGCAGATTGCGCCAGTCGTCCATGAAAACCTTACGTATTCGCTTGTTGCCAACGGAGATATTGCCCCGTTGATGCAGGTCGATCTCTTCCCGAAGGTGTCGGGGTATCTCGAAAAAATCTCTGTGCAAATGGGGGACTCCGTACGGCAGGGACAGGTGATCGCCCAGATCGACCGAGCGGAATTCCTCCAAAAGGTGAAGGAGATAGAGGCCAAGGTGGCCCAGGCAAGGGCCCAATACGCGGAGCTTGAGGCAGGGACGAGGGCCGAAGATATTCGTGAGGCCGAAGAAGCGGTCAAACAGGCCCAGTCACGATTCAATAACGCGAAGCTCCAGCGTGAGAGGGTATTGGCCCTGTACGACAGGCAGGTCATCTCCAAGAAAGAAGCGGATGTTTCTGAAATGGACTACAACGTGACGGAAGCCCAGCTTGCGGCGTCTGAACAGCGTTTTAAGAGTCTCAAGGAGGGGGCCCGACCCGAAACCAGGGCAGCCAGCCTGGGGAAGTTGAAGGAGATGGAGGCCGTTTTGGCGCAGGAGCAGATTCGCCTCCAGAATGCGCAGATCGTTGCTCCCTTTTCCGGCGAGATCGTCCGGAGGAATGTAGACAACGGGTCACTGCTTTCTCCGTCGACACCTGTGGTGACCCTCGTCCACCTGGAAACCCTGAAGGTCGTAGCCAATGTACTCGAGAAAGATATCTCCCTCGTAAAGACCGGGATGAAGGTGAAGATTCTAACCGAAGCCTATCCTGACAAACCCTTTGAAGGCACGATCGTCAGAATCAACAAGGCACTCGACCTGGCAACCCGTACGCTTCAGACGGAGATCAGCGTTCCCAATCCCGGTCGCTTGCTGAAGCCGGGCATGTTTGCACGGATCGAGATCGCGCTTAAAGAGAAACCGGCTGCGCTCGTCGTTCCCAGAACGGCCGTGCTCGGAGAGGAAGGAAAACAGTTCGTCTTTACGGTCGAAGGAAACCAAGCCTTTCGAAAGCCCGTGGTGACCGGAATTGAACAGGAGGGTCTGATCGAGATTGTCGAAGGGGTGAAGGAGGGGGATAAGATTGTGGTGAGGGGACAGGAATCGCTGCGGGATCGCTCGACGATTCGTATTATAGAAGGGGGCTAAGACGCTATGGATATGATTCGAGCGTCGCTGAAGAACCCCGTGGCCCTCTTCATGTTTGCCATCGGAATCATCCTCCTGGGTCTCATTGCCTTCGCGGACCTTGCCATCGATCTCTTCCCGGATATTTCCTTGCCCGTCATCACCGTTCAGACTAATTACGAGGGCGCGAGCCCGCAAGACATTGAAATGACCATTACCCGGCCCATCGAGAAACGGGTCAGCCGGATTCAGAATGTCCGTTATGTCTCGTCCCGGTCGAGGGAAGGTGTTTCCAACGTGACGGTCGAGTTCTACTGGGGCTCGGATCTCAATGTCGCCTCAAACGATATTCAGCAGTCCATTAACCAGATTTTAGACAATCTTCCTGAGGATTCCGATCTGCCGGTCATCCGGAAATTCGATCCTTCTCAAATCCCTGTGATTAATCTTTCGCTGAGCGGCCCGATGGATGAGTACCGGCTCCGGGAGCTGGCAGAAGACTTTATCGCCCCGAGGCTCGAAACCCTGAAAGGGGTGGCCTCGGCGAACGTCTACGGAGGCAGGGTGCGGGAAATCCAGGTCGACGTGGATCGGGCCAAGCTGGAAGGAAATAATCTTTCTTTGGACAGAATATCGGAGGCCGTCCATTCGGGACATATGGACCTTCCCGGAGGGAGCCTGAAGACGGCACAGAAGGAGTACGGGGTGCGGACCCTGGGTCGTACCCCGAACATCAAAGACATCGAAGAGATTGTGGTCACCCGCCACAACGGTGTCCCCGTTCGTTTAAGGGATGTTGCGAAAGTAAGGGACGGGTTTCAGGATAGGGATAGCATTGCCAGCATCAATGGCGTCAAAGGCGTGATGATGGGCGTTCAGAAGCAGATCGGCGGCAATACCGTTTCCGTGGTGGATGCCGTACTGAAGGCTCTTCCCCAGATTCAGAAAGATGTCCCGAAGGGAATCAGTCTTCAAGTCGTTTCAGATCAGTCCACGTTCATTCGTAAGTCGATCAAGAACCTCCAGCATGAGGCGATGATGGGGGCCTTGATGGCGGTGGCTATCATTTTGATCTTTCTCGGAAGCGGGACGAGCACCTTGATCATTGCCCACTCGATTCCTATTTCGATCATCTCCACCTTTGTTCTTCTCTATTTCGGTAAATTTACCCTTAACATCATGACCCTGGGGGGACTTGCCCTGGGCGTGGGACGATTAGTCGATGATGCCATTGTTGTCCTTGAAAACATCAACCGGCATATCGAACGGGGAGAATCCCCAGCGGAGGCCTCCTACAAAGGCGCGAAGGAGGTAAGCAGACCCGTCATCGCGGCCACCATCACCAGCATCGTGGTCTTTATCCCCCTGGCCTTCGTCAAAGGGGTGGCGGCGCTGCTCTTCGTACAGATGGCCTATACCGTTGGCTTCTCGCTCATGGCCTCTCTTTTCGGCTCGCTCACTCTCGTTCCTGTTCTTACGTCTAAATTCCTCAAACCCAGAGAAGAGCAGAAGAAGAAACTTTCCTTTGCGGGGAAGATTTATCGGAGGACGCAACCGATCTTTGGAAAAATTGACGAAAGTTATCAGAATATCCTCCAGTTTTCGCTCTCCCATCGAAAAACAGTTGTTTCATCGGTGGTTGTCGTTTTTCTGGTGACCATGTCCTTTCTCCTTCTGGGTCTGACGAACGTCATTCCCTTTATCGGTACCGAGTTCTTCCCTGCGACGGATGAAAGTCAATTCAGGGTTTCGGTGAGGCTTCCTGTGGCTTCTCCCTTGGAAAAGACCAAGGAGGTTGTGGATCAGGTCGAAGGCATCGTCTTTGAAGAGGTGCCGGAGATCAAGGCCCTCTCGACGAGGGCGGGCGTGGGCGGTATGGGTGGAAGGTTCACGGGTCTGCACGTGGGGAACCTCCAGGCGATGCTGGTGGACAAGTCGGAGCGGAACCGATCCTCAGAGGATATCGCCCGGACCTTGCGAGAAAAGTTCAGAAGCATTCCCGGGGTTTTCATCAATGTTAACACGGGCGGGCTTATTTCTAGGGTGATGTCATTCGGTACCGACGATCCGATCGATGTGGAAGTTCTGGGATTCGATCTGAATACAGGAACACTTCTCGCCAGGGAAGTGGAACAGATCCTAAGGGGAGTCCGAGGCGTGACCGAAATCCAGGTCGGCCGCGAGGAGGGACTACCGGAGTATCAGGTTCGAATCCGCCAGGACCGCGCGGCGACCCTGGGTCTGACCACCTCACGGGTGGCAGAGGTTGTCAATACCGCCATCGAAGGGAATGAATCCTCTGTCTACGTGGATCCGATCACGGGGAGGGAACATATAGTCAGGGTTCGGCTTTCTGAAGTAGACCGAAACAAACTGGAGGATCTGCGCCGATTGCCCATTCCTGTTGAGGGGGGCAAAATGGTTCCCCTGGAAAATGTGGCGGAACTGGTTCAGGTGTTCTCTCCGACCCAGATCGAACGCAAATACCAGCAGCGGATCGTCCATGTAACGGCCACCACAGTTGACAGGGACCTGGGATCGATTGCCCAGGAGATCGAAAAGAAGATCTCCCAGATGAAGATTCCCGAAGGTTTCACTGTCAGCTTGAAGGGGGCACGCCTTGAACAGCAGGAGGCCTTCCGAATGCTTCTCTTTTCCCTGATCCTAGCTGTCGTTTTGATCTATATGGTTCTTGCCTCCCAGTTCGGTTCGTTGCTTCATCCTTTCCTGATCATGTTTTCGGTGCCCCTGGGTTTTATCGGCGTGGTCTGGGCCCTCTTTTTGACGGCGAATACCTTAAGTGTGATTTCATTTATTGGAATCATCATGATGGTCGGTGTGGTGGTGAGCAATGCGATCATCCTGGTTGATTATATCAACCGGCGTCGGGAAGAAGGGGTTGAACTGAAGGAGGCGATCGTCCGGGCCGGCAGAATACGGCTGCGACCGATTTTGATGACGACTCTCACAACGATATGTGGACTGATCCCGATGGCCCTGGGTCTGGGAGAAGGGGCCGAAGCCAATGCATCCCTGGCCATTTCGGTCATCGGAGGGTTGGCCGTTTCGACATTCCTCACCCTGATCTTTGTCCCTACGCTCTATATGATTGTCGAGAACTGGAGAACGGCCAGAAAGAAGGAGAGGGTTCGAGAGGTTGGGTGAAGGGTTCAAAAGCTCATGAACCCTTTCGTCCGTGGCAGACCGTCGAACTCTTGAACACCTAAAGTCTTATGATTCCCCGCCGAAAAACGCGCAAAATTCTAGTGGGTTCGGTAAAGATTGGTGGAGGGGCACTGGTCTCAGTCCAGTCGATGACCAAGACCGACACACGCGACATCCATGCAACCGTTGCCCAGATCCGCCGGCTTGAAAAGGCAGGTTGTGAGATTGTTCGAGTCGCGGTGGTCGACGAAGAGGCAGGCCACGCCATTTCAGAAATCAAGAAAGAAATCACCATTCCGCTCATTGCGGACATTCACTTTCATCACCACTTGGCCATACTGGCGATGAAATCCGGATCGGACGGACTCCGCATCAATCCGGGAAATATTGGAGGAAGAGATCGTCTGAAATCCGTTGTGACAGAGGCAAAGGCACGGTCCATCCCCATTCGCATCGGGGTCAACTCAGGCTCGGTTGAAAAGGATCTTCTAAAACGGTTCAAAGGAGCGACACCCGAGGCCATGGTGATGAGTGCCTTTCGGTTTATTGAATGGATGGAGGATTTTGGTTTTCACCAACTCAAGGTGTCTTTAAAGGCCTCCGACGTTCTGCGAACTTTGGAGGCGTATCGGCTATTCTCGAAACAGTCGGATTATCCTCTCCACGTGGGAGTCACCGAGGCAGGTCGGGGAACAGGGGCCCTCGTGAAATCCTCGATAGGAATCGGGTTACTTCTCAACGAGGGAATTGGCGATACGATTCGAGTCTCGCTCACAGGAGACCCTGTTCAAGAGGTGGCCGTGGGCTATGAAATCCTGAGAGCACTGAAATTGCGTCAGCACGGCGTCGAGATCATCTCCTGCCCTACCTGCGGACGCTGTGAGATCGATGTGGCAGGGATCGTTCGACAGATCGAAAAAAAAGTGAAGACCGTGACTTGCCCTCTGACGGTCGCGGTCATGGGATGTGTGGTGAACGGCCCTGGAGAAGCGAGAGAAGCCGATCTGGGAATCGCAGGAGGGAAAAAGGTTGGGGTTCTTTTTAGAAAAGGAGAAATTGTCAAGAAAATTAAGGAAAAAGATTTCTTAGACGTATTGTTGAGGGAAATCAGAAAGATGATCGTAGACCGTTGTGAAATCCGAAGTTCGAAACCCGTCATTCGAAGCAAATTCCAATGCTCCAACTTCAAATGAAGCTTCCCGCCCCTGCCTTCGCCGAAGCGGCTTCGCGCAGGCAGGCACAGAGCGGGGCTTCCGGGAAATGTAGATACGATTATAGGGTCGGCTTTCCTCCAACCTAAAAGGCAGGCATCCAGCCGACTCGCCCGTAACCTCAATAGACCGGGACAACTGTGAATGTAGAATTTACGTTTGTCTGGTTTTCTTCCAGACATAGACCATGCGCTGAAACACAGTGACGTGAGTGAAAATGGCCAAGATCCAAAGGATGGGCTCCATGATGTTAAATAGAAAGCCCGCGGAGAGAAGGATGATGCGTTCCGCTCTCTCCATCAATCCAACGGTGCACTCGATTCGGGCGGCCTCTGCTCTTGCTCTGGCATAAGAAATGAGCGTCGTCCCAATGCTGGCGAAAGAGGTTAGGATGACAAGTTGTTCATTTCCCCTTTTGAGGTAGAAAATAATGAGGGCGAGAAGAATGAAGGAGTCAGAATAACGATCCAAGACAGAGTCGAAAAATCCTCCGAAGGGAGTGACCTTGTCAAGATTTCTTGCCACCGCACCATCAAACAAATCCAAGAGTCCTGAAAGAATGATAGCGAAACCGGCAGTCACCCATAGGTCTGCAACGATCAGAACTGAGGCTCCGATCGTCGTGAGAAAACCGAGCAGCGTTAAGAGGTTAGGATCCCCGCGATTCCCTGCGATTCTGCGGTAGATAGCGTTTAGGGCAGGGTCGAGTCGATGTCCAATTTTATTTCCAATCATAGGTAATGAGCAGCCAAAATCCAAAAAAGAATGCCCTACCAACATAACATGTTCGTCAAAAATGTCAATAATATGTTGGAAAGACTAAAGAATGGAATATGGGAATAGCGAAATAATGGAGTGATGGAGTACTGGAATAATGATGAGGAGATGGAATAATAATGAGGAAATGGAAAGTAGGAGTAGCGGAGTATTGGGGAGAGCTTTTGTTTTTATGCCAATATTCCAACACTCCATTACTCCACCAATTCATTTTTGGGAGGTAGCCCTATGAGTGCTGTGATTTCAACAACGGAGTTCAATACGCTGTCACTGAAGGGTCGAGGAAAAGTCCGTGATATCTACGATCTCGGTGATCATCTGTTAATCGTGGCCACAGATCGAATATCGGCCTTCGACGTGGTGATGCCCAATCCCATACCCGATAAAGGGAGGGTTCTCACACAACTGTCGAAATTCTGGTTCGAGCTCACCAAAGATATTGTTCCAAACCACATCATTTCCGTGGACATCAGAGATTTCCCTCCAGCATGCAGGCCTTACGAAAAGATGCTGATGGATCGCTCCATGTGGGTTGTAAAGACGGAGGTTGTTCCAATCGAGTGTGTCGTGAGAGGCTATCTCTCCGGTTCGGGATGGGTAGAATACGAAAAGACAGGAGAGGTTTGCGGAATTCCGCTTTCGAAGGGGTTGGTTGAATCTTCAAAACTGGAGGAGCCCATCTTCACCCCGGCAACCAAGGCAGACTTGGGTGAACACGACGAAAACATCAATTTCGAAAGAATGGAGAAGAGAGTGGGGAAGGAGCTGGCTCAACGGCTCAAGTCGCTTTCGCTGGCCATTTACAGGAGAGCGCGCGATTTTGCAGAGAAGAGGGGGATCATTATTGCAGATACTAAGATGGAATTTGGAGTGAAGGATGGACAAGTGATACTGATTGATGAACTCCTCACACCGGACTCCTCACGATTCTGGCCCAAAGACACATACCGACCCGGGGGCCCTCAGCAGAGTTTTGACAAGCAGTTTTTAAGGGACTATCTGCTCTCTCTCAAATGGGATAAAACCCCTCCGGCTCCGCAGCTTCCAGAGGAGATTATTCGTAAGACAAGAGAAAAATATCTGGAGGCCTATGAGAAACTGGTGGGCAAACCTCTTCCTTATTAGCGACTAAAAACAAGAATTCTTGGGCAGAAAAAATGAAGCTTCGTCCTGCGCCCGCTTGGCGCAGGCACAGGGCGGAGAGTTCAACAAATAATAGTTAGTTTCTCAACACACCTTCTTATTTCTTGGCTAAGGCGCTCTTGATCATGCCAATGATGGCCATCAGAACACCGCCACCTACGCCGCCGCCTAAAATACTCCCTATAATACTCCCAATATCCAGGCCGCCTCCGCCTCCCGCGGCAACTCCCAACAAGCCCAGCAACTGACCACCGAGTCCACCGCCTACAATACCGGCGATAGAATTACCAAGAGTGCCTAAAGATGAGTTTTTCAGCAGAGAACCGGCGATATTACCGCCGGCAGCGCCGCAAATGAGTTGAATGATTACAGCTAAAAGATTTCCCATGGTATTTTCCCTCCTTCTCTTTTTCTATCTTAGATTGTGATACCCACCACACCGAAAACCCAAAGACGAACACCTAATACACATAGTCCAGCCGGCGTGCATGAAAACAGTCAAACCGAAGAGCCTATCGCCGAGTGGGCAAATAGGCTATCCTCTTGAAAGGCACGTGATCCCCCACAGAGTGCGGCAGCTGGCAAAACTGGGGCCGGCGCAACGCCTGGGACGACAGCGTTCGTTAGTCGAGCAGTTCCTTCGGAATGTTGCCGCCGTTGTCGGCGAGCTTCTGCAGCACAGTCTTGTGCAACCACATGTTCATCTGTGCCGAGTCGCCCATCTTCTCAGACGGGCACACGAGTTCGACTGCAAGCTCCTTCCGCGCGGCAAAGCTGCTCTCCAGACCCAGAAGCTTCAGCAGATCCACGATCGAGACCTTCCAATTGAGCTTTTGGGGGTTCGAGGCCGCGAGTTTCTCCAGTTTCGCTACGACATCGACGACGGGGATGGATGTTGGAGCAGGCGGTGCGGCGGGCCCAGCTTGCGGCGCAGGAGGAACCTGCGGGGCCGCTTGTGCCTTCTTCAGACCGAGCTTTTCAAGAATCTTGTCAAACAAGCCCATGGTAACTCCTTTCGATGTTAAATAATAAGAACGCGCTTCAGGATGAGTCGAGTGTACGCCTACAGGGAGTAGTATGTCAAGAAAAATGATCAGCGATGATTACCGATGCAAATTAAGTAGTTGTGGCTGACATGGTGGGTTGTGGACTTCAGGGAGAATTCCTTTCGAGGCGAGATTAGAATAACCTCAGATAGATGGGGTGTCTGAGTAAGGCTTGTATTTAGATTCTTCATTATTCTTAGTGTTTTTCTCGGAACTCGATTGTTGAACTTGACGATTCTTCAAAATCACTCGATCAATATACTCTCCACAATAAACACATTTCCACGCCCAAAAATGTTCGGTTTCATAATAAATCTTTTCGTAAACCATAACGCCACCACAGCGGTTGCATTTCGTAAACTCTTTCCCCATGCAGCACCCCTTTTGGAAAGAGGAACTTAATTGAGATTGTTGAACCCAACATACCAAGAGTGAGCATTTTGTCAATAGTAAGAATGAGATTGTGAAAATTATCTTTTTGAAGATTGCAATTTGCTTGCATAGGCGGGTGGGTCTTCAGAATCACTCTTTGAGGAAGAAGCTCTTTCAGTATCTAGATGGAGGCGAGCGGCTAGGCTTTCTTTTCTTCCTCTGGAGGTTTGATGGCCTTGAAACTTCGATAGAGGAGAAGGTCGTAGATGATCTTAAGACCACCGGCAATGACGAAGGGAAAGCTGAGGAGGGCTGAATTGGCCAGAAGGGGTCCAGTCACAACTGGGGCAATAGAGGCCCCGGTGGTTCGAGCAACTCCCGTAATTCCGGCTGCAGCTGAGCGCTCATCCGGACTGACCACAGCCATGGTGTACGATTGGCGCGTGGGAACATCCATCTGAGAAATGCTGAATCGCATGAGCAGGACTGTGATGGCCAGGGGCAGGTTGGGCATGAAGGGGACGAGAATGAGAAGTATATTTGAAGGGATGTGAGTGACGACCATCGTGTGAACGAGTCCAATTTTCTTCGCGACTCTGGCCGCCACCAGTGCAGAGAGTCCGGCAAGCACATTGGCTCCGAAGAAGATACTTCCAAGCAATGCCGGCTGAACATTGAAGCGGACATAGAACCAGTAGGCCAGAATGCTCTGGAGAACAAAGCCCCCCGCAAAGGCATCAAGAGAAAAAAGTGCTGAGAGCTTAAACACCACTCTGCGTGATTTATGAAGACCCAAAAACTTTTTTCTGTCTGATGGAGGTGAGACAGGATCACTGACTCGAGGGAGCTCTACAACCAAAGACAGCCGGGAGAATAGGAACGCAAGGACCAATCCCATAGCAGCGTAACCTATAACCACCATACGGTAACTTCCAAGGGGGCTGACTCCTGCCTGCTCCAGCCCCTGGACCAAGGCGCCTCCACAGAGGGAGCCGATGGCCGTGGTGAATGAGCCAAAGAGGTTGTACCAAGCGAAAACCTGTGTTCGCCTGTCATCCGCTACGATCTGCGATAGAGCAGCTTGCTCAATGGAGAGAAAAGGACCCACTTCGTATCCGCTGGGACTGATGACGCCGATCGTTGCAGCAATGAGAAGAACGATGAAATTCCGGGTTAAGGCGAAAAGAACCCCAGCAAAGATCATCAGAACCGCCCCGATGATGAGCATCCTGCGTCGGCCCATCCGATCAGCATTCGTTGTGATCCACAGGGAGATGAGCGTATCCCCGATCAGGATGAGCGTGAGAAGAAGACCGATCTCTGTCGCCTTAAGACCCAGTTCGGCGAGATAGAGTACAAGAATAACCGAGAGGAACCCATAGGCGAAGAGACGGACAATCCGTGTGATGAACAGAAACCGGCCGTCTGTGGACAATATCTTGAATATCTCAAACCGAGATGATCCCGTTTTATCTCTGCTTTCTGGCATGACGTGTCCCTCTCTTTATCCGCCTACGCAGAAGACCACGGGCTCTGCCCGTGGATGAATGCGTGAGCGGTGTCTGTGCTAATCCTGAACCGAGGTATCACTGCTTCGTCGGATTTCGCCACTGGCGG
>Ga0315289_10004263_pt1 | contig 21338 bp, 21 predicted proteins | sample YL17G11_40_MG_FD_203452 | JGI IMG/M metagenome (GOLD analysis project Ga0315289, IMG submission 203452) | Sediment microbial communities from Yellowstone Lake, YNP, Wyoming, USA - YL17G11_40 | ecosystem: Environmental > Aquatic > Freshwater > Lake > Sediment | place: USA: Wyoming | collected... | reverse complement strand
AATCCCGTATCTAACCGCTAAATTGGGAGCCAGGTGAAAAGAGGCTGGGGTCTGCCCACCGATGTGAGCTAGGGATTCAAAAGAATTAAGCTGGGGCCATTGATTTAAACAATATAGTATGTTGTGCCTTGCGCTTGGCGCGTTCTCGGAGCATCACCTCGGCTGCGGCTGGGCTTGACAGGACACAACGGAGTATCGCTATAGCTGCCCAGTAGCGCACTCGCTGTTGTTGATGACGCATACCTATACTGCTGGAGACCGACTCGCGGCAATAGGCTAATACGTCTTCAAAGAGTTTCAGATACTGGGGGGACAAGCTGTAGGAGCGCTCTTCAGGGATACGCTGGGGGAATGGTGTATCTGCACCCAGCCAGTTTGTCAAATCCTTTCGCCGTCGCTGCACGATGTTTTGTACCAGCTTTGCGTGAGGCAAGTCAACGTCTTCGGGTTGATCAAATGAAGAGTCTAACAAGCCCAGGATGGAACGAAAACTTTCTTCTATGCCGCTGTGTGGTGTTGCGGTGACTAGAATGAGATGTCGTCCAGGTGCATTAGCTAGCTCCCGCAGGAAGGCATAGCGCTGGTGCTGGCTAACAGCTCTGTCACCACGTGGCCTCGCTCCCGTATGTGCCTCGTCCACAATAATCAGGTCGGGGGCATTGTCTATGAACATCCGCTTGTTGCGGTCACTCTTGATATAGTCAATACTAACCACTAGGTGCCGATAGTGCTGGTAAATACTGATGTCCCCTCTAGGAAGCTCACGCTCAAGCCGAGCGATGCGAGACGGCTGGATTACAGCGGTCTCAATGTTGAACTTATCACGTAATTCCTTCGCCCATTGCTCACACAGATGTGGTGCACAAACAACCCCGATACGGCGAATGTTGCCACGATCCAGTAACTCCCTCGCGATCATTGCTGCCTCAATAGTCTTGCCGATACCAACATCATCGGCAATAAGCAACCGCACCGGATCAAGCTTAAAGGCCATGATAAGCGGGACAAATTGATAGGGGCGAGGGATAACGGATAGGCGGCCCATTGAGCGAAATGGCCCGGCCCCGCTGCGAAGTGCAAGTCTTACGGCGTCTCTCAGTAGCAGTGCTCCTGCAAAGTCACCGGCAGCAACAGGATCGGGTGGGGGATATTGGGATGGCTTAATGATGTCACCCTCCAATGACAGAAGCACGCCTATGGCTTCTTCATCAGACCCGTCGACGGGTCGTAGTCGAATCACGCCATCGTCTTCTTGCGGCACCACCACCCAATCGCGTTCTCGTGACCTAACGAGCGCACCCGGTTGGTAGCGTTGGACACCTGTGGTCATATGGGCTCCTTCTTTTATGGTTGTTGGCCAGGCTGCTTTTCAGCGACTCCTTGTTGATCCATCCATTGATCGATTTTTTCCTTCTTGAAACGCCAACGGTATCCTATTTTGGATACCGGAATTCTTCCTTGCTGTGCCAATCGATAAATCTGGTCTCTGCTCAGCTGCAAATATTCAGCTACATCCTTAACTGTCATCCAGCGATCATCCATTTGCTATTCCTCTGGAGGTGCATTTTCGTATGCTGCTATTTCACAATCAATCCTAACCTTTCCTAAAACAGTAGTCAAGCTCCTGCAACTGCACATTTTAGCGTTATGTGTCCTTGATGCCATTGGTGCAACCCGGCTCACCTTCAGCAGGGTGACATCCAGCATCCTCTCACCCTGCAAGCACAACCTCTTTTTCCAATCTTACAGCTACTTCATGAAGCCATAGCCGTGGTGTATGCCACTAGAAGGCTGGCTTCTGCCACGCTGCCCAGCTTGACAAACAGAGAAACATCGACTACAATCTCAGCACAAGGAACTCCGTTCCGAGTTTGGTGACATAGTTCCCTCCAGATCATCGGAGACTGGCCCTTCGACGGAGGGATCTCCTTGCCGGGTCGCTATCTCGCCTCGATCGTGTATCAGAAACGTTGGCTGGGTCAAGAGTTGGCGATCCAGCGAGCAGCGCTGTGAGGGGCTGCTCACGGCGATCAATTGAGGCGCTGCTCTTTACACTCCAAGTCGGCTGCCAGAGGTAATGATGATTGTTAACCAAGACATCTCTCTGATATGTCCCCGTAACGACCTTGAGAGTGCTACCATCATGTCGGTTGCGAAACGCATAGGCATCGATGTGCGTGAGTCTCCACAGAGCAGAGGTGGAAAGCTTGGTAATGAGCCCGTTGGCAATCTGCTTGGTCTCAAGAAGACTGTGGTGATTGTTGAGCTGCCCGACCCTGGTACGGAGGAAATACTCCGCAGGCAAGGGCACGAGGTTATTGTCATAGACCATCATGATGCTCCCGGTCTCAATCGCTGGCGGCCCGAAAGCTCGCTGGAACAATTCTGTGAGTTGGTTGGTGAGCCCATGGCCGATGACCTGTGGAAGGTGGCAGTGAACGACCGGGACTTCATTCCGGGTCTGGCCAGGATGGGTGTTTCCTACGAGGAAATGGAGGAGATCGGTTCTCGGGAGCGTGATGCCACGGGTGTCAGCGCGCTGTTCCAAGAAGCCTGGCAAAGTCTCAGGATCCCCCTTAGGCGTTTTGAGGACCTTGACCTTTTTATTGTGCCCAGCCGCTATGATCGGGTGATGGGTGAGGTAGCTCAGTGGCCCAGCAAGCAGGATTATGACGAAGGGGTCAAACGGGGAGCTTTGCGGCTTCGCAACTGCCTGATCCTCTACTATGACGATGACAACCCGGACCATATAGCGCTCGTGGAGTACTATGGAGAGGGCCGCGTCAGGCGAGCTTTTGGAGAACTGCTGGGAGACAAAAGCCTTGCAGATTTCGAAATGTGGGCCGGCGGTGGTGAGTACAACTGTTTCTGGGGCGCAAGGCCCAAATACGCCAAGGCAACACCCAAAAGGGTGGATGAACTTGTTGACCGGGTGCTTTCGTTTACTCTCGTTTCGGGGAGACCTCTACGGCAGTTCCACACCACTTTCCTTTTCCCCTTCCGTTTCAAAGGGAACCCTGCTCCCAAGGTGGATACCATCCCTTGGGACCCGCAGAGGTACAGTCGTCAAGAGATCATGTTCTTCCTTCCTCAGGTCCGACGCATCTTCTTCGAGGGCGGGGATTCGAAAGAAAGCGCCGTGCAGAAGTGGACCCTACCTGTGGAGGAAGGTGAGAGCCTTGTCCTGTACGAGAAGGGAGACTCTGAGCCCATAGGCGTCCCCATCAAGGAGATAAGTTTGTACAGGTTCTTCAATGGCATCCACATCCTGTCGATATCAACGGCACAAGACACTCCCTCAAGCTTCTGGGATGGCAGACCATTGTGGAAAGCCTTGACTGACCCAAGTTTTGATTCCACGTGCGTTACCCTAACTCCGACCCAGACCCTGATCTACAACAACCTGCTCCGAATTGTCTACTGTTCCTATGCTGAACAGAAAGCGGAAGGAAAGATTGCCAACAAGGTCGTGTGGTATAGGAGCCAGCCAGTAGTCTGGGAGCCGAAGGACGCCGAAGGGGCTCAGCAGGACATATCCAAGGTGGTCACGGCTATCATCGGGGAGTTTGTTGGCCCTGGCGAGGACATTGACAGGGACTCCCTGTGGGACGACCGGATGTTTGTCCATACCTGCTTAGCCTTCAGCGGAAGTCCTCCGAAACACGCTCCAAGTGAAGAGATCTACCACGCCTTCTTTACTGTGGCGACCTACGTGGACAAGTCCGGGTTTGACTATCTCAGCGGGTATCCCTGCGACCGGGAGTTCGTCAAGAGCTTGATCGAGAAGTCGACGTATCGTCGCTGGTATGAGGTATCTGGGAACCTGTACAGTTTCACTCGGTACTCCGCTGTCTTTTTTGGCTTCGAGAAGTTTTTCCATGAGACTGTGGTTGGGCATGTTTCCACAATGTACCTCAGGATGTCTATCATCGCGCTCTTTTATAGGGCATCCCTGCTATACTATGGCTACAGGGTGGCCCAGATAGCCCAGCCCGAGTCTCACAAAGCGACGGACGAGGCAATAAACGCGTACCAAGAAGAGTTACGGGAAATCCACTGGGAACTCACTCGGTTTACCAACAGGTACTGGTTCAATGAGCTTTCTAGCCAGGACCAGCCGATAGAACAGTTCAACTTGCAGACCAGAGCCATGGACCTCAAGGAGCAATACGCCCGGGTGAAGGGTGACATTGAGCGGGCCTACGAGGCTCTGGAGATGAGATCTTCGTACGACCTCGGTCGGAAATCATTCTGGGCGGCAATCGCGGCTCTGATATTCACAATGCTCTTTCTCATCACTGCGATGACCAGCCAGATCCCGTTCTGGGTAGTAGTGCTTGATTCTGCCGGAGTCGTCTGTGGGCTGATCTTCATTATCTTCATTGCTAAGAGGTTACTAAGACAGCGGCGACGTTGAGGTGTGAAAGACCTGTCTAGGGGGAGTGACGCATGGTTGCCTATTACCTGCGAATCGAAGGGGTGAACCAGTCCGAATTCGTCTACGACACGCAGGACCTGAGCACCATCCGCGGCGGGGGGCTGATGCTGCTGGATGCGGTCGACTATGTCGCGAGTAAGGCAACTGGTGCCAAACTGGAAGCGGTGACCACAGGTGCATCTTGGGGCATCTTCCGGTTTGAAGCACAAGACGACGCCCAAGCTGGACGGCTCCGGGAGGAGGCGGAGCGTATTCTTAGAGGACACCTCGTGCAGAACGGCAAACAGTACGAATTGAACCATGCTACCTTCGTCGTTGATGTGATCAAGGCCAGCGGGGACTTCGTCGCCGATAGAGAGGCGCTGCTGGCGCTCAATCGCTGGCGACAGATGCGGAGTCCTTCTCTGGCTATACCATCTCAAAACCACGGTGACTGGCGGCAGTGGATGCAGTGCGAGGTAGACTTGGTAAGACCAGCGGTTGCCACTATGCAAGGCCCGGAAGGCCCCAAAAAGGTGAGTGCCTCCGTAAAGACCCGCAGAGATTACGGCACGTCCCAGAAGCAGGCCTTTTACGCTAGGCAGACCAGGATTCATATAGGCAAAGACTTCTCGCGCGACTTCACCGAGCTGACGACAGACCCCTCAAAGGGTAACCTCAACCGCAAGATGGCGGTCATCTACTTGGACGGGAACCGCTTTGGGGAGTTGCAGAACCGGCTGTGCCGCGACATAGCCGCCCAGAGCGAATTTGATAGCACCATCAAGACATACCGACGAGAATTTCTGAAGTCCCTCTTGGAGGATCTGGTCTTTCAAGACGTTGGGGGCTGGGTCTCGCAGCAAGACCGGTATCGACAAGACCGGTATCGAATGGAGATACTGCTCTGGGGAGGGGACGAAATCATCTTGGTGGTCCCGGCATGGCAAGGCTGGAGAGTGCTTGATTTCTTCTATAGGCAGTCAGCGGGTTGGCACTTCGATGGCGAGCCGCTTACGCATGCCGCTGGCGTCGTCTTCTGCCACCAGAACGCTCCCATAAGCCGCATCAAGGACCTCGCCGATAGGCTGGCAACTCTAGCAAAGGATAAATCGCGGGACGAGAACCTGTTCGCATACCAGGTCCTGGAGTCCTTTGACCATATTGGGCGAGACCTTCTCGATTTTCGAAAGGAACGGGTGCCGCTTGGACACGATGCGTCCGAGCTCATATTGCCTGGTGACAACATGGGGATTGTCCAGACAGAGTTGCCCAAGCTGCGCGAAGTGATCCCCAGGCGGAAGCTTCACCTGCTGGTGCAACTTCTCCGCAGTGATCTGGGTAAAGCACAGGAAGTGGAGAAGGAGATAGTAGATCACGTGCTGGCAGACTCCGAGGCACGTCAGGCTTTCGCGGGAATCGAGGGCTATTTCGGAAGAACAAAGACCATGTGGTTTCACATAGCCGACTTATGGGAATACCTCTTGACCAGTTGAAGGGGGCTGACAATGCTGGAGATGGAGCTTAAAGTCCGGCTAACGCTATTGGGCCCTGTCCTGACTCACTCGACTGCCATCGGAGCCATAGGGGTTGACTCGTGCATGGCCCGCAGGCCTGAGGACGGAAGGTTCTACCTGCCCTTCTCCCTGGTTCGCGGGAGGCTTCGCCAATCATGGGAGGAGATGGACGGCGTAGACGGCCACTCGCTTCCCGTGCGTATTGATGACCTCCTGGGAGGACACACGGGGGATGAATTCAATGTGGAGCAAAGCCCCGAGCCGCAGAGGGGTAGGCTTCGTTTCAGCGATTTCCTCTGCGAAAAAGATATGCCCGCTCAACCGCCTGTCAGGAGTCGGATCAAGATAGACCCTGCCAGGGGGTCAGTTGCCAGAGGCGCGCTCCAAGTGCTAGAGACCCCCTTTGCTTCCGGAGAAAAAGCCACCTTTACTGGCACAATCAGCTATATCGCCGCAAACGCAGCGGAGGCCAATGCCATCAAATCGCAAGTGGTAAAGGGGCTCCGCTGGATTACAAGCCTGGGTGCCGAGCGCACCTCTGGCTTCGGAAGGCTGATTGATGTCCAGGTGGAGTTGGAGGAGCGGGGCTTGGTTGGTGGCCATGATGTTGCCACTGTTCTGAGCCCCTCGGAGGTCATCGGGCTGGTCATACGTCCGCTTTCGCCGTTCTGCATTGCCCGGCGGCGTACCGTACAAAATCTCTTTGAATCCGACGAGGTGCTTTCTGGCGCGATCATTCGGGGAGCTCTGGCGACGACCCTCAAGGCCATACTGAACCATCCGAGTGATATCAGCGACAGTATTCCAGAGCCCTGGAAGGAACTGGGACGGTATTTCAACTCCATCAGGTTCACCTTTGCCTTTCCGGCCGCGTCCACGCCGACGAGCCGTGCCTATAAGAGGCCTGTTTCCCCTCCGCTGTCCCTGGTCAAAGACGCAGATGAGGCCTGCTTTCTTGACGTGGCCCTTCGTGATGGCCCGGGGCTGATAGGCCAACTGCCTATGGCCCCGAAGTTTCGCGTCGACTGGAAGCACTCCGACGACGTCCGTGGCTATTTCGGTTGGAGTACACCCAAGCGTGAGTTGAGGGTGCGCACCGCCATAGACCGAGGGAAGCGCCGGGCTGCGGAGGGACAACTCTTCGCCTATGAGATGGTGGTTCCATATGGTCACGAGTGGCTGGGACACGCAGATCTGGGCCGAGTCCCGGAGGACGAGCGCGGCAAGGTGGAAGGTCAACTGCGTGCTATCTTGGAATCTGGCCTGCGAAGCATCGGAAAGACCAAGGCAAAGGCAGGGATTCAGCTCTCTCACGATGTAGGACCGCTATTCCCGTCTGATAGCACGCCAGTAGAGCGAGACAGGTGGGTAATCACTCTCCAGGCCCCCGCGATCCTCTGCGATCCCACAGACTTACACGAAAACAGCGGTGCGAGTGAACTAGAAGCGGCGTACAGGAAGGTATGGCGCGAACTGTCGCAGGGCAAGTTAGAGCTTGTACGGTACTTCGCATGCCAGTCGCTGGCAGGGGGTTGGTACCTCATTCGGCGCTTCCAGCCGGGCAAGCCGTACAATCCCTTCCTTCTTACTGATTCAGGAAGCGTGTTTGTGGTGAGGGCAACCGCAGACATCGCTGATGCCCGGAACGTGATAGAGGCGTGGATGAGGGGTGGCCTGCCTCTCCCGTCATGGGCCGTCAAACGCTACGGAGATAGCTGGCGTTCCTGCCCGTTCCTTCCAGTTGATGGTTTTGGGGAGATTGCAGTCAACCTGCCCTGTCACAAAGAGAAATACCCTTCGGAGGAAATGTGGCATGTCATTCAGTAACCGCTGGCTGATAAGGGGGCAGCTAACGACGGTCACTCCGCTGCATGTAGGCGACGGGGGCACTGTCACCCGAGATGAGTTGAAGGTCGGGCCGCCCGATGCCGAGGAGTTCGTACACGTCTCCTCAGTTACTTCTGACTACATGGGGCGCCCGTATTTGCCAGGGATGGCTCTCAAAGGGGTGTTGAGACAGTGGGTAACCGCGATACTGGGCCTTGGCAATCCTGACATGGTCGAGAACGTTTTCGGGAGTGAGGACCCCGGCGCGCCCAACTCAGTGGGGGGAAAGGCTGAGTTCTGGGACGCCGCCTTTTGCCACAAAGCGGATGACTCTTGCAATGTGCCTTATTGGAACGAGTCACGCGTCACTGGAGTATCGGCTTCAGTCACCATTGACCGCCGGACTCGCAGTGCCAGCCACCGTAGACTTGCCCATCGGGCGTTCGTGCCCCCGGGTGTGAGCTTCGAAGTGGTGGTCGCAGGCCAGGATATGGAGGAGGGGGAGGTGGCGCTGTTGATCGCTGCGCTGGAAGGGTTCAACCACCCGGAGAACCCTGTCACCCTGGGGGCCGATACAGGAAACGGGTGGGGAAGGTCCACCTGGAAGCTGCAGGAAATCGCTCGGTTCACCAAGAAGGACTTCAGTGAATGGGTGAGCCAGGATAGCCCACCCGTCGGGTATAGCGCGGTGAAGCCGGTGCCTCCGGCGGAATTTGAGAGGTTGAAAGAGGAGGCCGTCAGCCTGTTTTCACCGTCGGCGGGGTTGCCAGCAGTCGAAGTCGAGTTGACCGTCCATTTCCACGGCCCCTTCCTGGTTAACGATCCCAGCCGCACCAAGGGTGGGTCTCGATCGGCGAGCGGGGAGGAGGCTGACCACACCCCACTACGGGATTGCGAGGGCCGCGTGGTGATCCCTGGCGCTTCGCTCCGTGGGGCCCTCAGGAGCCAGGCGGAGCGCATCGTGCGCACGCTGAACCCGGCGGCAGCGTGCCCGGGAGGAGCAGGGCCGGAGGCATGTGCCCCCGTCTATGATGTAAAGGACGTGGACCGGCTGTGTCTGACCTGCTACGTTTTTGGCGCCCCCGGGTGGCGAGGGGCCATTGAGCTCTCCGATTTCGTGTCCCGAGGGGAAGACAAGGTAACAAGGCAGGAGTTCCTTGCTATAGACCGGTTCACTGGAGGCGGTGCTCATGGCCTCAAGTTCAACGCTGACTTCGTGTACCGACCTGTGCTTTCGGGGAAACTTACTATGCCTCTGGAGCGGCGCTACGGGGGCCTCAGGTCCCCCAAGAAGTGGCATGTTAACTCCTGGGCTCTGGGCCTGATCGCCCTTACCCTCAGAGACCTAATGGAAGGGGATGTCACCATCGGCTTCGGAGCTTCCAAGGGCTACGGGGCGTGTAAGGCTACGATTGACCGCATGAGTGTAAAAGGGGCAAGCTCCGTGGACGGTTTGCGAAAACTCATGGAGTCACATGGTGTGACCGAGGCCGGGCTTTCTCAGCTAGATCCTAGCGCTGGGCTATCGGCCGGGGCTCAATTGCTGGTTGTGGAACTCATCGAAGAGTTCCTGAAAAAGATCGCAGACCACTCACCAAAGGCGAGTTCTGCGCAGGCGGACAATGGCTGAGGAGGATGAAATGGCCGAGTTCTTTCACAATCCTTACCACTTCGTGCCGGTGAAAGAAGACTCAAGGCCGAGCGACTTGCCGGTAGAGAGTTTCAAACGAGGTAACACCGGGCACGTGACTCACGCTAGGTACATGACCAGCCGGGATGGGACCTACTACTCGGGTCGCGTCATCTGCCGGCTCACTGCTGAAAGCCCTCTGGTCATTGGCGGTAAGAGGATCCAGGAGAAAGATGAGTCCCACCGGGTCACGCCTTTTGAACTGGAGGGTAAGCCAGCTATTCCAGCGTCCAGCCTAAGAGGACTTATCTCGTCCGTGGCTGAGGCTGCTAGTAACTCGACCCTTCGCATACTAGGGAAGAAGAGCTACTCTAGGCGCGCGGCGATAAAGGGTGAGAGCCTCTCGGCGATAGGCATGATCGTTGAAGAGACAGGTCCTTCGGGCGACCAGGTGCTAAAGCTGCTGCCTCTCGCTCTGCCAACCATGGAAGAGGGGCTGGATGGTGCCCAGGTACTCCCTCGAGAGTACCATATCATGTTCCCTCAAGAGAGGATCCCGCCGCTAAAGGTGTACGTGGGAGACCACAGGTCAATACGATCCGAGGCAATCGCGCGTGACCTACCCGCCAGGACCTTCACCAAAGACGCGCCGGAGTACTTCTACGCGAAGCTCCACCAGAGAAAGTGGAGGGCGGATCACTCTCTGCCCAGGGATCCATACCAGTATCCAAGACGCGGCCGCTTCCTGCTTGCTCAGCAGACCATTGATGGCCTGCCTCCTATACCGGAGAGCCAGTTCAAAGAGAGCACCAAGCGTGACCAGTACACTCGCGGCATTCTCCGGGTGCTGGGGTTGCGAAGCCGAGAAGACCACATTCCTGCTACCAAGAGGCACGAGCTCTTCATACCCTATCCCGACGACGTCGAAAGCATCCCCACCTTCCCGATAGCCCCTGAGGCGCTGAACACGTTCTACCGCCTGGCTGACGAACGTACAGAGGCCACCGAGGGCAAAGCGGAAGAGGCGTTGCTCCCATTCCATCCTCGAGGAACCCGCAGGAACATCGACCCCGTCAAAGAGGGCGAGAGATTCCGGCTGAAGGAAGGCGACCTGGTATACTTTCTTCCGAACCAAAGGGGAGATGCGGTAGCGGACATTTCCCTGTCTGCCATCTGGAGAAAGCCGATTCCAGGGAATAGCTATGACTACTTCCACAGAGTATCTCCCGAACTTCTGCCCTTCAATCGTGAGAGGAGCATACTCACCATAGCTGAGCAATTGTTTGGCTTCGTCGAGCAAAGGGCTGATGACGATGAGGAACCGGAGGGAGCGCTCGCCCTGACCAGTCGTGCCCGATTTTCCTTCGGACTGCTCCACCCCGACCCTGGGAAAGACTACTATCTGGGCGAGACCCTGCTGAAGGTGCTGGACTCGCCAAAGCCGCCATACCCACCCTTCTACTTCAGGAAGAGAGGCCCCGCAGGCTTTATCTCAAAGGAACGGTTGAGCTCAGCTCACCACGTCCCGCAGGGCCGGAAATTCTATTTGCACCAGAAGTATGACCCGGCCAGCCCTCCCTGGAAATCATTACGGCCTTCGGACAACCTAAAGCAGAAGAGCCGAGTCCAGCCACTCAGGAGCGGGCTATCCTTCTACTTCCACATAGACTTCTATAACCTCAGCCCTCAGGAGTTGGGCTTGCTATGCTACGCGCTCAGGCCCTCGGATAGCTTCCGACACAAACTGGGCATGGGCAAGCCAATTGGCTTGGGTACCGTCTGCATTGACCCGGTCGCCATCTTCTATATAGACAGGGAGAAAAGGTATCGGCACGACACATCCATCTTTGAGGGGGGCCGCTACCACGGGGTCTGGGTTCGGGATGGCGAACAGCCACAAGTGTGGCCGGAGGAGTACAGCAGCGAACAGCGTGAGGCGGGCGCCGGACTGAACGGCTTCCCCTCTTTCAGAGAATTGCGGGACAAGGCTAGGGGGAATATGGACGCCGACATCCGCAATGCAATCGAGTTACTAGGAGAGCCCAGCCAGGTCCGGGTACGTGTCCATACGCCTCAGATGGCAGGGGTCCCGGATGACAGACTGGAAGTCGAAACCTTCAAATGGTTCATGGAGAACAAAGACCAGTACCTGCAGCCGATAGACCGGAATACTGCCGCGCTCCAGCAGTTCAAAAGATTGCAGAAGCGGACCACACCGGGGAAATCCAGAGATGCGTGATGGCAGAACTGCTCAGCTTGTGTCGGCCGGAGGCGTTATAGATGCCATCCGGCCTATCATCGCTCGTCTCCGGGTCACGGTCGTGCCGGGTGCGGACCTGACGCTCCCGGGGCATGGGGGCGAAGCCCTGCACGGTCTTTTTCTCGCCCTGCTGTCGTGGCGCTCGCCAGCTCTGGCGTCGCGCCTGCACAAGGTGGCAGACAACCGGGCCTTCTCACTGTCTCCTCTTCTAGGCTGCAAGCATTTGGGTGGCCGGTCCGTGGCCGAGGCCGGGACACCGGTCTCCTTTGAGGTAGGTCTGTTGGGCACTGAAATGGTGGTTAGCGGTGCCTCCGCACTGCATGAGGCTTGCACAATGGGCCTCGAGTTGGTTCTAGGCAAGGGTAGGGTAACTTTGAAGGAGGTAGATGCTGCCGGCAGTGGCCGGCTCTGGAGCTATTTTGAGGATCTTTTGAACCCGGCCGCTGGAGACGGGCAGGTGACTCTGGACTTTCTCAGCCCCACCGCCTTCAAGGTAAAAGGCAGGAACTTCCTCTTTCCCCAGCCCGAGCTAGTTTTCAACTCTCTATTGGAACGCTGGTGCGCTTTTTCTCCCGTGGCCCTGCCCCCCTCTCTACCAGAGTCGTTTGCTGCTATTTACGTTTCACGCCACCACCTCTGGACAGAGCTGGTGGCATTTACCCGCTACAAGTGGATAGGCTTCAAGGGACAAGCCACATTCTTACTGCCTGTCTATTTGCCTACGGAGATGGTCCGGGCGATAAACTGTCTGGCGGACTTTGCCTTCTATAGCGGCGTGGGATGGAAGACCACTATGGGCATGGGGCAGACGAGGAGGATAGATGCCGGTCCTCTACCTGACGGAACAGGGGGCTACCCTGAGAAAACACGGGGACTTGCTGCTGGTCACCAAGGGTGAGGAGACAGTGGAAAAGGCTCTAATCCTCGAAAGGGGATTGCGACTCTATTAAAGGGAAGAGTCGTTCATTGTTTTGCAACCAGGGTGGAAAAGGCTCTAATCCTCGAAAGGGGATTGCGACTTGTCGATATGCTCGTAGGTTATCTCCCAAGCGTAACTGCGTGGAAAAGGCTCTAATCCTCGAAAGGGGATTGCGACTATTCGCCTATCTTCCTCTTCTTTGGAGAGCTTTGGCTTCTCGTGGAAAAGGCTCTAATCCTCGAAAGGGGATTGCGACTATTCGCCTATCTTCCTCTTCTTTGGAGAGCTTTGGCTTCTCGTGGAAAAGGCTCTAATCCTCGAAAGGGGATCGCGACCAAAAACTACTTCTTTTTTTAAATCAGCATATTCTCTAGTGGAAAAGGCTCTAATCCTCGAAAGGGGATTGCGACTTCTCACCAATGAAACCGAGTAATTCCCTCGCATTATTCGTGACAAAGGCTCTAATCCTCGGAAGGGGATTGCGACTTCTTGCTCACCACTGCTATTCGGCAGGTATCGGTTTCAAGGTGGAAAAGGATCTAATCCTCGGAAGGGGATTGCGACCAATAGAGAGCCTCTTTCCCCCCTCTGTTTCGGTCCGGTGGAAAAGGATCTAATCCTCGGAAGGGGATTGCGGCCTTTCTGCTGCCACACATTACCAGCTTCAAGGTATGAGTGGAAAAGGCTCTAATCCTCGAAAGGGGATTGAAACCTGGTACAGTGTACTTGTAAACCGTTAACATGGCTTAGTCCGGAAGGATGTAATCCTCGGAAGGGGATTGAAACCTAGATACTCAGCAAGCTGTCTGACTTGGGGTTTATATGTCCGGAAGGATGTAATCCTCGGAAGGGGATTGCGACCTGAGCTACGGCACATGTAACTGTAACCTTCAAGTTATCTATGTGTGACAAAGGCTCTAATCCTCGAAAGGGGATTGCGACTCAATCCGTGCCTGATCAGCAGCGATATTCATCATAAGTGGGAAAAGGCTCTAATCCTCGGAAGGGGATTGCGACGCTCACTTAGTAGTGTCTGGTGGTTCGACGAACTCAATAAGTGACAAAGGCTCTAATCCTCGAAAGGGGATTGCGACAAAAAACGAAGGGATAATTTTCTGAGTCCGGCTTGAACAAGGTGGTGGAAAAGGATCTAATCCTCGAAAGGGGATTGCGACTGAGTATCAATAGTGGCATGGGTATTTGTCCCAATATCGGTGGAAAAGGATCTAATCCTCGGAAGGGGATTGCGACACGTGAACTTCTTGCTCGATACTCTCTTGAAGAACCGATTTGTGGAAAAGGATCTAATCCTCGGAAGGGGATTGCGACTAGAAAAACCACCACCTGCGCGTGTCTTCTGTCCCTGCCAGTGTGGAAAAGGATCTAATCCTCGGAAGGGGATTGCGACCGTTTCATGACTTGTATGATGGAGCTGCGAGGAATGCAGAGTGACAAAGGCTCTAATCCTCGAAAGGGGATTGCGACTTACTTCCATCAGGCCTTACAATGTATACATGGTCTTGAGTGACAAAGGCTCTAATCCTCGAAAGGGGATTGCGACGAATCAATCAGAATCCCTCGAACCATTTTTGCCATTCGGTGACAAAGGCTCTAATCCTCGGAAGGGGATTGCGACATAATAGCAAATAACAATCCCAGAAACTATGTCAAAGCAAGTGGGAAAGGCTCTAATCCTCGGAAGGGGATTGCGACGAGATATCTACTGACTTCGCCAAGAGTCGCCCCAAGAGGTGGAAAAGGATCTAATCCTCGGAAGGGGATTGCGACAGGTCGGCGAGAAGCCTTTCTACCTCCTCTCGAGTTTCGTGACAAAGGCTCTAATCCTCGAAAGGGGATTGCGACGAATTGAACTACTGTCACAGGTTTATAAGACCTGCACGTGGAAAAGGATCTAATCCTCGGAAGGGGATTGCGACTTCTGGATTTCAGGCTGATGACCATTGACAGCCTTCTCCAGGTGGAAAAGGCTCTAATCCTCGAAAGGGGATTGCGACTTCTTCAAACAAACTCTTCCGTTCCTCGTCAGACAACTGTGGAAAAGGATCTAATCCTCGGCAGGGAATTGCGACAAGCCATGTGATATTCCACGGCGCAACGTTTGTCCAAAATGTGCCATCTCACAGACAAAAAAGGGGGCCTGGGGAGAAAATCCCCAGGCCCCCTTCTCTTAGTGTCTTGGTGAGCCTAGAAGTCAAACAACGCTGGCTGTGCTGCTTTCATTCTAGCTGCCGCTTCCTCCCTTTTCTGCCTCCGCTCCGCCCTCTCCCTCTCCTGCCTTGCCCTGGTGCGCCGATTGTATATCCACTCCTTGAGGCGGTTGAGGTCTGCCATCTGCTCCTCATTGAGCGATTCCACCTTGATGTCCTCTGGAACCTCCCTATCCCTGTTAGCGCGGGCGTAGGTCTTGCCAGCAACGTAAAGGTAAATCTTCGTCCAGTCCTCGCTCATAGGTGCAGTGAGGGAAGCCGTGTAGAGGTAGGCAGTCGCCTCGGCATCGGTGCCGGTGGGTTGCTCCCCGTGGGCTGCCTTCATATTTTCGGCCAGCCTCTCCAGGGTTATCTGGGTCTTAATCCAGTCGGGGAGCGTATCTTCCCATCCGCCGGGGAAAACTATTATTGGGTCGCTGAAAGTTCCCACCAGCTCACTAATCATGCTATCGGTTGTTTTGGCCATGGTTAGCGTATCACCCCCTTTCCGGGCATACTTATCCCATCGAACTAACCCGAATTGGGTTACTTCTTAAACCTCACTATGTCCAGGCTGACGTAGCCCCTTGGTCGATAGGGGTCAATGGGATGCTCGCCAAAGCCGTTCCAGAAGTCCACCAGCCACAGGATATAGCCCTCACATTCCTGCTCTCGAACATTTACCACCTGGTCGGTAAATATCCTGACGCTTGCTCCCCTGTTTCCCCCGAGGACGATGACGGATGGCATATTGTCGCCACCTCGGAACCTCTCCACCCTTAACCTTCCCAGCTTCAGGTTATGAAGCCAGAAGTGGCTATGCGCTCCGCCATAGGTGCTGATGTAAACATCTTTCCCCTCAAGCTGGCTGAGGACTTCCATCAGCCTTTGCAGGGCTTCCCTCCGCTTCTTGCGGAGAGGGACTTGGGCTACCCTTGTTCCCACCCGCACCGGGGTTCTCGGCTCTGGCTGTTTTACCTCGACCTCAGCCTCTTCAAACAGGCCAAGTTGGGTCGCCATCGGTATCACCTCCTCTCCAAGGCATAGTTACCCCATCGCTCCCGGCGATTCAGGCTACCTTTCCGGCTCCGGGGATTAGCTGGCAGCCTCTCGGCAGGTCTGCCAGTGTCGCATCGTTACCTCCGATATTCGGTTTTTGGGGCGCAGCGGAAGGCCGGCACCTGGCCTCACTACTTCCCTTCTACCCGACAAAGTCGAGGTACCTGGTAGCTCCACCGCTGCGCTCCCTTTCAGCCACAAAGAGGGGGTCGCACTCCCACACTGGGGAACACGACCCCCTAAAAAGCACAAAAAGAGGGGCTTCCCACCCCTCTTTTTGTGTGGCTCTCTTTTCGGCTAAAGCGTTCTAGGCTGTGGCGTAAGCTGGCTCTCTTGCCTCATCGGGAGGCAATTCTACCCCCTCATCCTCTTTGGCTTCGGCTACCTCTTTGGCCTTCCCCTTCCCCTTCCCTTTCCCCTTCCGCTTCCGCTTGGGCTTGGCTTTGGTAGTGGCTTGTTCAGCCACTTTCTCGGCTTGGGCTATCGCATCCCCCTTTGCCTTGACGGTATCCTCGGTTGCTATAGGCATCACCAGAAGGCAATAACCGTCAACCGAGAACATCATCGGGCTTGTGGGTGGGTTTGCCTTTAGCTCCACCATCCCCCCGCAGGCTTTCAGGGCTTGGGCGAGATACTTGGCGCTAACCGCTGTCTTGACTTCCCCGCTTGTGTCCGCCTCTATCTCCGCCTTGCCTCTATCCTCTTTCGCCTCAAGGATAACCTTTCCGTTGCCTATGGTGAGCGTTATCGGTCGGTATTCCCTTTTGAGGCTATCATCATACCAGATAGCGGTAAGACTTCGGCTTGCCTTTGACGCCTCTTTGGTGTCAAAGGTAGCGGTGGCGACAAACTCCGAGGGGATAACCTTCTCATAGTCGGGATATGCCCCCTCCTGGCTCTGCCACTTGTAGCGGATTAGCTCGGTGTCAAGGATAAGCGAGCAACTATCTAGCTTCTCTCCCCCGTTCTGGAAGCCAAGCCTTATCCTCTTGGCTTTTCGGAAGGCTGGGATTAACCCCGCAAGCTCCGAGGCGTTGACCAGGGCTTCACCCTCTCCATCCTCAAAGTCGAGGCTTACCATCGCCAGCCTGAAACCGTCGCTGGCGACCAAGGTCAGCTTCCCATCCCTTTGCGTAGTCTTGACGCATTGTAGGACAGGTCGGCTTTCCTCTTTTGAGGCAAAGGGGATAACCCTTGCTAGAGCCTCGGCAAGCTCAATACCGCTTATGTTGGACATAACGGTATTATTCGGGCTAACCCTCACCTGGCAGAAGCTAATCGGCGTCTTCTTGCCTATCCAAGCCTCACCAGGGATAAAGCTCTGGTGGCTTCCGCACACTACCTTTAAGCCTCTGTCGGTAGCCCGCATCCCGCTGGCACTACCGCTTGAGGGGATAACCTTAACGATGTTGCTTCCCCCCAAAGCCTTGAGGTAGTCAAGGAAGCCCTTTCGCCCTATGGCAATATCGCCATCAAGCAGAGCTACCCTGGCCGCCTGTGCCGCAGAGAGGGACTTTATGATTGCCTCTCTATGGGCAACAAAGCCATCGCCTGAACGCTTGCCTTCGATATTAAGTTGTTCCGTAGCCATACCCCCCTTTGAGGTTTGAGGTAGTGGCAAGCTAGTCTACCTCATCCCTCAGTAGTAAGCCTCAGTCAAGCTGCTACCCGCTAGCCTTGATTTAGGCTTCCACTAATATAATGACAAAAGGGGGTCAAAATGCGACATCATAACAAAGTTTCTTGCCTCCTTTTTAGCTCCGACAGCCGATGCCTTTCAAGGTATCTTGCCTCGGTCTTGGTGAGTAGCTTTCCGATAGCTCTCTTGTGGGCAATCTGGACTAGCCTTTTGGGGCAACCGAGTAGAAAGGTTCTGGCGTCAAGCCAAGCGTCAAGGTCTATCGCCTTATCATCGGCAAGCGTTTCCCAAAGCTCTATGCTATTTCCATCCCCGTCCTCTATCTCACCGTTGAGGCTCAGGATTGTGGGCTTGCGTTTCAGGTTATGCCAATACTCCATCACCACATAGCTAGCAACCCTTATCATCGCTGGCTCGGTAAGGGGCTTGTGTCCGTTGTTTCTGGCTACATCGGCAAGCCTTACGATTATATCCTGCCTCAAATCTTCTCTATCCTCATATCTTGCCCTGTGTTGAAATCTATCGGCGATTGCGCTATACTTTTCCCAGTCTAGCGTCATCTTACCCCCCTTTCGGGGTAAGGCTGGACTTCCCCAGCTAGCTCATCCCTGGCTGGGGCTTTTTATGCCTTACCCTGATACAAGAGGCAAGCGTTTGGGCTTCTGGCTTCCCCTATTCGATTGTTAAGGTTGGGCTTCACCAGAACACCTGGCTAGCCAGCAAAATGAATTCGCCAGCTTCAGGATTGCACAAAATGTGCTTTTGGGATATTAGAGGAAGCAATTGCATCCTCTCCCCCTTCCCCTAGAGGAGAGGGAGTTTTTAGCACAACAAAAAGCCCCACAAGGGGGCTCTCAACGGGCTGACAACTAGACTATGAGAACAAGCAAGAGGCCCTATAGTTAAAATCCAGGAGTTGTTTTGGGGTAACGAAGGTTTTTATATCTTGGTATATAGACGATTTTTCGCGCTTCGTTGCGCTCTGGAGTAGTGATAGAGGGTCATTACGGGATCAGATATTTCAGCCATTGACGCTCTCCTACCGGCATCGGTCAGACGGTAGTACACCCGGGAAGGTGCTGGCGGGTAATCATCCTGAATAGCCGATGGCTCAGTCTTACCAGTTTCCTCAACCCAACGTAAGCGTTTCAAATGGCCGAAATAACGGGTGAAGCTTGAGTACCTCATTTTAAGCAACTTATAAGGGATACGGTTCAAGTAGTAATCTAATCGCTCGGCATATTCTTCCTCAGAAAAGGCAGGCTGGCCTCTTCCTATTCGTCTCTCTTCATCCTTTTCAACGGCATCCCTGGCGTGAGCTCGGTGCAGGGCACTTTTATACCCGAAGTGAATATCGGTCATTGGTGCACCAACTTCAGGGTCAATTTGTCGTGACCCTTCTGGCCCACGGCCCAGCAGGAACTCACGGATGAACCAGCCGCAACCGAAGGGGCGGAGAAAGCCACCTCGCTCTGGCCTAAGATTCACCCCGCTTTACCTCTTTCTTCCATAGCTTGTCGTACCATTCCTTAAGTTCTTCGCCAGCGACCTTTCTATATTTGGCGGTGGTGTTGAAGGAGACATGACCCAAATGTTCCTGCAGTAGCCTTAAACCATCGCCAGAGTCATCTAGCTTGACAGCGTGGACGGCAAAGGCGTCCCTCAGCCGATGTGGACTGACCCCGCGTACCTTGCCGCTGTCTGGGTTCACCAGGTCGGGTATGCCGGCTCTATCAGCACAGTCTCTGACAATCTGCCAGGCCCGGTGCCGGTTGATGCCGAAGATCACCATGCTGCCGCCCCTGTAGATGGCCCCTCCGCGGCGAATATAGTCCTTCAGCATACCAAGAGTATCGCCATCGATGGGCAGCGTCCTGACACGGCGGTGTTCTTGTTCTCGCGCTAATGCCTTCTGTACCCGGTGGCCGCAGCCGGGGCAGAACTTATGTACTTTACCCAGCCTTGCCCCGCACTTAGGGCAGGATAGCCTGATGCGGCTTTTCAAATGCTGGATGGTAACCCTTCCTCGCTCGAAATCTATGTCCTCGACCCTCAGGGCCATGGCCTCAGATATTCGGCAGCCAAGGCGGAAAAGGAGGCTCACCAGCAGCCTGTCCCGGAGGCAAGAGGCCTGCTCCTCCATTTGCTTCACCTCATGGGGTTCGAGATACACTTTCAACTGTCACTCACAACGTTCACAGAATGATAGGTATGGTCCAGTAAGCACGATTTGACATCAAATGAACTCGTATCCGTTGCCTAATCGTAGATGATGTGCTTACCGGTGACTCCCATCATCGACAGTACACCAAGAATACTGGTGACCAGAGTGTCCTTTAATTGCAATGCGATATTGTCATACTGCGGGTCGTTGCTCTTAAGCCGCACCTCAATACGGTCTTTTCTGGTGATGACTTCGGCAGTAACCACTCGCGTGAACTGCTTCACTCTCTCCATATCTTCGGGAGTCGGCACCCTGCTTATAGACATCATTCCTCCTCCTTTCTGCGTTCTTCAACAAAACCAGGGAAGTTTGTTGGCGTTCCAGGGATACCAGGCTGGGAACCAGCTATAGGAGGTTGGGTGTTGGGTTGAGCACCGTGCTGCCTCGAGGCAAATATGCCCATCAGGTTACCCATGACCTGCTGAAGGTAGGGCTGCATCAAGTTCACCATCATACTCGCCACAGGATTAGAGCCTGCGGTAAGCCAGGGTTTTGTTTCCTCGAAGTACCGAGCGACGCCCTCAGCCGCTTGCTGTGCTGCCACATACGCAACCTCATCAGTGGAACTTTTGACCTCACGAAGGATCTTAAGCTGGCTCTCCGTAGCCTCAGCTTGAGCACCGGCCAGTAGCTGGTTATACCTGGCAGCAAGGATTAGGACCGTCATGCCATCGGTAAACCCCTTCTTGTAATCTCCGTCCTGAAGGCGTATATGCTCCAATGCTGCCTCAGGGGGAATCATGTCTTTGGGCCCGATCTTAACCGGGAGCGCGTTGGGTGCAGCGCTGGATGAATTCTGGTGATAGGCGGTCTTGTTGTCGTTGGTGATACTGCCATGGTCATCGCCCCCTTGTTCCCTGTATGCCTTGATCGCGCTGTCCACTGTACGCTCTGCAAAATTGAAGTCGGTAATCAATTGGCTGCGGGTATAACCTTTACGAAGGAGACCACTTATTCGTTCCTTCATAGTTTCTTCCTGTGGTTTATCCGTCATTTCTACCTCCTAAACGGTATTTTTTGTTATGCAGCCTCCTGCTAGGAAATTGCACTTTAGTAAGCAGGAAATAATGTGCATCCTGCATGACGGTGGTGACCGGCTATTGACCAGATAGCAGACAGAGTGAGATGCGAGATCTATGTGGAGAGATCGATGGACCCGGAGGCAACTAAAAACAAGGGTATCGGCACTACCGATGGTCAGCCTGTAACCCTTCCCCCGAACTAGGGGGACTTTCGCTCGGCGTTTAAGTGGGACTAGGTTGAAATCTTGGGTATAGTAAGATACAAAATGCTTGAGGCAGACATGCCCGTTAGATGGATGTGAGTAACTGCCAAAGAGTTGATTTTGGACGGATTTGGCACTATCATCATTTTTGAAGTTGTTCATTGGCTCCGCTCCTTTGGAACGGAGCCCCAGCTAGCTGCACAGTGTGGTTATGACGTACCAACCAGTGCCAGCTCTATAAAGGTTTCTACGTCTGAAATTTCGCGGCTGAAAGTCAGTATAGGTGATGCGATGCTGATACTCTAATGTTAAACCGGCTCCAGTCGAATTGCACAGTTCAATTGTGCTCCAGTCCAAGAAATATGACCATCAAGCTGAGAGCTATGGAAACTGGAACGTCGCTGTTGACAGAGC
>Ga0315289_10004258_pt1 | contig 21358 bp, 27 predicted proteins | sample YL17G11_40_MG_FD_203452 | JGI IMG/M metagenome (GOLD analysis project Ga0315289, IMG submission 203452) | Sediment microbial communities from Yellowstone Lake, YNP, Wyoming, USA - YL17G11_40 | ecosystem: Environmental > Aquatic > Freshwater > Lake > Sediment | place: USA: Wyoming | collected... | reverse complement strand
GGGGGCATGGGATGTTGAGGCCAGGGCCTGGGGCACGGCGCTGGTGCTTCTAGCCCTGGTCCTGAGCATCAACATGCTGGCAATTCTAGTTAGAAACCACTATCGAAAGAAGATAACCTGGTAGATGAGCAGTAGCCCCTTCTTGCCTACAGCCCCAAGGGGTTGTGAACCTCTAATCAGTTTGAATTTTGGAATTTTATAATACGGAAGGTATGGCATGCATCACGTCAGGGGCCATGCTGGTTTGTTTTCCGCCCCGCTCCAAGTCTGGCTGTCCTGGGGGCGCTGGAAGCTTACGATTTCTTACACTTGTCAATTTTGTACCGGTAATATTTAAATAGATTGAGCTCCAATCAAGTCGCATGGCTCCCAAGAGGTACAATGGTCGTCGGGGCGAGATCTACTTCCCTTCTGAAAAGTTCTTGGAGGAATGGAGAACTGAGGCGAAAAAAGCCAAGCTGCCTTTATCTTCCTGGATTTTTGCCACCGTTGAGGCCAATCGAGCCGCTTTGAGTGATCAAGCAATCGATACAGATCAAGACCTTCAGACCATTCGCGAAGAAAACCGACGGCTCCGGCGGGAGCTGGAGAGCATGACCAAGGAGCATGAGCGCCAGAAAGCCGAGCTCTTTAGGCTTCAGAACGAGATTTTCCTGAAGGACCGGCTGGCTGGATGCGGAGAGTTTGATCCGCGTCTCGTGACTACCTTAAAGTCGGGTGGCTCCTGGCCTCCGCGGGAAATCCTGGCTGAGCTGCAGGTGGACCAGAGGGATGCCGATGCCATCCAGATAGTGACTCGCCAGCTCCATGTCCTGCAGGATCTCGGCCTGGCTCAAGAAGGCATTAGGGGCTGGAGGTGGATAGGATGAGCACTTCACAGGATTCTCAGGCAGCTGTTGGGCTGGATCCAGACCGCCCGCTCAAAGATAATTTAACAAGCATTCTCGATCCTTTCGAAAGGGATCTTAAGCTCCGTGGCCTGGCCAAGACCAGCCAGGTAGACGTCCTGGGTTGTGTGAGACGCTACTTGATCTGGGCCGCTGAAAGAGGCATAGATCCTCGCGAAGCAAGACGAGACGATCTGCTGGCCTACCTGGGAGATCTTCGGGATAGGGGGCTCAAGCAGAGCTCTCTGAGTAACAATTTTTCGAGCCTATCAACCTTGTACTCTTTCTTTGCGGAACAGGGCGAGATCATTCAAAACCCAATTCCTCCTATCCAGAAGAGATATCTCAAATCCTACAAGGATGAAACTCGACAGCGTCAACTGATAAGTGTTGAAGATGCTACAAAAATGGTCAGGGCCACGATTGATAGCAGAGATCGAGCCATACTCCTTCTGCTCTTCAAAACAGGCATCAGGCGAAATGAGCTTGTCACGCTGGATCTTGATTGCCTGGACCTTGAGAAGCAATTCTTGATATTGAAACCAACCGCCAAGCGAAGCAACAGAACGGTATTCTTCGATGATGAAGCCGCAAGAGCTTTGGCGAGATGGCTCAAAGCGGGCGAAAAGCGACTTAGAAAAAAGGGCGAACCGGCTCTATTCCTGAATAACCGAGGCCAATGCCTGAGCAATGCAGGCGTAAATACCGTGGTCCGTAAGGCAGCAATTAGGGCCGGATTGCATGATCATAAGTCAAATAGACTAGAGGACAAGTTCACGCCACACTGCTGCAGACATTGGCTTGTAACTCACTTAATCCGGGGCGGGATGCCGAGGGAGCAGGTAAAGTGGATCCGAGGGGATGCAATGCGCGAAGCGATCGATCTCTATAATCATATCGATCCGGAGGATGTCAAGCGTAACTATCTGGCATGCATCCCTAAGTTCGGAGTCTAATCTTTAGGCCTCGGGCTGCTAGGACTTCGCATGGCAAAGAGGTTTTGCCTCCTGGAATACAAAGAAGATGCTAAGTCGGGCGAAGAATAAGCTGATAGGGAGGCTGCTGGGAAAGCTGAAGATCTGAAGATGACAAAGCCATTGATCTTATGCAGACTTCTGATAAGAACATCTCCTAGCTGGCAAGTGAGATAGGCCTCAAGTCACCTATTCGTCTCGAAGCATTGTCCCAAGGAATTCCAGGAAGTCACTCAAAAGCAGACGCGGAGTAGCTTTCTGATCACGTAGCATTATTTCTTTGAGCTCTTGGATAGCCTCTACAGTCTGAGTCGATTCGCTACGTTTCTCCTCGGCGTAGTATCCGATAATGTCATAATTGAGACTGTGAGCTTGTAGAGCCTAGTAGGTCGGGACTTTGCTCTTTCCCTCTTTGCCTATAGGTCCAATCTTAGGTAGGAAGTTGGGACTCTACGCATTCGACTACATCAAGCAAGGTATATAGACCTATATTCAATATTTTGGAAAGCTTTACATATCTTACAAATTTTCGGTGCTCCGGTGAGAATATAAGCAGACTAGCAGCCTTATTATTGATCGCCCTATTTATCGGATCGATCGCAACAATTAGTGCATCTGAACCAGTGACAGTATCTGGATCTACAACCGTCTTGCCTCTGGGAGAAGCAGCTGCTGAGGCGTTTAATTCCCTGCAGAAGGAATATATGGTTTCCGTAACCGGTGGAGGCACGGGCGCAGGCATGACCGCAATTGCAGAGGGTAGGTCGAATATTGCCATGGCTTCACGAGAAGTAACTGCGGACGAGAAGAGTAAATATGGCGACGGATTTCAGGAGTATCTTATCGGCTACGACGGGATAGTTGTGGCCGTCAGCAAGCCCATCTACGATGCAGGAATAGAAGGTTTGACCCGAGATCAGCTCAAGCGGATCTACGCCGGGGAGATCAATAACTGGAAGGATCTGGGAGGCCCGGATAAGGAGATCTATGCAGTGTCGAGGGAGCAGGGATCCGGAACCAGAGATACCTTCAATGAGGTCATAATGGGAAATAAAGGTGCTGAGACGCCCGGAGTCGCTACCGTGGCCTTAGGAAGCGCTGAAGCAAAGACTGCTTTAGCCGGGAGTGATAAAGCGATAGGCTACATGGGATTCAGTTATTCTGAGGGCGGAAATATCCACGCTCTGGCTCTGGACGGTGTGGTGCCCAGCATGCGGAATATAAGAGATGGCTCCTACGAACTCAGCCGCAAGCTGTACTTCTACACCTTCGGAGAGCCCAAAGCCGGGGCAAAGGCCTTCATTGCCTTCGTAATGGGTCCGGAGGGACAGAAGGTGGCAGTTGAGAACGGCTTTGTGCCTTTGGCCGAGGCCAAAGTGCCTCAGGCAGCGGTCAACATCACTCCTCTAGAAGGAAAAGCGCCTGCACCAAAGCAGCCTGGATTTCAGGGGCTGTTGGCCTGTATGGCCTTACTAGCTGTGTCATGGGCGGCCTTGAAGAGAAGAGGTTGAACACGGCGTGTTCGCCCTGAGTGAGAGGCGAACTACGCTTTCATTATTTCTTATTTTGCTCTCTTCGGTTGAATCGAATCGCACACTTTTTCCTGACCACGGAACACGGCCCTTTGCTCTTACTTTAGAGAGGATGGTGTAACGACTGCGCGGCCGGGCCTGAGCATTTCTTCTCCTACCAACCCTAAGCTAGGCAGGACCATCCCTATTGCAAGCAAGCGTAAAGCCCGACGGACGAAGGAGGACTGGAAGATTATGGCCAATAAAGCATCGGACCGCATGTATCAGGTCGCCAGGTGCTCGCGTGACCTGGAGGTCCTGGCCTCCGGCGATCCCAAAAAGATCGTGCGCCGGGAGAAGAATATGCTGAGAGGCAGGCTGCTAGGAAAGCTGAAGATCTGGAGATGAGCAAAGGCCATTTTTCTTATGTGGCCTTGCTTGCAGGCACATATTCCGGATGGCACATAAGACACGTTTGGACATCTGAGAGGCTCATACCTGGCTTGCACACAAGACATACAATGAATCGACGTCTCGTTGCTGCAAGACGGATAGCGGCTAGGGATGGGCACTGATCTCAACTGCCGGCATCAACTCCCAAAGGTCTCAATGATCCACTCCCTGATCTCGTCCCTGGCTCTTCGGAAGGCCTCCAGCTGCTCTTCCTCGGTTCCGGTTGCTGCTGCAGGATCCTCGAATCCTCTGTGAATTACTTTCTTTGCTCTGGGAAATGTGGTAGGAAGGTCCAATTGAGCGCTGCAAATGGGACAGGCCTGCCGTGCCTTGTCGCAGACGGTCACCGCTAGGTCAAAGACAATATCGCGGAACTCTTCAGAGGCTTTAGAACGCTGACCGGTGATGTCGATGCCTATCTCAGCCATGGCCGTTACAGCGCGAGGATCGACAGAAGTGGCGACTATCCCGGCACTATACGCCTCGTATCTATCTCCGAACGTGGACCTCAGGAGACCTTCCGCCATCTGTGACCTGGCAGAGTTGTGGGCGCAGAGAAAGAGGACCTTCTTCCGCCTTAGGCCTCTGGTTTCTGAAGCCATGAATTGCCACGTCGATCAGCGGAGAATATCAGGATTTTGATTGGCTAGCGAGAAACGGAGGTTCTGGATCCCAGGAGTAGTGACGCCTACTCTCCCATGCAGAACCTCTCCGGCCACCGCCCCTCCTTGCTCCAGCTCCTCTCCTCCAGCCGGGCTAGTATCATCTCCTCCACATAGGAGGGTCGGGCACTGAGGACTTCGGCCAGGATCTCCTTGGCCGTCTCCAGCACCCGGCGCCTCGGATTTATGACAGGCTTCTGTGGGCTGGGCTTCTGTCTCTGCCACCAGGGCCATCTCATGAAAAGGCCTCCCAGGTGGTCTGGCTTGCCAGTTCCTCCGAGATGCTTCTGTGCTGCCTCAGTTCAGATCCCTGCATATCGTAGAAGCAGAAGATCCGGTCGGCAAATTCGGCCATGGCTTCCAGGTGTCGGTCTAAAAGAGGAGCGTAAATGAGGATGGTCGCCTCCCTCGAGGCCTCCTTCATGGTCTGAGCAATGCGGCCCGCCATATCCCTGGCCCTTTCGTAGAGCATGGGATTATGTTCCACCACCAGGAATGGGTGGTGGTTCTCCTCCAGGATGGTCCTGAGCTGGACAGAGGTGAAGGCCCTCCTCACTATCAGCTCGATCGCGCTGCGGTCCAGTCGGCTGAGGATGCCCGAGCGGATGCCTATGATAAAGAGGATCCTGAATTGCGGGAGGTGGGGGTTGCCGTTAAGGGCCGGCCCAGCATCTCCTCCGGGGCGATGAGGACGCTCAGCGTCTCCGGGAGCAGGGAGACGGCGGGCAGGAGTTGGATTTCCATGATTAGAGGGGAGGGCTTCAGGATATTAGGGGGCGGAGAGGGCAGGGCGAAGGTGAGAAATGGCTCGATTTCGTGCTCGCAGCCTCTCTTTGCTCCTCAAAAAAGTTCTATTACATTTCTGTTAATTCCACCAAAAATGTAATAGAACTAAATCGCGGGAAAAAAGAAGGAGCGTACGGGGCTATTTGGGCTGCAATGGCCATCAGCTCTCTTCTTCGGGCTCAATCTCATGAGGGATAACTGAGCCGCTGAAGAGGCTTACTATTTCTGGTGGCTCCTTGGAGAAGATCTTAAGCGCATGTTTTATTCTCTCCATTCCCCGCAACTCTTCTGGTGAGATGCGCTCGCGGAAATGCTTATCCTCCTCCATTGGATGTAAAACGTCCCAGTCCCATAGGGGGTTTCTATGCCCATGAAAGTCTAATAATTTATGAATGTGCTTGTGTAGATGCCATGATCTCCAAATATCAAGATCAGTTACCTCTCCGCTGTAGCCGCTCCATTTCGGCCAGCTAATGCGGCCTTCAATTAGAGAAAACCCCCTGACATGAATGGCTTTTTCGGTTAAGTTGAAAAACGTGAAGATATCTTCATCGGAGAGCACGGCGTTTGTTTGGTCTTTAGGAAGCTTCTCTAGTATGAGAAGCACGTCGGGGATATTCTTTAACCAAGCCGCTAGCTTTTTTCGAACCCGGATATCGTTAGCTGCACGGGTTTTTTTGTCTGTCGTGTCCTGACGATTGATTAGCCTCTCCCGTTCCTTTTCCGTCAACAGTTCTTCTCTGGTTTGGCTTGGCATAAATTGCACCTCTCCCCCTACTGTAAGAGAAATAACTATATATGTCTGACGGGAGTTAGTTATCTACAGTGAAAAAATTATATCTCAACCATTGAGGTGAACATGCCCAAAAAAACAAAAGGACCAGAACGGATGAGGGACGCGATATCATACCGCGTTACCGATAGACAGAGAGCCTTTTTAGAGAAATTCGCCGCAGAGCAAAAGGTTGGAATCTGCGAAGCGGCTCGCGAGCTGTTAGATTTAGGAATCAAGGCCAAGGCCGGAGCGGAGATATGAACAAAATAGTGATGGCCCGGAGTTCCCAGGCTCCAGGCGGCGCGGCTCTCCAAGCAGCTAACTTAGGAGCACCATATGCACTATCCCGTATTTGTATTTAGATCTTCTCTTTCAAGATCGGAGTGCGTATATTGCTCTATTTGTGGAAAGCCCCACCAGATTAGAGATGATGACTTAGCAGAGGTCTATTCGTCCTCCAATTACTGTCAATGCGAGAGGGATCGCTACGCCTGACCACAGCGGGCGCCCTGGCCCTGCCACCAGCGCGGGAAAGAATCAGCGGAGGCTGTCCCTCCGCTCTCACACCTCCCGCGTTAACCAATCGTGGTGCAGAGGATACAGGAACTTCCTCTGTCCAGTCTGCGGCGAAGCAGTCCGTTACCTTCGTATTCGTGGCAGCCTTGAGCCACAAATCGAGTGCTCCAATCCGAAATGTAAATGGACTGTTGACGAGCTGACCCGCGAGAGATACATCCCCGAACTTGCGCAGAAGCCCAACGGAATCAGCAGCCGGCAGTGGTTCCAGGCCAAAGCCACAGCTGAAGGGAGGGCGTGATGGCCGTTTATCAATCTAGATCGATAAAACGGTCTAGGCGCACAAAGGCAGAGCTAGCCGCGATCTTGCAGACCACGAAAAACATAATCGCGGAAGAGGGACAGCTCACTATCCGGCATCTCTTCTATCGCTTGGTTGGCTATAAGCTACTTGAGAAGACTGAGCAGGAGTATAGCCATCTCGTCAACTATCTGGGCAATTGGAGACGTACTGGCCTTGTCCCCTGGTCTGCGTTCGCAGATAATACGCGTAGTTACTACTATGATGCACAGTTTGACAATTTAGAATCGTGCCTCCGCGACACACGCGACCTATACAGGCGTGATATGTGGCGATCTCAAAAGAAGTTGGTGGAAATCTGGTGTGAGAAAGATGCAATCGCCGGACTCCTGGCGGGGGCCGTCAACCCTTACGGCGTTAAGGTGTTCCCGTGCCATGGCTTCTCGTCACTGACGGCGATCTATAGTGCCTCAGAGATGTTCAAGAAATACATCAAAAACGGCAGGTCCGTACATATTTATTATTTCGGCGACCGCGATCCATCGGGCTTATCTATCGAACGAAGCATCATAAACAGCCTCCGAGAAGATCATGGCATTGAGGTTGATTTTCAGAGGATAGCTATCCTACCTGAGCAGATCAAAGAGTACAGTCTTCCCACAAGGCCACCAAAGAAGGGAGACACCAGAGCTAAATCTTTCAGTGGTGAGGCTGTAGATATAGACACCCTGCCTATTTCGATTCTCAGGGAGATGGCCGAGAGATGCGTTATTAGACATATAGACCCTGTGATCTGGGCACTATCCAAGCGTATCGAGGATCGGGAAAAAGCAACTCTAGGACAAATTATAGAAGCTTATGGAGAGGCGGTATAGATGGCCACCGCCCCGACCGCTGACCGTGCAGAGATCCTGCGAACATGGCGTATTTTCCGTCAGTCCGGTGAAGTGCTGGAGCTCAGGATACCCGAAGCAGGCCGGTATAAGACTATTTCGGGCTATTTCAATGATCCTGGAAAGCTGGCCGATGCCGTAATTGGCCTGGCGGATGAGCCTTTCCCGGGGATCTACTTTTCCGTTAATCCAGTTAAGCCGGAACTCCTGGCCCGGGCGGCTAATAGGTATGTGAAATATGCTAAGATTACCACCAGCAATGCAGACATTACCGCCCTCCATTGGCTGCCAATAGATATTGATCCCCAAAAGCCGGCCGGAATATCTGCGACTGCTGCAGAGCACGAGGCGGCCATCTCCAAGACCTGGGAGATCATGCACTGGCTGATCGAGGAGCAGGAATGGCCAGCGGGCGCGTTCGTCCTGGCCGATTCCGGCAACGGCGGACATCTGAATATTAAAATTGACCTGGAGAATAGCTCCGAGAACGTGACTATCATCAAGCGGTGCTTGGAGGCGCTGGATTTTCTGTTCTCCGACGAACTCGCCGGGGTAGACATAACCTCCCAGAACCCAGCCAGGATATGGAAGCTCTATGGCACGATGGTCAGGAAGGGTGATAACCTGCCGGAGCGACCACACAGGCTGGCCCAGCTCCTAGAGGTGCCGGATAGGCTAGAGGCGATCACGAAGGAGAAGCTTAAAGCACTGGCGGCCATGCTGCCGCAACAGGAAGAGCGGCCAAAGTCATATACCGGCCAGGGGTTCGATCCCATCGCTTACTGTCAGGCTCATAACCTCCAGGTACATCATACCAAACCCTATAATGGCGGCGTCCTGGCGGTTCTAGAAGAGTGCATTTTTGATTCAAGCCATCGGCTGAGCGCCTGCATAATCGGCTGGCCATCAGGGGCCAGAACATATCGATGTCGCCATCATAGCTGCCTGTCGAAGCACTGGGCGGACGCAAAGGCGGCCATCGAGGGCGAAGGGTATCCAAGCAGGCTAAATAAGAACAGCAGACGGCTTGAGGAGATCCGCCAAGAAGCACAGCGGGCGAAAGGCACGGCCGGGGGGCATGGTGGATCTGGTGGAGATCCTGGCCAGGAGAAGGGTGGTGGAGAGGCTCATGAGATCTCCGAGGAGGATCTTCTCAAGATCAAGATCCCTGAGAATCCCAGGTTTAAGACCCTTCTAGAGCATGACAACTTTATTCAGGAATATACCAGGTACGGCGAAACGGTAACCGATGGCTATCAGGATTATTGGTTTGCCGGTGGGCTATTCTGCATATCAGTTGCAGTTAATCGAAATGCTGTGATCAAGCTCAGACAGGGACCAGTATACCCTAACGTGTGGATCAACGAGATTGGACTATCGTCTCTCTCTAGGAAGAGCACCGGCATAGATAAGACAGATATAACGATTGCGGCGGCAAATATCGATCCTGATTGTAAGATGCCAGATGAGTTCTCACCAGAGGCCATGATAGAGAGGCTGGACCAGCATCCGAGGGCCTATATGCTGAAGGATGAGAGCGCGGGATTGCTGGCCGTTATGAAGAAGGACTACATGCGAGGCCTGAAAGACGCTCTCATGCAACTTTATGATGGCAAGGACATAAATCGAGAGCTTCGGACTTCAAGGAGAAAGTCAGATAAAACCAAATTCCAAGTGAGGGACCCCTACCTCTGCCTGATGCTGGCCACAACACCTGGATCTTTTGCGGCCAATACTGAGTTGCTAGATGTTGTCTCAGGCTGGCTGCCCAGGTTCTTGCACTTCTTCCCCAACCACATTAAAGAAAGATGGCTTCCTCTAGAGGAGGGAGTACCTGAGAACGATCTGCTAAGTGCTAAATGCCAAGCTAGGCTGATCAAGATCCGCCAGGCATTCTATGACAGATCAGTGCCTCTGGCGATGCACCTCTCTAAAGAAGCCGATGCCTACTTCAAGGCATGGCAGAAGGCCCGAGAGGCTGAGCTGGTAGATGCCAAAGACGATAGAAAAGCCCAGTTTTACAGTAGGCTTGCGGTGTACGCCCTGAAAATGGGCATGCTCTTCACTATCGGGCGGGCAGACTACGAAGAAGGCATGGAGCTCTCTTTAGACCACATCAAAGAAGCCTGCCGGCTGGTGGATGAGTATTTCATGCCTATGGCCATGACGGTTGCCGACCTAGTAGGTAAGGCGGCGGATAAGAATAATCTTGACAAAGTGATTGCCATACTAACTTCTCAAGGCGGCAAGATGAAGAGAAGGGAGTTAGGCAGAAAATCGCATCTCAGAGCTAAAGATCTCGATGACACCTTGGAGTCGTTAAGAGACTTTGGAGAGATCGAAATTGTGACAGTATCGAACCCAAGAGGAGAACCTTCCATATGGATCACCCTATCACAGGATAACGAAAATAGAAATACCGTCACTACTGTCATTACTGGCATACATGACATACCGTCACACCATAAAGAAAATAAGAAAGACAATGAAGATATCAATACTGTCACACGATGTGACAGTAATGACGGTAACGCCAGTTTGACGGTATGTGACGGTAAGAACGATCCTCCCTTTCCGGAGGAGTACCTGGATGAAGCCCTGACCTGCAGGCGGATCAAAAAAGCACTATCTGAAGGCATCACCGATCCGCTCAAGCTGGCTGAGGTTGTGGGTCTGCCCGTCTGCCTTGTTGCCAAATTCCCGGGAGTCAATTCGATAGCTGCCGCAGGAATCCAGGCAAAGCTAGAGGCCCATAGACGAGAGCAGCATTTCCAGCAACTTGCAGAGCAGCATATCACCAAACAGCAGCGGCTACAGATGATCTACATCCCACAAGGCCCCGCGGGAGAATATTCAGGCTTGGCCTTCAATCCCTGGATAGGCTGCGGCCATGGGTGCAAATACTGTTACGGTCCTGCACAATTCCACAAGACCAGAGAAGAGTTCTTGGTACCTGAGCTCAAAAAAGATATGCTGCGACGCCTCGAGGCGGATCTTAAGTATCACTCTAGCGACGTCCCTCTCCTTGCGAAGTGTGGTAAGGAATGGATTGAAGTTTCTGCAGAGCAGCGTAGCGGTCCTGTCTTTATGATGTTTGGCGGTGATCTGTACTCACCGCCGTGGCAGCATAGCGATTTGCCTAGAAAGATCCTGGAACTTTTCAACAAGTACAAGGTGCCTTTCGATATCTTAACCAAAGCTGGCACGAAAGCAGTTTCAGATTTCGACCTTTACATAGCAGGGTGCCGATTTTGGACTACATTGACATTTGACAACAACGAAGATTCTAAGAAATGGGAACCGGCCGCGGCACTGCCTGCTGATCGCATTGCTGCTATGCAGATGGCACATGAACACAGTATAAAAACGTGTGTGAGCTTTGAGCCTGTGCTTGACCCGGCACAGACTCTGTATTTGATTGAGCTGACGTCCCCCCATGTTGATGAAGTGTATGTCGGAAAACTGAACACTAGGGGCAAGAATCTTCCTGCCGAGCTTGAGAAGATCGAGCGGCAAACCGACTGGCTGAAGTTCAAAGTGGATGCTATCAACCTTCTGAAGAAGCTGGGCAAGCCATATGAGATAAAAATTGATCTATTAAAAGCGGCTGAGCCGGTGCGGCAGGAGGCCACAGCATGAGCTTCAAACAGTGCGCGGCTCACCGGCCAGATGGCCAGCAGTGCCAGCGGAAGGCCCAAGAGGGAAGCGAGTTCTGCCATAGTCACCGTCACAGTTGCCACATACCAAAAGTGAATCCGAAACCAAGACCACCGACGACCATGGAGCGGATCAGGCACCACTTTTTCGATTGTGCGGACTGTGGCCGGCTCGTCTCTGGTGAAGAGCGGCGGATCAATTTCGACCGCACGAATCTCCCTGACGTCCCTCTAGGGGCAATGCTGGTTCTGTGCGAACCTTGTTTCAGGCTCCGTAAACAGATCGAATCTCGGATAGAGGAGATTGTTAATGCTGCACCGGGCCATACTCTCTCCGCAAATAAGATCTATGAGAACCTGGAGCGGTTCGGCCTCGAGCGTGACCTGGTGGAGGCCGCAAGACTGAGGATGCACGCGGACGGCAGGCTGGTGGCCAGATGACGCTGAAGGGCAAGAGCCGGACGAGACAGGCCAGGGGCGACATCTTGAAAGCCAATGCCCGGGCGCGGCAGAGAGCACAAGCCAGGACTCAAGCAAAGGGGAAGTTCGACCGCAAGGAGTACGACGGCCACAGCCAGGTGGAGGTCAACGATGGGGCGTAAGTCCAAGATCGAGGCTCACCCTCAAGGAAAAAGAATCATTAAGCGGTTAGCCTCTGGAGAAGAATATTCCGAAATAGTCCGGGATTTTCCGGGCATTACTCATGATGATTTAGATTATTATGAAGAGAATAAATTACACGATGTATTATCTAAATCACCTGAATTAAAAGCAGAAATTGAAGGAGATATGGGTAACGACACCTTAGCCGAAGTCCGGGACCTAAAGGCAAAGGCGGTGAAGATCTTGGACCAGGCGGAAAGAGCTGGGGAGCTCAAGACTGCACTTTTAGGTATCCGTGAGGCCAGAGGGTGTTTAGATTCAATCCTGAAGGCAGAAGGCCGGATTCAAGAGCAGAATATCAACGTGAACCTACAACAGGTGAACATCCTCATCAATCCCGAGTGGATTGAGCTGCGGACCTTGATTATCAAGGCCCTGGAGCCATATCCACAGGCCCGGGAGGCGGTGGTACGTGCTCTGCCATGATTTGAAGTTAGCTCTTGATCCCGTCGCCTGGGTGGAGAAGGCCCTGGGATTCCATCCCGACCCATGGCAGGTAGAAGTCCTGCGGTCGAATAGTCCGAGGATACTCCTTAACAACTCCCGCCAAAGCGGGAAGAGCTCTATTTGCGCTCTGCTTGCCTTGTGGACGGCGATCTATCGGCCCCGGAGCCTGGTGTTATGTCTCTCCCCATCCCTGCGGCAAAGCAGTGAGTTGTTCCATACGGTGTCCCGATTCTATGGCGCCCTGTCGGAGCCTGTGGCCTCAATAGGGGAGAGCGCCCTCCGGCTGGAGCTGGTCAATGGCAGCAGGATAATCTCTCTTCCCGGCCAGGAACAGACAGTGCGAGGATACGCCGGAGTCTCTCTCCTCATTGTGGACGAAGCGGCCCGTGTCCCTGACGATCTTTACTTCAGCGTCAGGCCCATGCTGGCTGTGTCTAATGGCCGGCTGATCGCACTATCTACTCCATGGGGGAAGCGGGGATGGTTCTATGAGATCTTCAAGGAGCCCACCGGCTGGAAGACCTGGACGATAACGGCTGACCAATGCCCGAGGATCTCCACTGCCTTCCTTGAAGAGGAGCGTCGCAGCATGCCGAAAGCATGGTTCGAAGCGGAATACTTCTGCAGCTTCACCGAGCCGGAGGATAGCGTTTTTGGATATGATGATGTGATGAGGGCAATATCGAGTGACGTGAAACCGCTGGAGATCTGAACAAAAATGTCACAGAACTTTTTGATTGGCCTGGATTTAGGGCAGGCTCAGGACTACACGGCTTTGGCCATTGTTGAACGATTTCAGACCGAGAGTTCCGACGAGTTCGGCTTTGTCCAGCATGGGCAAGCCACCTACCAGGTCCGTTGGCTGGAGCGAGCCCGAGGGACACCATACCCGCAGATAGTGACCCGGGTTTGGGAGGTTTTGAGGAAGGTGAAAGATGCTGAACTGGTGGTCGACCAAACTGGAGTGGGCGCTCCGGTAGTGGACATGTTCAAACAGGCTGGCCTGGAACCTGCCGGGATACTAATCCATGGCGGTGCCCGGGTCAGCCACGAAGAAACAACCTGGGGGGTTCCAAAGCGTGACCTTGCAGCCGTCCTGCAGGTGCTGCTCCAGAATGGCCGGCTGAAGGTGGCCTCGGAGCTGGAGCTGGCTGACGTGCTCATTCGCGAGATGCTAAACTTCAAGGTGAAGATCGACCCGCTCACCGCACACGATTCTTACTCTGCCTGGAGAGAGGCGGAGCACGACGATCTTGTTTTTGCCGTGGCTCTGGCATGCTGGTACGGCGAGCATGTACCAAGGCCACAGAAAATCGAGATCGGCGAGCATCCCATAACAGGCGATACCGGCTACACAGGCATGTTCTAATTCTCGGCCTATGAATCCATATAGCTGTAAAACTTGCCGTCGGTTCGGCGGGATATTCCTGATAGGCGGGACGCACAAGGTTAGATTCCGGCCAAAAGGCCTGAGGGAGATCCCTCTCCCTGGCTCTTGTGGTGGATGGGTCGGTGAGGATCTCCTCCAGGGATGGCCATGAGACTCACATTTTGGAGCGGCTTCCATAAAAAGTTTACCGACGTTTCAGCCAGTGATTCTGTTTTTTTCTAGCATATGTTCATGTGTCCCTCTATGAGACCCACATTTTGAAGCCGCTTCCATAAGTTCAAATAAAATAAAGAAGCGGCTTCCATTATAGTTTCCCGACATTTCGGCTCGTGATTCTGGTTTTTATTAATATGCCTTTTCCTCAAAATAGTTCTATGTCATTTCAAGAGATATCCACAAAAATGTAATAGAACTCTCTCCCAGGATGGAGGACTGCGACGGGGCAAGCATCTTGCCGCCACTGGCCGCGATTAGGGCCCAGAGGATCTCTCCTCTATCCTTCTGGTGAGGCCGTGGCTGGCCTAGAATCCAGCGCGTAGACCCGGGGGGCCTGAGGGCGGATAGGGCTTATAAAATTGGTTTATCCCCGATGTCCAAAGAATCCGCCCACTTGTTGTACAAAAACACGCACCGAAGTGCTTCGACCATTTCTTCTCTGTCAAAAGGAATCTCAAAACACTCCGGAAACCATGGGCCAATAGTCACGACACCGTTTTGGAGTTGAACGTCTGTTTTGGGCTCGAATTGGAAGACGCCGTTTTTATTTTTCATTGATAACCCCACTGGGGGGCGCTTGGGAGTCCGCTTCAACAAATTGAATCTGACTTCAAGTTTTGTTTTTCGAAGCCACAAAGGCAGAGCATCCTTCAAAAAATCTTGAAATTCCAATAAAAACTGGCTCGGTATTGCGGGAAGCCGGGGGTCTACAAATTGCCGGCTTTCAATCTCAGTCCCAATCTCAGTCTCAATCCCAATCTCAATCTCTTTTCTTTTCACGTCCCGTGCCAAAAATTCAGCCCGTGATTTCGACATCCTTTTGACGGGGCCCAAATACACCTCAACGGGATTTCTCCGCCCTTCGACACGCCACGAGACGAACCAGTACCAATATGTCTTGCCGTTTTTTCGACGTGGTTTTTTGTAGGGTCGCGCGTGTTCCAGTCGAGATATCAAGTTTGCCGACATTCCAGTCAACGATTCTGTTTTTTTTCCGTCATGTATTTATATGTTCTTCTCCCGGCCCGTCCCTCTCCCTCTCCAGGCCTCTCCCCGGGCGATTAAGATACGCTGCATTGATAAATATATTAATTCTATTCTTGTTTTAAGATACGTTTCAATCCATCCGCTCTATAAGATTACTGCTAGAAGTTTTTATCTGAAGTGCAGAGCCTAAAAAGCATGTCAAAACAAGTTAAGTAAAAATATATTTATACTAACAGCGTTTTTCACGGTATAGGGCCTGAGAGCACCTAAAATCTTATTAACTTTTCGATGTATTGCGATGACTTGGGGCGGGAGATCTCCAACAGCTGTATATGCCAGGACGGGCTCTGTTGCCATAGAGTGCACTGTCCAATTTGGCAGGGAGACGCTTTTCAAAATGGCCGGGGTGGTCAGGGTGGCCACATGGGGGGAGAGAAATCAATCCGTCATTTTGACGGAGTGAATTTTCTTTGAAAGTCTCTGATTTCGTTAACTCCCTCAAAATGAGGGAGTTTTGCTGATGTGGATTTCTTCCCTGGCGGCCATTTTGACCACCTGGAAAGTTTTGCCCCTGGCTGGTATACACTCTCGGAGGAATCAACTACTCACATTTTTCATAATACTGTTCACACCTTACCATGGGATTCCTCCCTGACTCTCTTGTTGATTTCCGATGGCCTAGCACCCCAGCTGGTCTTTCCAGTGTCTCTGCTTTTCGATTTTGCTGATTTTTTTCTCTTTGCATCCTCGTAAATCTCCTTGACTTCCTTCTCTGTAATCCTTGGTTTACCACCTTCCATAACCTTTTCTTCGGCTCTTTTGGCAATTTTCTCCGATACCTCATCGACGACATTTTGATCATCCTCAGAAATCAACGGACGCGAAGCTCTCTCGCTCAGGATACCTCCCATGGGAGGTTTTTCCTCGCTCAAAATTTCACTTTTATCTACAGGCATCTGGATAAGGGGGTGTACCTTTGTGACAAAATTAAATATTCGTCGCTGGGTTTCAGGAAAATCTTATGTGTACTTCCTCCCTGGAGCTCAGCCTGCCTGGCACATAAGATACATACAACTTGCAGCCTGCCCGCCCTGGCTGGCGTCCTTCCAGGTCAGGGGGCAAACTGCTTTGGGCTAACTTGTGATTCCGCTAGACTATGGAATGATTCATCGTCAATTGCCCGCTCTTGGTTAATCACTATCGGCTAAAACGAGAAATCACTATAAAACTTGCCGCGTATACCTAGGGAGGGAGAGGGGCGAACAGGTATCTATAAAATTGTCTTGTCCCCGGCCGGTGATCCGAGGGTTGTACATCCCTGGGCGTGCAAGTCGCAGGCCTGCCTTCAAAATAGTTCTATAACATTTCTTGAAGTTTCTATAAAAGTGTCATAGAACTCTTTTCCTAGGTGGAGGATGGGCGGCGGGCCTGCCTGATGCTGCGGTCCTCCGGCCGCAGGAGCAGAGCTTTGGTTGGAGCAGAGCATATGCCCACCGCGTTGCTTGTGGGGCTTGTCAGGATACCAACTTCTATACTGTCTGGCTTAGAATATAGCTTTTCTGTTTCATTTTTATTCACGGGCTTTTTAAAATTCGTTTGGGGCCATGTCCTCATAGAAAAGAGTCATCATTACCCCCCCAGACACCAGAAGGATGCCAAAGGCCACACGACAAAGCACGGCAAGCCATATCATGCCATGCAGGTCAAACGCATCTTGGACAGGCGAGCGTTATACGAGGGCCGCTACAGGTATGTTGGCGTGGAGGCTGACGGGCAGCACAGGCGATGCTTTAGGAGGAAGTCCTTTTTATCCCGCCACTATTGAGCACTTTTAGACCGACAGTGCCATCCGTGCCCTTTGATTTCAGCCGACACACTAAACCATCCAGAATCCATAGCTACATGCTGCCCGATCCGGTACTAGACCCACATGATTCAGGGACTCAAACATGAAGGATAAAAATCGCTGATCTCCAACACATTCTTTATGAGAAGCAACTCTTAATCCAGGGTTTCGGTTAAATTGGTTATCTTTTGACAGATCGACGTCCCTTTAGAGCATAATCTTTTAAAATCAGACACATTAATCAAAAAGGATGATAACAATGAAAGAAGAAGGGAGATCTGGAATAAGCATGATAAAACCAACATCATTCTATTCGAGCGAGAATGAGAAAACAAAACTAAACTGGTTTTGTTATGAATTATCAGTGGGCATATATGATGATATAAAAGAAGATATTGGAAAACGGCTAAAGAAGCACAAAATTCGTGACGAAGTCCTTGCGGAGTTCTCAATTTATATATCTAAGAAGATGAAAGATATTATCTTACAACAATTATCAGGCAGAATTGAGAATGTATACTTTTCTCATGAAATGATAGAAACCTATTTTCCAAATCTTGACGATAAATTCATTAGTGAAACGGCGGCGGCGCACCCCGCAGCAGAGCTGGCGGGGCATCCCAGGCGCCGCCGCATAAAGATGGAAACAGGTAGCTGATTAGTCCCTAAGCTGGATTTATTTGCCCTCTATCCCCACAGCAGAGCTGTGGGGTATTACGATAAAATAAAATGCTCGATTCAATTTCTAAAACGTGGGATAAGCAGCTCAGTTTTTGTGAAATATGCCCAACCCGCTGCATAAGCGAAAAAGATGCATACTGTACAATGTTCAATGACAGGAATCTCTTTAAATGAGGAAGATGCAAAAACCAGGCAGTGTTGTTTTCGCCGACTCAATTTTGACCCCCCGGGAAGGAAAGCCTCCTCTCTCTACCCTCCCATTATATTGACCACAGCCTTCCTCTCTCCATCGCCTCGCTTTGAGGCGTCGGTAGCCCTGGTAACTCCCTCATTTTGAGGGAGTTTTGCTGCTTCTGGAGATATCCAACTTGTAGCCCAGGGCGTACATCCTCGAATTACTTCTATGGCATTTTTCAGCATTCTATCGCAATGCCATAGAATTTTACTTAAAGGCAGGAGCGATCTGCACGCCCTTGAAACCGGTATTATGACCGGATTTCTAAGCTAACTGAAGTACCTCCTGCTTAAGGTAAGAGATAAACCAGAAGCGTCAGAATTGCATAGAATAGGATGGGCAGATAAGGGCCGGGTTCACGACGAGATCTATGTCTCAAGAACTTCATGGCCCAGACTGCCCATATAGTATCGCGATCCATTGGTTCATCTAGTTTCCCATGGGAACAAGTCTCAATCTCAAGCCGAATGGATTCAGCGTGTTGCAGAAGTTTTAAATCGTAAGGAATCACTTTCCTTCTATCATGTTTTGGGAACTTTTAAGTTGGCTGATAATAGGCATCATTGCAGGATGGGCTGCTGGCCATTTGACCCGCGGAAGAGGTTTCGGCATCCTGGGAAACATCGTTGTGGGGATAATCGGAGCCGCTGTAGGCGGCTTCGTCTTTGGCCTAATCGGGCTAGCTAGCACTGGCTTTATAGGCTCCCTTGTTACGGCAATTATTGGCGCCATTATCCTTCTATATCTTGCCACCTGGCTCAAGAGACGTTAATTCAAAGGACAAACAGAGGTATACGACCTAACCTACTACGAACGTAGAACGCAGACTTAGGTTTCCTTTAAGCCATGCGGATCCTACTTCCCGCAGAAGGTGAAATGCGGAAAGGATCACTGTCATCGCTCAGAAGCAGGGATCTGCACAGGCTTTTTGGTATATTTTCACCAAAAAGGACGGGAAGACGAAATCAAAATACATGGCAAGAATAAGCCGGCCTAAGGTCGATGTGCCAATATCGTATGTGCCACCATGATCAAGCCCGCATGAGATGTACACATAAGACGAGATCTTTGGGACCGAGATTGCATTGCATCAACTTAAAGAGAGAAAAATACCAATAAGGCAGGATAGGAGGGGATTACATAGCCGTGAAAAAAGAGCCCGGGCCGGTACCTGTCTATCAGCTCAAAGTAACTATAGAGGACATCAAGCCGCCGATCTGGCGGAGGATTCAGGTCGGTGGGGATGTAACACTATTCAAGCTGCATGAGATCCTTCAGGCGGCGATGGGATGGGAAGACTATCATCTGCATTTATTCCTAATTGGAGAGGATTACTACGCCATTCCTTCGCCAGACGACCCCTGGCCTATGAAGACGAGAAATGAGAAGCGTACCAAGCTGTTCCAGATAGCACCCGCCGAGAAGGCTAGGTTCATTTACGAATACGATCTTGGTGATAGCTGGCGGCACAACATTCTAGTGGAGACGATCTTGCATCCGGAACGAGAACTGGAGCATCCCGTCTGTCTAGCTGGTAAGCGGTCCAGACCGCCAGAAGACTGCGGTGGGATAGGTGGCTATTACCACTTTTTGAAGGCCTTCAGCGATCCTAAGCATCCCGAACACGAAGACATGCTGAACTGGGCGGGAGGAGAGTTCGATCCGGAGAGTTGCGATAAGGAGGAGATTAACCACCTCTTGAGCAAGATAAAGTAGACGCGAGACTTAGGGATTACCCTTTGTCAATACAAAATTCTATGGCATCGTTTGAAATTATTAAATATAATGACGTAGAACTTATTTCCGTGCACAGGACCAACGCTGGCGAGAAAAGAAAGGCGCTGCAGAAAGAAGCCACCAAGCTGGAGAGGGAAGCCCAAATCCTGAAAAAGATCAGCCGGATGAGCACAGAGGCCAAGATCAGGCAGGACGAAGCAGATAGGCTGAATGCCGACGCTGGTGCCCTAAAGAGAGACGCCAGGCTCGAGGACCTCCACGTATGGAAGATGGAGAAGATCAAGACCTCAAAGAAAGGATCCAAAAAATATGCCTACTGGATGGCCACATGGCGAGAAGGTGGCAAGACGCGCAACGTGTACCTGGGGAGTTCGAGGAAGATGGATGCTCAGGCGGCCCTGAAGAAAGCCAGGGGGAAGGAAGGCGGAGGCATTGGGGCTAAAGGAGAGATAATCGAGGAATATTTTCGCCCCGGACGGCGCACAATTTTGCCCTTCTTCGAGCTTACCTCCTATCTTGCCCTTCATGAAACGACTCAAGCAGCCGCCATCCGACAGAATCCTATGGTCATTAGTATCTTTGAATGGGAAAGCCAAGTGGACCGAGCTGCGCATACGCACGAAGCTGAGGGCAGCAGAGCTGGACGCTGTGCTATGCGAGCTTGTAAAGGAGGGCAAGATATCGATCGTACCCCGAGAAACGCAGGCATCAAATCATGACGTGATCCTGCTCAAGACGGGATGAAGTGCGAGACCGTGGCCCTTTCTTATATGCCATCTCGAGTATGAGCTCATCATAAGTCCACATAAGAATGGTTCTCACCCCCGAAGCCCTCCCATTCTACCTATGGAAATAGAACTCCTGCCCGCCGTCTCTTTGCTCCCCGAGACTCTGAGCGTGCTTGTCGCCCCGGAGGAGATGCTGGCCCGGGCCCTTAACGGCAACCCCCACCTGCAGCAATTCAGGATCCTCTTTATCGCCGGCATCCGCTCCGGCGTCCTCAACAGGCTGGACCGCAGCTCAATGGAGCTGATAGTGAGGAGGGCCTTCACCTCCGTCCAGCTCAGGACCATCCTAGAGGAGAACCACCACTCCTTCCTGATAGTTGAGCATAACCCCCTGCTCTACGAAAGGGCCAGGGATATGGCAGGCCATGTTGCCCAGGCCATGAAGCAAGCCTCGAGGGAGGCGACCATCCTCCTATACGCCCCCGCATTGGACCGGCACCTGGAAGCCATGGCCGAGCTCGCCGACCGGATCTTCTGTTTCTACGATATGCAGGCGCAGGCCTACAGCCAAGGCAGAGGCATCTTGAAGGAGATCGCAAGCCAGACCACTTTTGAGGCCTCCTATGATCTATCAATTAGTTCTATAACATTACAGAAATAATTAAGTAAATTGTTATAGAACTATATCCCATGCACAAGACGGTTGCCGGCGAGAGAAGGCAAGTTCTGCTGAAAGAGGCCCAGAGATTGAAGCGCGAGGGCAAGTTGGTTGAGAAGGCGGCCCGATCTCGTCCTGGCTTGCTCACCGATGTAGCTGCAATATTGGCGATGGCTGAAAATGCATTGCTTGATGCTCAGGACTTGAAGGATTCGGCCAGGTTAGAGGATCTGCATATCTGGGAGATGAAAAAAGAGGTCGTGTATGTCATTCATTGAACTGGTACCCTAAAGGTCAAGAGTTCTCTTAGACTCCAGATATGATCAGTAAGACCTTCTGCCATAGCAGGAGTTCGC
>Ga0315289_10004256_pt1 | contig 21371 bp, 17 predicted proteins | sample YL17G11_40_MG_FD_203452 | JGI IMG/M metagenome (GOLD analysis project Ga0315289, IMG submission 203452) | Sediment microbial communities from Yellowstone Lake, YNP, Wyoming, USA - YL17G11_40 | ecosystem: Environmental > Aquatic > Freshwater > Lake > Sediment | place: USA: Wyoming | collected... | reverse complement strand
ACTGGTTTAAATATGGTGACAAGAAGCTTGGCGAGATAGAGATAGGTGTTGCGGATATTCGTCCTGAAGCACCATTTTTTGCCAGATTAGGAAGAATCGGTCTTTTCTTTGGAAGCCTTGCTTATTCTTCATTATCACCAATTCTACCTCGTTTTGGAAGAGACTTTCACGGATTATCGGAAGCACAAATTGGAAATCTAATAAGTATGATTTTGCTTTTTTCAACATTTGGTTTTGTTTTTATAGCACATTGGAAACGCTGGCATTATAATCTAAACCTTCAGATATTACTTCAAATTCCGATGGTTATCGGACTATGTTTAGTTATCCTGGCACCTGCCAAAGTATTTGGTATTTTAAAAATGGGATTTATCCTATTTGGATTTGGATGGGCTTGCACGTATTTTTTCAGCATATATTATTCTCTTACAGTGGTAAAGAATCATGCAAAAAGCGGTGGAGTCCACGAGGCATTTCTTGGATTTGGGAATCTTAGCGGACCATTTGCTTCGGTTGGATTAATCTGGTTATTAAGTAAAACAACAATCTTCTCTCACGAGCGTATCGGTATTATCGCAGTAATCTTCGGAATGATGGGAGTCATAATATCTCTTCTGGTTCAACTTTATCTAATATATAGATATAAACGTTCTGAAAATTATTGATAATCAATTTTCATAAATTGTTATCCACAAATCAAGGGACTTTATCAATAAAAAGCTTCAACCCCTCACCTTAATCCTCTCCCCAAAGGGGAGAGGGAAGGGTGAGGGGGAATATTCATTATTTATGGACAGTAATTGTTGAAAAATTATAATCAATCCGCTACTTCTTGATACTATTCTTTGACTTTTCTGCTTCGGATAATTTATGGTCCATACTAAGAGACGGTTTCGGTGTACAGGGTGCTCCTACTATTTTTGCTGGGACGCCTGCAACCGTGCAATGCGGAGGCACATCGTTCAGCACAACACTTCCTGCAGCAATTTTTGCTCCTTCTCCTATAATTATATTACCAAGAATCTTTGCACCGGCACCAATCAATACCCCTGAATGAACTTTTGGATGACGGTCACCTCTCTCTTTTCCTGTTCCACCAAGAGTGACTTCGTGCAAAATTGAAACATCATTATCTACAACTGCCGTTTCGCCGATTACAACACTTGTAGCGTGGTCCATCAGAATTCCTTTGCCAATCTTTGCCGCAGGATGAATGTCAACGCCAAAAACTTCTGATATGCGATTCTGTAAATATAATGCAAGCCCTTTACGTCCCTTGTTCCAGAGCCAGTGAGCAATTCTATATGATTGAATAGCCTGATAACCTTTGAAAAAGAGCAAGGGAATTGAATATCCGGGACAAGCCGGATCACGTTCTACAACTGCTTTAATATCCGCGCGAGCTGATTGAGTAATTGTCGGATCATCTCTTAATGCTTCTTGAATCAGTTCCATCATAGGTCGAGAGTCCATTATGAGTGGGCAACTCAGTTTACTCGATAAATGAAAACCGAGTGCCTCCTCAAAAGAATTATGACGAAGAATTGTGATATGTAAAAAACTTGCTAAAATAGGTTCCTCTTTCACGAACTGTTCCGCTTCCTTTACTATATTTTGCCAAATCATATCTTGCTTTGTCGGATTCATATTAATCTTTCTCCTTTGGATTAAATACAATTAACACGAACAATATATTAATAAATAAAATTGTTTCTGAAATGATAACTAAAATGCAAGGAGAAAATATGATGAAAGGGGAGAAGTAATAGAAAATACATTAGTGTAACCACGAAGTTCACGAAGAGCGCAAAAAGAAATTTCATAACCGCTAATCTCGCTAATCTTCGCGAATCTATAAAATAAAACCACAGAGGACACTGAGAAATAAAAATAATTTATAAAGTATAAACAAAGTGATTATTTTATCATTAAATCCAGTTTATCCTGTACATCCTGTCTAATTATTTTGTAAACTCTACGAACTTTGCGTCTACTTTGTGTCCTTTGTGGTTAAATATTTTTTTTAATCAAGGGTTGCTGTGGGATGTAGGAATTGGTTTTTGTATTGTAAATCAAAGAGTTTTTTATAGATTCCATTTAGTTTAAGGAGTTCTTGATGAGTGCCGATTTCTCTGATTGTGCCTTTGTGCAGAACGATGATTTTGTCTGAATGCTGAATTGTCGATAATCTGTGAGCAATTACAATCGATGTTCTATCTTTCATTAATTTTTCTAATGCGTCCTGAATAAGTAATTCTGTTTCTGTATCGATATTTGAAGTTGCCTCATCAAGAATAAGGATTTGAGGATTGAAAGCTAATGCCCTTGCAAATGATAACAATTGCTTCTGTCCAACGGATAATGTAGCACCTCTTTCTTCCACTTTTGCCTCATATTTTTTGGTAAGTTTTTCAATGAACGTGTCAGCGTTGACATATCTCGCCGCTTTTATGATTTCGTCATCGGTAATAGATTGGTCTCCCAACCGAATATTATCTTTAATTGTTCCGGAAAAGATAAAGACGTCTTGGAGAACAAGACCTATCAAACTTCTCAATCTCTTAACATCAATTTGTTTAATATTTACACCATCGAGAAGAATGTCACCTTTTTGAATATCATAAAATCGACATAGTAAATTAATGATTGACGTCTTTCCAGCACCTGTAGCACCTACGATGGCTATCCTTGCACCTTTTTCAACTTCAAATGAGACGTCCTTTAAGACCCAATCTTCATCGTTATAAGCAAATGAAACATTTTTAAATTCAATAGTATCTTTGAGTTCTTTTACATAAACAGGATTTTTGATATTTGAAATCAATGGTTTTCTATCGAGTAATTTGAATATCCTTTCTGAAGAAGCCATTGCAGATTGCATAATATTGTATTTTTCAGTTAAATCATTAATGGGACGGAAGAATTGTTGTGTATATTGAATAAATAAAAACAAGAGACCAATTGTCATAGGTTGACCTATGATATTTTGATTTATTGTATACGCAATGACACCTTTTCCACCAAACCAGATAATACTTGCAAGAGCTAAGGAAGCGATGAGTTCAGTAGCCGGGAAAAATATGGAGTGTGCCAGAACGGATTTAATCATCGCCTCATTATAATTCCAATTTAATTTTTTGAATTCTTCTTCATTTTTCTTTTCGCGATTAAATAATTGGACGATTCGCATCCCACTTATGTTCTCCTGCAAATAGGCATTTAGCTTTGCCAATCTTGTCCTTGACATTCGATAAAATTCCCGAACACTTAATCTGAAAACAAAAGATGTTATAATTATCAGAGGTAACACGGTGAATGTGAACAAAGCTAATCGCCAATTTACATATAACATTGCTGTGACAATCCCAATGAGTAAAAAAGCATCCACGAATATAGCAACAATTCCGGATGAAAATAATTCAGCGATGGCTTCAACATCGCTTGTGACACGTGTTAGCAGTCTTCCGATAGGATTTTTATCGTAGAATGAAACAGACAGTTGTTGCAAATGTTGAAATATCTGCATCCTTATATCAAAAGTAGTTTTAAAGCCGAGATTTTGCACGAGAATGGAATTTATGAGATCAAGTAAAAATCTGAAAATAAAAAATACTAAAATTATGACTGATAAGAATCTTAATCCTTGAAAATTTTGTTTTGATATATATTTATCTATGCTTATTTTTATAAGATAGGGAATTTCGATTGAGAATAAAGATACTAATAAGCTTGATATGACAGCAAAGAAGACGATCTTTTTGTAAGGCTTAATGTATTTTATGAGTCTCTTCATAAGGCGAGAGTCATAAGCTTTGCCGAGCACTTCTTCTTCGTATGTATTAAATGATGAACCGTTTGCCATAATATTATTTTACTACAAAATTGTTTTATGAGATAAACTTGATTAACTGACCAATGATTGTCAAATGTTAAAAAGATGAAAGTCATTAATAAGAATACAGAAAAAATCTATTTATAACAATATATGAGTAAAATAATATTATAAAATTATAGTCTTGACATCCATCTTAATTTTGATTTAATTTATTACAATTTCTTTTATAAAAGTTTTTAGTAAGGAGAATAAGACAATGAGAAATGTATATTCTAAAATTTTAATAGTCTTCATTCTATTTGCGTTCTTATCAATTGTAGCAGTGTCTCAGGAAGAAGTGAAATATACACCACTTAAAGAAATTTCAAACAATATAGTGGGTGAAGATATTTCGATAAAAGCGAAGATAAACACTGTTATAAAACCTGAACCGACCTCAAAAAGACCTTTTAAATTTAATATTTCAGATGAGTCAGGATCTTCAGTTATGTTTATGTGGAGAGATAAATTTGAAGAATTTGGTGATGAGAATGCACTGAAAAAAGGTGATAGCTTTACAGCAAAAGTTACTGTTACCGAGTATAATAACAAATTTGAGTTGAGATTAAATCGTGCTTCTGATATAAAAATAACGAAGGCTGAGGAGCCAAAAGCCACTCCTGGAGCGGTTACCGAAGTAAAGGAAATGAAAAAAGAAGAGAAGAAGGAAGGGGATTACACCAAAATTGGGAGTATCAATAAGGATTCTCTCGGTGAAACAGTTAAAGTTAAGGGTATATTTACATCAGTTAGAAAACCTTGGAATGAGAGAGCCCCTTATATTTGTATGTTGAAAGATGATACGGGAACGGTTCAAGTTGTTTTCTGGAGCGATGTATTTGATGCGTTAGAAGTGAAAGTGGAAGAACTTAAGAATGCTGAAGTCGAGGTTAATAGTATTCTCAATGAATATCAGGGAACAATTCAAATCAAGGTCAATCATCCAGATAATATAAAAATTCTGAAAAAATCAACTCCTGAAAAGAGTCCAGAACCCAAAACCACAAACTAACACTTTTGGAGGTTGGATTAATGGCGGTAAAAATAGAATCAGTAATTTGTAAGGAATGTGCGAGAAGAGCAGGCAATTTTTGCACATTAGGAATAGTAGCGGTTAATGATGAATGTCCACGTTTCAGAAAGCAGAATGAAAACCTCGCACAATTAATCGTGGCAGTTCATGATTTAACTCAACAAATTAAAAAATTTAATCAATTAGCATCTAAAAATGTTGAATGGGAATATGACCAGAGCAGAGTCGCAGAATATGGCAAAATAGAGGATATTGCAGCGTATCTTGACCATCAAGCCGCAGACGGATGGGAACTTGTCAGCGTTTGTGATGGGATAGCCTACTGGAAAAGAGAAAAACAATCCCGCTAAAATATTTTTCTAACCCAATCGTCTAATAATAATAACCACGAATCACACGAATATACACGAATTTATAAAGTAGAAAGTTTAACCACAGAGGTCGCAGAGGGGATGTAGAGAGCGCAAATTATTTTTTTATTATATCTCTGTTTGCTTTGCGCCTTCTTTGCGTTCTTTGCGGTTAGAAAATAATTGACGGTGATAAGTGGAATTCGTGGTTTTAAATTTGTAACGCCGACGTCCCGTCGGCTTTAACAAAGCAGGCAAGATACTTGCACTATAAATTCATACAATTTTATTATATAATTATTGAGGGCAAAATATGAGTAAAAAAATTTATTTATTATTCACTTTCATTTTTCTTTCATCTTTACTTTTTTCTCAAGTCATTCAAAAAGTCGGAAGTAATGGCTTCATCGATTGGACAGAAGGAACAGTTATCGCTAAAGGCACTGCATTGGGAAAAGCCGATGAGGATAATCCAGTAAAGAAGAAGCTTCAAGCAAAATATGCGGCAAAATCCGTTGCCTTCCGAAATCTTGCTGAGACAATTAATGGGGTTCATATCACATCTAAAACTATCGTTAAAGATTTTGTCACAGAAAATGATGAAATCAGATTAAAAGTTGAATCTTTTATTAGAGGAGCTGTTGAACGTGAAGTAAGATATTTATCTGATGGGAGTTGTGAGGTTACAATTGAAGCACCTCTGAATGGAGAAGATGGATTCACACAAGTTTTCTTGTCGAATTATAAGGGACCAGAAGTCATTGATATGAATCCTGTTGTTACCATAGAAGAGAAAAAAGAAATTAGAACTGCTCCGGGAGATGTTTCCAGGAAGCAAAGGGAAAATATCTTTGAACAAGCTGTTGAAAAAACACCTTCACCGTTTATCGAAAAAGAACCTATAGTAAAAGAAGAAAAAGAGAAAGCGGAAATAGAACAGAAAGAGGTATCAAAAGAAAAAGAACCTGAAAAAGTAGAAACGAAAGCGGAAGTGAAATCAGAACCGGAAGTGATGAATGTAACGGGTGTTGTTGTGGATGTTCGTGGTGAAAAAATGACGTATTCAATTTTCCCACAAATATTTGATGAAAATGGTAAACCGGTCTATACGCTTGCAGTCACCAAATCTGCTATGGAAAAGGGAATGGCGAGTTATGTGGATGATGTTGAGAAGGGAAAAAATCACGAAAGAGTAAAAATCACACCTCTTTTTGTTAAAGCGAAAAAGGTGGAAGGTTCAACTGTCTTTATCTCCACAGAAGATGCAGAAAAATTGAAAAAGTATAATAAAGAAACGGGTATATTAGACAACTGTAAAGTAGTTTTTATTGTAACAGAATAATCTAATGAGGGAAACCACGAATCACACAAATAGATACGAATCTTTAAAGAGAAAGAATATAATAGAACACGGATTGACACCGATTAATACGGATAAACACTGATAATAATTATAATTCTATATTATCAAAATCTGTGCACATCCATTTAAATCTGTGTTTATCCGCGTTCTATTATCTTGATATTCATAGAGATTAGTGAAATTTGTGGTTTTATTTTTTTATTTCCCACCAAATTTTTACTACTCTTATCATTTATTGAATTCCTATGAAAAAAGATGAAATCATATTGAGAAAAGGAACGAAGCAAGATGTAGACGCATTTTATGAACTGGATAATTTGTGTTTTGAGGAAGGTATTGCATATCCGAAAGAAGTGTTTTCGTATTATTTAAAATTAAAGAATTTTCTTTGTTATGTGATAGAAGAACAAAATAAAATTGTAGCTTTCATTATTGCGAATTATCAGAAATCTTATGCACAAATAATTACAATTGATGTTCATCCTGATTATCGAAGAAAAGGCTATGGTAAGCGACTGATGAAATTAGTTGAAGAAGAGTTGATAAAAGTAAATGTCAAATTTATTTTTCTCTATGTCGCTGAAAACAATAATTCCGCGATTAAATTATATGAAAAACTTGGTTATGAAATTCACGATAAAGTTCCTAATTATTATAAACAGAATCTTGATGCTTATGTTATGATAAAGAATTTATAGCACGAATTCTTTTAGCCACGAAAGGATACGAAAGTGCACGAAAATTTAAGAAATTAAGAGTATTTATTTCGTGGTTTCGTGTTTTCGTGGTTAAACTATCTTTTTATTTTGTTTTTGAATCCTGTCTAATTTAATTCCTTTGCGACATTGCGACTTTGCGTTTAAAATATGATTTCACGCAGAGACGCAGAGAACGCAGAGGAGATAATTCAACGCGAATCACGCGAATTATTTTAGATTAAATCACAGAGGACACGGAGAAAAGATTATTAACCACTAATCACACGAATTCACACTAATTTATTTATAAATTATTATTCGTGAAAATTAGTGAAATTCGTGGTTTATTTTTGATCTGCGAGCTTTGCACCTTCTTTGCGCCCTTTGCGGTTAGATTATTATTTTAAGAATTTCATCAAAGTTATTACAGAAATGGGAGCAGAGGGAGAGGGTGTCGCTGTCTTTGATGTTGCCACCTTCGAGTCCGATTGTTGCGAAGCCTGCAAGTCTGATTGAGACAACTCCTGCGCCACTATCTTCGATTCCAATAACGTGATGTCGTTGAGAAAATTCCATTCCTAATCCGACACGAGCAGTTTCGGCATATAGCCACGGATGTGGCTTTGGCTCTAATTCTCCTAATGTTCCGACTTCACCTTTACGAGTGAGAAATCCTGCCGTAATAATGGCATCATAAAATTCTTTCGGGTCTCCGAGATTGAGTTGTTTAAATGCGGCATAAATTTCGGGCCATGCTTTTTCATATAATCCTGATGTTACTAATCCAATTTTAATTTTTCGCTCTTTTAACTTTAACAAGAAATCTTTCAAGTCTGGAGTTGGTTTGAAGGCATCAACTTTTCCAGAGCCGTCTAAGATTGCCTTCATTTCACGGTGTGTTATTTCGAAATAATATTTACGAGCTTCTTCAACGGTTTTATCTGGACAATATTTGTCAATGCAATGTTTCAAATGCTCTGAAACGCTGTGTCCTGAGACATAAGGTAAATCTGCTTCTTCCAATGTAAACTTTGGATTATCTAAAAGCTTCGCTGTTGTTTGTTCAATTATCCAGACCCAGAACTCCTCACTACGAACACTTGTTCCATCCAAATCCATCAAAATTGCCTTTATTGGTTTTTCTATTTTCACAGGAAGCAAGGGATAAATGGCGGGGTATCCCATTTTTGATTTTACATAAGCGAGAACTTTATCTTTGTAACAGATAAAATCGACTTTTTTATCACCGGTTACAAATATTTTTTGCACACCATCTTTTCCGACACTGAATTTTCCTTCGCCCCCTTCATTAACTGGTATCAATCCATCCTCTTTGAATAAAAAATAATCATTGGATTTGTCATAATCCTTGGGATTTAGCATTTAATGTTCTCCTATAGTTTTTCTGACAACTAACATTTATACCTTCACCCTTCCATCTCGAGGCTGTGTCGTAATTTGAAAGTAGCCCACAATTTTAATTGTGGGTAAAAAAAATAGTAAAAAAAGATTAAAAATGATTTATTTTATATTAAAAAACTACGCAAATTTCTTCATACCCATCGATAAATCGATGGGCTAATAATAATTAAGATAATTGCGACACAGTCTCTTTCCTAATGGGAGAGGATTTGTATGATGGTGTGTCAAAATGAACTGTTTAGTAAGTTTTTTTAAAATAACCATTTATATTAGCAAAATCATTAGTTTTGGTATTTTAAATATGCAATCATTTTTTGATTTATTTTGAATTCTTTATAGATAATTGCATATAATTGTTAGTGTCGAATAAAGCCGACTGCTATATCATCGATATTTCAGATATCTCAGTTTGAGAACTCTGAAAAACTAAACAAACTACGAGATTCTTCGCTTCGCTCAGAATGACACCTGAGTCAGGCTTATAAACGCTCCTGAAAAGCCTATAGGTGTCATTGCGAGCCTGCCGAAGGCAGGCGTGGCAATCTCGTCTTTAGATTACATAAAGGAGTATTTCAGAAATCTCAATTTGTAAATATTCGAAATTGTATCATCATTGTTATATCAAACTTGACAGATGAATATGAATATAAGAATTTAAATTCTAAATTTAAAAACAACAATATCCCTGAGAAAGATATTTATTATGATGCAGAAAAATGGATTTGATAATGAAAAGTATTTAACAGAGCAAACTGAAGAAATAATGAAAAGAATGGAACGGTTCAATAATAAACTCTATCTTGAGTTTGGGGGGAAAATCATCTATGATTATCATGCTTCACGAGTTTTACCCGGCTTTGACCCTAATGTTAAGATGAGACTATTACAAAATCTTAAAGACAAGGCTGATATTATTCTCTGTATTTATGCTGGTGATATTGAAAGGAGGAAAATCCGTGCTGATTTTGGTATCACCTATGATGTGGATGCTTTGAAATTGATTGATGATTTGCGGGATTGGGGGATTGACGTCTTAGCGATTGTGATAACTCGCTATGAAGAACAGCCGGCGGTAAATGTTTTTAAGAATAAATTGGAGCGTCGAAACATAAAGGTTTATACACATCGTTATACAAAGGGCTATCCAACAAATGTTGATTTAATTGTAAGCGATGAGGGTTATGGGGCAAATGAATATATTGAAACAAAAAATCCACTTGTGGTTATTACAGGACCTGGTCCTGGAAGTGGGAAATTAGCGACTTGTCTTTCCCAATTATATCATGAACATATACGAGGTATTAAGGCAGGATATGCAAAATTTGAGACATTTCCTATCTGGAATATGCCTCTTAAACATCCCGTTAATCTTGCTTATGAAGCAGCAACAGCTGACATAAAAGATTATAATCAGATAGACCCATTTCATCTGGAGACTTATAACAAATCTGTCGTGAATTATAATCGAGATATTGAAGTGTTTCCTATATTGCAAAGAATTCTTAAGAGAATAATGGGTACAGATTTAATTTATAATTCACCCACAGATATGGGAGTCAATCGAGCAGGTTTTGGAATTATTAATGATGAAATTGTTCAAGAAGCAGCCAAACAGGAGATTATACGGCGATATTTTAGATATAGATGTGAATACGCTATAGGATTAGGGGATAAATTGACTGTGGAAAGAGCAGAATTAATAATGGAAGAACTCAATATTAAACCAGAACATAGAAGAGTCGTAGAGCCTGCAAGACACTGTTCTCAAATCGAGAAAGATAAAGGGAATAAAGCCATTTTTTGTGGTGCAGCGATTGAATTAAAAGATGGGAAAATCATTACAGGGAAGAATTCATCTCTTATGCATTCCGCTTCCAGTTTGATTTTGAATGCAATTAAATATCTGGCTGGAATTCCTGATAACATTCATCTCTTATCTCCAACTATCATCCAGTCCATTGCTTATTTAAAGAATAATATATTAAATACAAAGGCTGTTAATCTTGATTTAGAGGAAACCCTGATTGCGCTTAGTATAAGTGCGACAACAAATCCTACCAGTCAAATAGCGATGGAGAAACTTAAGGAATTAAAAGATTGCGAAGTCCATATGACACATATTCCAACCCCTGGAGATGAAGCGGGACTTCGCAGATTAGGAGTCAATCTGACTACTGATCCGCAATTCTCAAGCAAGAGTCTTTTTGTTATTTGATATAAATCATTTTAGAGAATTCGTGTTCCATTGTAGTTACTATATCGTTTTGAAAAATCTTTTTAGACTTTCTTTATCAGGAATTGGTAACCTATCTTCGGGTTTTAGCATCGTTGGGAATTTTTTATGTGGTTCCGTTTGATACCAATAAGCAGTAGATGAATAATCATTCGATTGACTATTACCGTGTCCGTGTTCGATTGAGAATAAAATTGATTTTCTGAATGTTATTGGGTCTTCAATGTGAAATCGATACATTGTCCATTTGCCTGAATATGCTGATTCTCCTTCTGTTGGTCCAGCTAATGAAATACCGTGATAAGGAGCATAATATTTCCCTGCAGGATAACCCCATGCGGCACAGAAATAATCTTCTGTTCCAGTGCCGTGAAGTGAGGGTGGAAATTTCTCTCCATCTATAAAGAACATATCATCTCCTTCACCGAACCACGCGAAGTTTGTAAACGGATTAATATTATCGATGCTTAAATTGCATCCCACATAATGTCCTCTTCCTTCAGCTTCAAAAATCACATAATTATCTTTCCCTGTTTTGTTTCGAATTCTCAGAAAATTATTAACATCAAATTTATCCTTTACAGGTTTAATCAAACCGCTTGTCGGATTTTCTCTTCGCCACTGAGAGTGAAATCTTAATATATCATCTTCAAGTCCATCAAGTTCCTCATAATCTATATAATAATAAAAAGATAATATATCTTCTGAACATTGATTAACGACTTCTATTTTTGCTCTTTCAGCAAAAGGCATTGGGAAAAAGCAATTCATTGCTGCATTGTTGGCTTTTTCAACAACTCCTCCAGTAATTATATTCAATGGAAGCGAAACATAATGTGAAACCTTTGAATGTCCAACGCCAAAGAAGTCTCCTAATGGCACTTCAACACTTGGATATTTCTCATTATCCCAAAACATTTTCAGAAGTGTTCTTCTCAAATAAAATTTATCAAAACAATTTACTGTAATCCAGATATGATGAATACAACCAGCTCCTTTGATGTCTGCGATTATTGCTGTTGTTCCCTTTTTGATTTTTATGAAATCCGCATTTCCCCCTGATTTGTCATAACTCGAAACACGTTTACTTCGTCCATCTCTCATTTTCACAAGTCCCCTCAATGAACCCGCTCCAAAAATCATAATTGTTCCTCCTGATATAATCGTTCTTGGAAAATCCTATTTTTAGTTAATAATCAAGAATGCTTTATTCATAATGCATATGTGTTGCAAAATTGTAAGGAACGGTTTGAAACCGTTCCCTACAGAAAGAGTGAAATAAAAAATTAACACACATTTTGTTCATTTTCACCCAGAGCTACGCTCTGGGCTATAATATTTCAGGCTTTCAGCCTTAAAATTCTTGTGTCTAAATTTGCAAGCTTTGCTAAACATCTTTGTAGTTTCTTTGCAGAATATATCCCGCATTTTTTATTTTAACTTATTGACTTTCACTTAACTATAACTTTTTCAAGACCAATTAATATAATTACCCGAATCTAGCGATAATTTTGAGGATTACCTTGTTTAGTACTATTTTATGATTCTTTGCAATTATTAATGATTTCCTTTGCAAGTGAAAAAACATATTCACTCCGAACGGAGTGAAATGTTTATAGAAAAAAATATACACAGTAAATATCCTATCCGAAGTCTTCTATAATTCTTTACATATTGCCCCTCACCCTTCCATCTCCCCAGCGGGGAGAGGATTAAGGTGAGGGGTTCTGTAAGGACAGAACACTGTTCTGTCCCTACAAGGATACAGAATTCTTAAAAAGGTAAATAATTTAATTCTTATTATTTTCTATAACCATTATGCTCCTGATGGAGCATTTGTAGGGAACGGTTTCAAATCGTTCCCTACATCTTCTTATTCATAACTTTTTCAAGATCAATTAATATAATTATTTAGTAATTACACTTTTTAAACTTCCCGAAATAAGTGAAGAAATGTTAGTCAAAATTCGTGGAAAAGCCATTCCACCAGGAGAAGCGATGTATTTAGATTCCCATTCAGGATTAAATTTTTCTTTATATTGACGTAATCCATGGAAATTATAAAAGTGTTCACCATACCGAAATATAAATGCTCCAATTCGATTCCAGAGGGGTGTTAGTGGACGATTTTCAAATCCTGAAAATGGTGCCATTCCCATATTAAACCATTTATAACCTTCTTGATTTCCCCAGAGCATCAACTTAATAAAAAGATATTCCATTACACTTTGAGGTGCATTATGAAGATACCGCATTAAATCAACAGACAATTCTTCTTTTTCAGCTCCCATCCAAATATTTGTGAAAGCAATTATTTTACCTTGCTGTTTTATTACTCCAGCGGAAAAATTCTTTAGATACTTCTCATAAAAAAAACCGAGTGAGAATCCTTTTTCCTGTGTATGTTTTTCAGTAAGCCAGGCATCTGATATAAACTTAAACTCTGTTAGATACTTTGGAACATCTTCAGTTGGGATAATCTCGAATACACACCCTTCTTTTTCAAGTTTATTGTAAGTGTGCCGCAATCCTTTTCTTTCACCACCTTCAATAGAAAAGGTATCTAACCGAACTCGAGCTTCCTCTCCTAATTTAAAAAATGTAAGCCCCATATCAAGATAAATAGGAAGATTGTCTTGCCCGACTTCATAAAAAATAGTCCAACCGTTATAATGGTCACACATCTCCCTAAATTTCCAAACCAGTTCAGGAAATTCTTCTTTTAGACCAATTGGATCTCCCATTGACACCCAGCTTCGTCCTTCAACTCCATACATTATAAACGCTTTTTCATTTTGACTCATTATAATTGATTTGTCTCCAAGAAAAACCAGATTGGCTGCTGTTTTCCTGGATGCATCTACAATAGGGCGGATTTTTTGCAATTCCTCTATAGTTGGAAGGGCAGGTTTGGGCGGGATAGGACGAAGGAGTCTTGCTATCGCAAATATTAAAACGAAACTGAATGAACCGACAGTGGCTCTTAGAAATCGAGAGGCATTTCCATGAAGAGTAAATTGCCACCACAATTCATTAGTAAACTCAATATGTTTATATGAAAACAATCCTAACCAGACTGATGTTAACAAGACCATAATAATAGCAGTTATCCATCCGAAACTGAATGACTGATTCATAAGAGAAGCTCGACGATAAAATTGTCTTCGACAAGGTATAAGAGCCATTAGCATAATCGAAAGTATTATTGCCTCTTCATAATCAAATCCTTTAAATAAAGACAGCACTATACCTGCGATAAGCGCAATTATTGTTAATATATAAGCTCCATCAAGTCGACGCTGAATTCCTCTTGCAAGTAAAAGAAGACTGACACCAGCTATACTCCCAAGAAAATGCGAGATTTCCATTATGGGTAAGGGAAGAAAATCTTTAATCAACGCTAAACGGTGTCTAAGAGATGGAGTAGCACCAGAAAAAAGCAAAATTATTCCGCCAATAAATGTTGTGACTGCCATTATATTTGGAACTAATATATTAATAAATTGGCCGAAGTTCTGAACTAATTTTTTGACGTAGGCTCCCTTTTCGAGAATTTCGTATGTTCCAAGTAAGACAGCGGATATAAATAATGGCACAAGATAATATATAAATCGGAACGCCAGAAGGGAAACAAGGGCTTCTGAAGCCGGTATTTGAGGTGATAGTAAAAGCAAAATAACAGTTTCAAAAACACCAAGACCACCTGGAACTTGACTTACTACACCGGCAAGCTGAGCCAGTAAGAATATACTTAGAAAATAGAAGAAGGAAATACCCTGCATCGTAGGAATAAGTGCATAAAGGACACTTCCCGCCATAGTCCAATCTAATGATGTAAGTATGATTTGAGCAAAAGAAAGTTTTATAGATGGAATTGGAATTATTAATTTCTTAATCTGAACTGATTTTTTACCTAAGAGACTAAATATCAAATATAAACTGACCACTATAAGGAAGATGATTCCGATCGGACGCACAGATGTAAAAGGTATATGAAGAGATACAGGAATTTGTAATGGTTCAATAAGGAAAACAAGACCACCAAATGTAAAAATTCCCAAAAGGGAAGTGAAAATACAAAAAGCAATTACTTTTGCTATTTCTTCAATTGATAATCCCCAAGCAGAATAGAGACGATATCGAACAGAGCCACCTGAAATCGGAGCTTGTCCAACATTGAGACTAAGGGCATAACTAATAAATGAAGTGAATGCTATCTTGCTATAATTAAGGGGATGATTAATATATCGAAAAGCAAGAGTATCGTAACCAGTTAGAGTTACATAGCTTAATATAGTTAATAAAAAGGCTGTTAGAATGCGTTGAGCAGAAAGATCTCTGAGATGGTTTAGTACATCGTGGAAATGATATTCCCGCAATTCATTATGGAGGACTAATAAAGCAATGATAAATAAGAATATACCGATTATCGGACTTAGATAATGTAGAATTTTCTTAATCATTGTAATATAATGAAAGTTAATTGAAGTATTAGAAAAACCGTAACGCGAGATTATAAGTTTTCAAAAAGTTCTGTTCATAAATAAACTGTAGGGGCGAGGTTTCCTCGCCTGTATAGAAGGGCGGGGTGACCCCGCCCCTACAAAATTATTGCTAACAAATCAGGGATTTTATATTACTTTACAGATTCACCCCTCACCTTAATCCTCTCCCCTGAGAGGAGAGGGAAGGGTGAGGGGGAATATCCGATAATTTATGAATAGAACTTTTTCAAAATATATTATGTCTCAGTAATATGTAAGATAAGTCTCGCGTTACGTAGAATTTTCTTGAAATCGCAACATACAAATTCGTTGACTTAAATCATTCTACTTCATTAATTATCTAATGTATTATCTTAATCGAAAGATATTTATCAATACATTTTTAAATTTCTTAAAGGAGATAATGGATTGGAAAAATCAACTAATAGAATCCTATCATTATTAACAATACTTTTCCTTCTAATAGTTCATTTATCATTAAACTCTCAAACCTTGAACATCCCGCCCAGACCTGCAAATGCATTGAGCGGAAGTGAATTTGTGACTGTCATCACATCAATGGCTTTAACTGAACGTGAAAACAATATTTACAATCAAATTGCTCTTGGAAACGTTCCGAATTTTTACCGAAATTTATGCCTTGTTACCAGCACAGCAAATATTGGTGGTCAAAATAAAACTGCTACTTATTATGTTACGCCTGATTATCTTGCTATCGGTTCTAACGATGATTATTTTCTTTGCCCGATGACACCAGTTATTGCTCAAGAAGTTGTGGAATTATTAAACTGCACAATGCCAACTCAAAAAATGGTCAATGACATCTGGACTCAAGCCGAGGTCAAATTAGCTCCTGCACCTATCGCTCCGACTCCTCAAATGACAACTGTCCCTGTCTTTAATCAGCATAACACAATGGTCTGGAATCAAAGACAACCCTTATTATCAACTCATCCTTTAGGAGATTTGGTCGGTGGTGATAAAAAGGATGTGGTTATATCTAATAAAATATATGCTTATGCTACTCCACGAGTAATAATTTACGGTTGGCACCAATTGAATGGAACACCAATTCAACCACTTTCAGGCGTTCATGATAGCACTTATGCAGACTATAGCCACGGAATCAGATTAGTTCAGAATTCAATATTGGTTGATGGAACTCTGACAACTGTCGCAAATGTATTAACCGATGCGACTCTCTCACCATTATTATCAAATGAATCACCCACAGTAATTACTCAACCGTATTATCCACCTCATACTCCTCCTGAGATTATGCCGTTTGTGGATTCATTCCCTTCAACAGGTCGACAACTCACAAGTTGGACTAATAAATATACTGTTCCAACAATTACTGCATTTAGCCCAACATCACCGGGTGGCGATGGTTTTGAACGCGTCGGAATTTTCTTGAGAGATAATGGCAACGGTGCTTTTGAACATACCACTGGAGGTGGTGGATATTGCTATGGTCTTGCCTGGGATTCTAATAATGGTCGTTTATGGTGCTTCAAATCTATAAATGGAATAATCACAGATTTAAATCCAGTTCCTGTTTATAAGGCATCTTCAGGATGGCGAACAATGCGGATTGAAGCGATTGGCAATAGTCTAAAATTTATTTGTAATAGTGAAACTATCCTTGAAACAACAGATGCTACTTATCGATATGGTCAATGCGGAATTGGTTATCACGAATATTTCACAACAAATAATAATATGTTAGGGACTCGTGCTGATAATTTTTCTGCTGGAAGATTGGGAACAAGCGGGACACTAACAAACACAATGGAAGCTATGCTCAATTTATATTAGTCGGTCTTGAAAAATCCAAATTTTGATATTAATGGTAAATTGTGTTCATTCCTTAAGACATATTTGTTACCAGTCATATTAAAGCTCTGAAAGAGCGATATATTTTAGCCTATGGCGTTAGCCATAGGTCTTGAAAAGAGCAGAGAGGTATAAAAGCCCTGTCGGGGCGAAATAAAAATTAATACATTTCTCGAATTTGGTTATGACCTAACAGGAGGCACGGATGGAATGTCTCCTTCAGTCGTCTACACAGATTTAGCAGGCACAACTGACAATGTCTGGGTCGAATATAATGCCACCACTACAGCCACAGGAAATTTTATTACACTCTTTTCAAGAGCAGGACACACAAATCCCTCAGGCGCTTCCAACGCCTTTTTTTATCTCGACCAAGTCTCCCTCATCAAACAATCCACCCAATCCAGCATCAAAGACCTCTGGACTTTCTACGGATAACCAGAAACTTCAATCTTGTAACATCAATTTTTAAACCACTAATCACACTAATGCTCACTAATATTTTCAAATAGTAAACATAAGGTAAACAAAGAAGAAAATGAAATTGCAAAATATATGAAGAACATAAAAAATCAATTTAAATAGGATTTTTAAACAATCTCTCATTTACTTGTCTTCTTCTAACAACTGTATAACTCTATCTCCTTTCTTTATATAACTTTCTTTTTCGGACAAAGTTTGAGGTAAATTAGAATCTTTAACTTTTAGTGTTTCAGGAACATCTTTGGGTTCTGCAAAAGGTTCTCTTGAGAAATATGTAGCTAAAGCAGTCCAAGGATATAAACTACCACCCGATATGTGTCTTGTTTTATATGTTCTTGCTATTGCTAATTTTTCTTGTACTTCTATTACTTCAACCCGTACTTTTTCTCTATCAATTTCACCAAGTATCTCATTGTTATTAGGATCTAATATCTTAAGAGGTTCTTCAGACATTACTTTAAATTTCATTCCAATTTTAACACCTTTATTTGCACCGATATTAATAACCAATTCTCTCTCATTTAAAATAGCAGCTATGTTTCCTTTAAGAGGTTCATTAGAAGTTAATTTGTTATCCATTTTGTATCTCCTTTTTCAAGTATATGGCTATTATATTGGGAATCATACTAATTTCTCCATTTTGTTTAACATAACCTTTCCATAAGGGATCTATATTACTTTTTTCTTCAGCATAATATTCATTTTCTTTAACTTCTGTAATTTGAAATAGTCCCATTATTTTTCCATCTTTCCTGTCCAATGTTAAAATGTTATCAAATTTTTCTAATTTTTTATTATTATTTTTCCTAATAGCTATATATAATAGATTTTTTTCATAACAAGTAGCAGATGTAATTTCAAATGTGTTATTAGATTCTATACTTTCACTTAGCTTAATAATACTATCTTTCAATTTTATTATATCTGATAATTTTTGTACTGTAATATTGTATAATTTAGGATAACAAATAATTCTCTTTAAAATAATCATTACTGAACAAATCAACCAAATTATATTTGGAACAAGAATTGGAGATAATAATAAAGGTAATAAAATTGTATATCGTATCCATAAGGGATATTTCATTATATCAATTTTGGGAAAAAAATTGGTTTAATAATTAGAAAAAATGATACAATTGCTAACAAATTAATAATGATAAAACGGTATTTTGGCCAAACTAATTTCTTATCAAGAACTTCTTGTTCAATTTTTTCTTCCTTTGACATAAGCAACTATCCAATAAAATAATTTTTTATTAAAACGTTTACTTTTTACGCAACTCATTTAGAGAAACCCAATCGCCGGGTGCACGTTCGTATGTCCATACAGCCCAACCGTTCATTCCGTGTTTAGTTACCGCTTTAGCTGCACTTGAAGGAGAGAAATATACTTTTCCTTGCAACCGACTTGCTTCAGCACTTTCCTTAGCGAATGTTATAGAACCATCACGTCTTACATGTGCAATATAAAGTCTTCCTTTATATCTAAAACGAATATGAAATCTACGGTTAACAAAAGGCGACAAAACAGACTTTTTGGTTTTTGTTTTATCAGGTTCTAAATCTTTAACTGATTTTGTCTTTTCAGATTCATGACAGAAAAGCTTTTCGAGTTCTTCACTTTGTGCCTTTTTTAATTCTCTTCTGAATTTTCTTTTTAAATCTTCGGCTTTGCCAAATTTTCCTCTCTGCTTGTTCCCTTTTCGATCAATAATTCGAAGTAACAATGTTTCTAATTCGTGCAAATGCTGTCCTCCAATAGTTAGGTAGACACTAAAGCTATCCCAAACTCCAGCATGGCGGTCAGTAAGATGATGTCTAAGGCGAGAACGTAAATTGGAAGCTAATCCAACATAGTATAGTTTATTTTTACGATACAACGCATAAACACCATTCCGGTCACTAACATATTTTTTAATAATGTCCTGATATTTCTCTAACGCATTGCGAGAGATATTTTCCAGATATTGACAAACTAAAGAGTTCTTTTTAGTCATTATATACATTCCCCAAATTTAATGAAATTACAATTATTAAATAATATATTATAAGATTGTCAAGGAAAGTGTTCTTTTGGATTTATGGAATTTAAAGACGAGATTGCTTCACGATAAGACTGTTCGCAATGACAGTATTGAACCACGAAACCACGAAATAAAAAACTATTTAACCACAAAGAGCACGACGAGCACAAAGAAGAAAAATAATAATTTAGACAGGATGAACAAGATAAACAAGATTGTATAATTAGAACATTAATCCTGTAAATCCTGTATATCCTGTCAAATAATTCTCTGTATTTCTCTGCGTTCTCTGCGTCTCTGCGTGAAATCATATTTTAAACGCAAAGTCGCAAAGACGCAAAGATTATCGAGATTAGTGGTAAAAAACTTTATATATAACAGTGTGAATCTGTGTTTATCCGTGGTTAAAAATTTCTTTTCGTTGTTTTCGTGGTGAAAAATCTTTTTTTACCACAACGACACTAAGAGCACTACGATTAAATATTGTTAGAAAGAAACTATAAAATTAATTCTATTCTATCTTTTTCAAACTATTTTTTTCTTTGTGGTCTTTGTGCCGTCGTGGTTATAAATTTCTTTTCGTGTCCTTCGTGGTTAAAAAATCTGTCCTGTAAATCCTGTTAATCCTGTCTGAAATTTTTTTTATGAAGTCCCTTTTAGTACACAATGTTGTGAAAAAACAAAATAAAATATAAATTGAATATATTAAAAATAGTTATTTAACTTTTAGAATTTGATTTTCACTTAGTTCTTCAAATTTGACTCGTTTCAAATTCAACTTTCGATCTTGGATGAAATTAGTTGATTCCTCTCTGAGTTTCTTCAATCTCTCTTCAGCAGATAACCCTTTCTCCTCTTCATAAATCTGCTCCATTATCTTGTGAATCTCTAACAATCCTTTTTCACTTTTCATAATTCTATTACCTCCTCAGGAGAACATATTTCAATCTCATGGTATCCTAATAACTTATTTAATCCATTAACCATAATTCTTGTTTTAAGTTTTACAATATGCTCAAAGTTCCAACTTATAATAGCATCTAACCCATTTCTGACAGCTGCAGCAATATGAAGTGCATCGCTTCTATATTTTAGAGGGATAATCTTCTCCTTGATGTATCTCTCAGCCAAAGCTTCTGTCTCTAAATCTATCTCGAGTAATAAGGGTTTACTTTTTCTTAATAATCCCTCTAATTGAGATTTCCTGGGTTCAGGTGCTCTGCTAATTTCTCTAACTACCTCATCCGAAATGAATATTCCATCAGCTATTAGAGGTAGTTCTTCAAAGAGTTTTAAAGTTATATCTTTTTTTTTAATATCCCCTTCAGCAAATGCAAAATTAAATATTGTTGTATCAAGATAATATTTTATCTTCCTCATATTGCCTCCTCCTGATTATATTATTGAATATCATTTATTTTAAAAGAATAATTCAAATTTTATTAAAAATTCAAAAGTAAGTTTATCAAAATATATAAAATCAAAATACTAAATATGTCAAGTTTGATTTAGACATTTAATAATAATATCTTCCTTGACAAAGGGAT
>Ga0315289_10004255_pt1 | contig 21378 bp, 8 predicted proteins | sample YL17G11_40_MG_FD_203452 | JGI IMG/M metagenome (GOLD analysis project Ga0315289, IMG submission 203452) | Sediment microbial communities from Yellowstone Lake, YNP, Wyoming, USA - YL17G11_40 | ecosystem: Environmental > Aquatic > Freshwater > Lake > Sediment | place: USA: Wyoming | collected... | reverse complement strand
ACTCCCTTCACCCTTGGATCGAGAAGCACCACCTCAAGCGCGTTCCTCACGAGATCCGCCCGCGCGCCGCCGCCGATATCAAGGAAGTTGGCAGCCTTACCACCCGCACGCTTGACCTCATCGAGCGTCGCCATCACCAAACCCGCGCCGTTGCCAATGACCCCAATGTCCCCGTCCAGCCGCACGTACTGAATGCCCCGTCGGTGGGCCTCGGCCTCGATCTCGTCCTCTTCGCTCTCCTCCTTAAACTCTGCAAACTCCGGGTGCCGGAAGAGGGCGTTGTCGTCAATGACGATCTTGGCGTCGGCAGCGATCAGCTCCCCACCCTGAGCCGCCCCCGTGCCACCCTGAGCGCATGCTGAGCCTGTCGAAGCACGAAGGGTGGTCAGCACAAGCGGGTTGATCTCTGCTAGAGATGCATCGCAATCAACGTAGGCTGCGTAGAGCGCCGCGAGGAACTTCGTCGCCTGAGACGCAATCTCCCTCGGCAGGCCAGCGGCAAAGATCACCTGGCGGATTTGGAAGTCCATCAGCCCAAGCATCGGGTCAACAAGAAGCTTCGCGATCTTCTCGGGCGTCTCAGCCGCGACCTCCTCGATGTCCACGCCGCCGGCAAGGCTGACCATCACAACGTTCTTCTGGGAGTTGCGGTCAACGGTTATGCCGAGGTAGTACTCCTTGGCGATCTCGATCGCCCGCTCGACAAGCACCTTCTCGACCGTCAGGCCCTTGATCTGCATGCCAAGGATCTCACCGGCGACCTTTTCGGCTTCCGCGGGATCCCTCGCGACCTTGACCCCGCCGGCCTTGCCTCTCCCGCCGACGTGAACCTGAGCCTTTACGACGACCGGCGCGCCGATCTCGTGAGCGACATAGAACGCCTCAGTCGCGTTGGTGCAGACCTTCCCGTCAGTCACCGGCACGCCGTAGCGCGCAAGTATTTGCTTAGCCTGGTATTCGTGGATTTTCAAGCCATTCCCCTCCGCAAGCCGTCAGCTATCAGCGATCAGCTTTCAGGCCTTCGCGCCCCGTGCTGACGGCTGATTGCTAATGGCTGACAGCTTTCTCCCCAGCCTCGAAGCCGGCGTGGAGCGCCTTCAGGTTCATCTCCTCCGTGCCTTTCGGAACGCGCGCCAGGACGGCCTTCTCCATCGCCTCTTTGCCCACAATCCCACTGATGGCCGTGATCGCGCCGAGCGCGACTATGTTTGCCACGATGGTCTTCCCCATAACCTCCTTGGCAATAGGCGTCAGCGGCAATGCGCGCACGTTCTGGGCTTCCGACGGCCACTTCTCGACCAGGAAGCTATCGAGGATCGCGACGCCGCCATCTTTGAGGTCGCCGATGTACTTGTCGCAAGCCTCCTGGGTCATGCAAAGCAGGAGATCAGGGGATGTAACCTTGGGGTAGTCAATCTCGGTATCGCTGATGACCACCTCCGACTTGCTCGCTCCGCCTCGGGATTCCGGCCCGTAGCTTTGTGTCTGCACGGCCTCCTTGCCCTCGTAAATAGAGGCTGCTTCCGCGAGGATTATCCCCGCAAGAATCAGCCCCTGTCCACCGGAACCAGAGAGCCGTATTTCGAACCTATTGTCCTTCATATAAGACCCCGCCCGATCTTGGGAAATGAAAAGTGAAAAATGTAAAATGTAAAATGTAACATGTCCGGACCGTAGGGGAAGATTCGCCCCACTGGCCCCTCATTTTGCACTTTGCGCTTTTCACTTTTCACTTTTCACTTCCCCTGCGCCTTCTCCATCACCTTCTCATACAGCTCGCAGTACTCGGGCGCGGGCTTGTTGTAAAGCTCGCCGATGACAAGGCGAGCGCCCATCTCCTCCGGTGAAAGCGTCTCGGCCTCTTTCCTCGATACGGCGTGGTCGCGCTGCCACTTGAGCATATCCACAGCCGAGCCGACCTTGTTCATCCGCCCAAAGTAGACGGGACACTGGGTAATCGCGTCCACGAGCGAGAAGCCTTTGTTCAGGATCGCCTTCTCGATCAGGTTGGGCAGCACTCTCGCGTGGTAGGCGGTCCCGCGCGCCACGTAGGTCGCGCCAGCGGCCTCTGCGAGTTTGCACAGGTCGAACGGGCGCTCGGCGTTTCCGTAGGGCGCTGTCGTGCCGATTGCTCCGGTCGGCGTAGTGGGCGAATACTGGCCGCTCGTCATGCCGTAGATGAAGTTGTTGAACACCACGACGGTGAGGTCAATGTTGCGCCGGGCGGCGTGGATGAGGTGGTTCCCGCCGATCGCCGCACAATCGCCGTCGCCCGTCACCACGATTACCGTCATCTCGGGCTTCGCAAGCTTGATTCCGGTGGCGAATGGGATAGCGCGTCCGTGCGTAGTGTGGAGAGTGTTGAAGTCCACGTAGCCAGGGGCACGACTCGAACAGCCGATGCCGGAAACCATGGCCACGTTGTCTCTCTCGAGGCCGATCTTATCAATGGCCGTGAGGATGGCGTATAGGATTATTCCGTTGCCGCAGCCAGTGCACCAGATGTGCGGGAAGGTCTGCTTTCGGAGGTAGTCTTTGACATCACCCAATTGTGCACCTCTTCGATCTTTGCCAGCACCTGTGCAGGAGTGAACATCTCCCAGGTAACAAGCGACTGGCCGAAGACCTCAGCCTGGCCGTGGGCCGCGCGCTCGACCTCTCGAACCATCATCCCCATGTTCATCTCCGGCACAAGGAATACATCTACCTGGGCGGCGACTTCGTGGATCAGCTCATCGGGAAACGGCCACATAGTGACCGGCTGGATCAGCCCCGCCCTGATTCCACGCTCGCGCGCCTCACGAACGGCCCTTAGGGCCGAGCGGGCCGTGCAGCCGTAGGCAAAGACGGCGATCTGGGCATCGTCCAGGTAGTAGTTTCGAGTCTCGATTATCTCGTGTCTGTGGTTTTCGATCTTGCGGTAAAGACGTTCGTGCAGGGCGGCGATCTTCTCCGGCTTCTGAGTGGTGAAGCCTGTCTCATCGTGGGTCAGGCCGGTGATGTGGTAACGGTAGCCCTCGCCGAAGTTGGCCATCGGCGGGACATCGGTCTCCGGGTCGGCCTGGTAAGGCACGTACTCCTCTGGAGGACAGGCCGGCTTCTTGCGCTCGACAAGCTCGATGCTCTCCAGCTCCGTCAGGTCCACCTTTTCCCGCATATGGGCCACTATCTCGTCGGTGAGCAGCACCACCGGAACTCGGAAGCGCTCCGACAGGTTGAAGGATTTCACCGTAAGCTCATACAGATCGCGCACCGACGAACAGGAGAGCACAATCACCGGGTGGTCGCCGTGTGTGCCCCATCTGGCCTGCAGGACGTCGCCCTGCGCGGGCGATGTCGGCGAACCCGTGCTCGGCCCGCCCCGCATGACGTTCACGATCACGCACGGTATTTCGGTGAACGACGCATAGCCCAGGTTCTCCATCTTAAGCGAGAAGCCCGGGCCGCTTGTCGCCGTCATCGCTTTGACGCCGACCAGCGACGCGCCGCAGATCGCCGCCATCGAAGCGATCTCGTCCTCCATCTGTATGAACTTTCCGCCGACCTGCGGCAGTCGTCTCGCCAGTATCTCCGCTATCTCGCTCGACGGGGTGATCGGGTAGCCCGCGAAGAATCTGCACCCGGCCGCCATCGCACCCTCGGCGCAGGCCTCGTTGCCCTGCATGAACTTGACGTTCCGTTCACTCATTCCTGCTCCTCGCTGGGCACCACCTGAATGCCGAAATCCGGGCAGTGGACTTCGCACATCTTGCAGTCAATGCAGAGGCTCTCATCAGTCACGCGAACCTTCTGGTCCAGCCCCTCTGCAACGAGGATGCCCTTCGGGCAGAACGAGATGCATATGCCACAACCCTTGCACCAGTCCGGCTTGATTACAACTTTGTATTTCGGCTTCGCGGCCGTCGCAGTAGTGTCGGCCATATTACTTCACCAGCTCCAATACCCTCTTGAACCCCGGGGCTGCCGCGTCCCGCAAGAGCTCGAAGAGCGCCATCTCAGTGGATGTGATTACGATGCCAGCAGGAGTCGAACGAGTCGAGGGAGCAACACTCTGTTCCCTGTTCCCTATTCCCTACCTTCCCATCTCCCGGATTATCGCGTCTGCGACCTGGCTCGTGCCGACAGCGGTCGGGTCGTCGCGATGCGGCTTCATATCATACGTTACATATTTACCCTCTGCGATGACCTTAGCCGTAGCTCGCTCGAGTTTGTCGGCAGCCTCCTTCTCACCGATGTGGCGGAGCATCAGCATACCGGAAAGGATCATCGCTATCGGGTTCACCTTGTTCTGGCCGGTGTACTTCGGTGCGCTGCCGTGGGTCGGCTCGAAGAGAGCGGCATGCTCTCCCAGGTTCGCACCCGGCGCCACCCCCAGCCCGCCGACAAGCCCGGCGCACAGGTCTGAGATGATGTCGCCGTAAAGGTTCGGCAGCGTGATCACGTCGTAGAGCTCCGGCTTCTGGACGAGCTGCATGCACATGTTGTCAACCAGCCGCTCCTGATAGACGATGCCCGCTCCCTTGCCGGCCACCCCCTCCCCCAGCACCGGGTCCGGCTCCACATCGCCCAGTTCCTTCACCTCAAACTGCGCCCCGTAGGCCTTCGCGACTCGCCGCGCCACAGCATAAAAAAGGCCGTCAGTAAACTTCATGATATTGGCTTTGGCAACGGCGGTGACGATCTTCCGGTTGTTCGCAATTGCATAATCGAACGCGAACTTGACTATCTGGCGCGTACCCGTAGTGGAGATCGGCTTGATCGAGATAGCGGCATCCTCACGTATCTTGCCCTTGGCCATGTTGATGATTGCTTTTGCCTCATCGGTGCCCGCGTCGTATTCCACCCCTGCATAGAGGTCCTCGGTGTTCTCGCGAGCCACGACCAGGTCAACGTCGGTGTATTTCGACCTGATGCCAGGGTAGTATTTGCACGGCCGGAGGCACGCATACAGGTTCAGTTCCTTGCGCATGGCGACGTTGACACTCCGAAATCCCGTGCCAATCGGCGTGGTGATAGGCCCCTTCAGAGCAACCTTGTTTCGGCGGATGCTTTCCAGCACGTGGTCGGGAAGCGGCGTCCCATACTTGTCCATCACGTCTACGCCGGCTTCGAGGACTTCCCACTCGATGTCCACGCCCGTGCCTTCGATGACCCGTTTCGTGGCTGCGGTGATCTCCGGGCCGGTTCCGTCGCCCGGGATGAGAGTGATTCTGTGTGCCAAGAAGCTTCCCTCCGTTTCCAGACTGACTCGCCGCCTGGTTCTGCCTTGAGATTATGATACCACCTTGCTTCCCCCCAACGCAACCACCGCATGAGGTCTCGTGCGAGCCCGAAAGCTGGTGTAATTACCTGCTCACGCTACGCCTCCAGACATGGTAAACTAAGGGTAGGCCGAGAGGGCTGCAAAGGTGATGCAACTCACTTGCCAAAGGAGTACGAAATGCCAGGTCGAGTGGTCACTGTTCTCCCGCTGCTTGGCGCACTGATCGTGTGCCTTGCGGCTCCTGCGATGGGCGCGGTGGTGCTGCCGCCAGACCCCTTCCCAAGACATAACGGCCAAGCCGTCTGGTCAGCCGGCAAGGTCCACTGGTACGGCGGACGCGCTGAGACTGCGGTTGATGCGGCGGGCAAGACCTATTATGGCAACCGCGAGTCCGGCTACAGCGTTTACGACCCCTCGACCAATAGCTGGAAGTCGTCCAAGTGGACCGACAACCCGCAGGATCCGGCCGGGATAGACACGGATGGCAACGGAATAGTCAATAACCCGGAGGGAGTGTGGGCCGGGACGAGCCAGAGCTTCGCTTTAGACGACGACAACGATGGCACGGAGGAGCTCTATGTCCACGGCGGATACCCGACGACGAACACCTCCTTTTCCCGCTACGACCCGAACACGAACTCCTGGTCGCAAGTAGGCGCATTCCCCGGGTTCTCGGATGGTGGCTTTAGCAGCCAGTACCTCGGAGTGGCCGCACTTTACGTAGACGGCAGCGGGCACGCCACGGCTTACTGCTACGGTGGAGGCTGGTGGGGGCCGGACACCAAGAGCTTCGCGAAGTACGCCTTCACGCCCGGTGGCGGCGGAGCCGGATCCTGGACCGAGCTCCATGATGGCCCTATCGGCCTGCTCGGCGGCGTCGGCGCTGTGATCAACGGCAAGGTCTACGTCGCCGCCGGCAGCCAACTTGGGCCACTGGGCAGCTATGACAACAGAGTCTGGGCGTACGACATCGCCAGCGCCACCTGGTCCGCCAGCCCCGTCGCTAACCTGCTGATCGGAGTGCAGAAGCCCGCTGTCTGTGTCTATAACGGCAAGATGTACGTCATCGGCGGGCAGAAGGCCGATAGCGGAGCTGGCAGCAACATAAGGGACATCCAGGTCTTCGACCCGTCGGGGGCCCCGCCGACGGTAACGACGTTGGATCTGAAGCTGCCAGTGGGCATGAGCGCGGAAGGCGCCGTCATTTCCGCTTCTGGCATCCTCTACGTCGGCAGCGGTTGGCAGGGAGACGATTTCCTAACCGTCACAACCTCTACCAACTGGTGGAAGGCCGACCTGGCTGCGGACCCGCCGCCGACCCAGTTCACGCCGATAGCGAACGACCCTGCCTACTTCCCGTATCAGGACTGGGATCCAGGCGCGGCTGACCTGAGCGGCAGGGTCACCGACCAGTTCGGCAATCCGGTGCCCGGCGCCCTGGTCGGCATCAAAGCTGCCACGAACGCAGTCGCCGACGCCAAATACTACGCTGTAGCGAGCGCGAGCGGCATCTACGGTCCCGTCTCCGTCCGGCCTGGCATCTGGCTTGTCGCGGCCTGGAAGGCTGGTTGGACCCCCGGCCCCGACACTCCGCTCACCATGAGCACCAGCTACCAGACCCTTGACGTGTCGCTCGCCCAGTGGGCTGGCAGGAACGTCGCGCCCGGCTCTACACTCTACACCGACAGCGAAGCCGCCAGCTACCCGAAGGCTAACGTCATAGACCAAGATCAATCAACGCGTTGGTCCACCGACTATGGCACGGGCGCCAATCACTGGATAATAACCGACCTCGGCACCGTAAAAGAGTTGAGCGGCGTCACCATCTACTGGGAGTTCTCTCGCGCTGCGGCTTACTCCGTTGACGTTACCACGGGCGACCCTAACCCATCGGGCACGCCCACCTGGACCACGATCTACTCGACGACCGAAGGCGCTGGCTGGAACGCGGGTAACCAGCACTTTGTGGATCCCATCCGCTTCTACCCGACCACGGTAAGCGCCCGCGGAGTCCGCGTGCACTGCACCGCGTATTGGCCATCTTGGGTGGACAACTACTCTGCCTGGGAGATTCAGCTTCACTCCACAACGTATGATCCCAACAGGATCGGCAACTGCAGGCGCCTGCCACTTGGTTCCACCGTGTCCGTTGTGAAGCCGGTCACTGTTTCGGGAGGCACCATTGGTGACGACTTCTACATTGAGGAGCCGGACCGCTCCTCCGGAATCCGGGTAATCACGCACCCCAGCCTGGGCATTGGGCGTGTGGACGTCGGATACCTGGCTGAAGTCACTGGCACGCTGACCATAACCGGCGATGGAGAGCTCGCAGTTGACGCTGCCGCAGCAACCGGCTGGTACTACTCCGGCAGCCCGAAGCCTCTTGGCATGAACTGCAAAGCGGCAGCGACCGTCATGGCCCAAGGGCTGCTCGTGAGGGCCTGGGGCAAGGTGAAGTCTCTAACTGCGGACGGGTTCATGTTGGATGACGGCAGCGATCCGACCGGCGCCGGCATTCCAGTCGTCAGCGCGTCCGCGCCCGGGCCGGGGGTTTTCGTGGCGGTCGAGGGTGCGGTCGGGATGAAGGCTAACTCCACGGCGATCTTCGCCGCGACGGTCGAATTCTGATCGGTCACGTTATGCAGACCGAGGTATCAGTCCACGAGCGCTCCACTGGCGCCAAGCTCGATCTGCAGGACTGCTCCAGGGGAAAAAGCTGGTAATATTACCAGTTGACAGAAGGGGGCGCGGTGTGCTAACCTGCGAGCCGGCCGAGACGAGATCAGGGCCGTGTAGTGGCGGCCCGCCCTTGACCCAAGCACCGGATCTTCTTCGCTATCTGCTTCTCGGCTGTGCTGACGAGATCAGCCGAAACACCTTCAACGCGTACCGCAAAGCAGCCAAAGACTGCCTGTGGCACTGCCCATTCAAAGGAGGGGATGCGCAAGGATGCGCCAGGCCGGTGCAGTTCGCAGGGCAAGCGACATCCGAAACTTCAGTGTGAAATCTACAATCAAATATGGAACTCAACGTTGAGCCGCGAGGCTCAAGGAACCAAAGCGATCAGAGAAAGCAGTCACAAAGGGAGAGGAGGATAAACTCTTGAGTACGAAGATTGCTTTACTAGTGGCGGCGGCCGTCGTAATAGCCGCCGGGCCAGCGCTGGCGCAGGACAACCTGACTGGCGTCTGGCCCATGGTGAACCACGACCTGTCCCAGACAGCGGACAACCCGGGCGTGCCGTACACATTCGGCGCTTGGGACGAGGGCGGCGCCAGAGTGTCCTGGGCCCTCGACCTCTCGACCGTGGGGGGCGGGGTACAGATGGGCACCTCACCCATGTCTCCAGTCGTAGATGAGAACGACAACATCTACTGGATGGAGCAGCAGGCTCCATTCAGAGTCATTTCGGTTGACAGCGCTGGCGCTTTTCGCTGGGCACAGGCCATACCGGGAGCTCCCGGGGTCACACAGATTGGGCGAGACCTCAGCCAGTCTGGGGTGGTGTCCGGTGCGCACGAGATCTACAGGGTCTCGCTGTGCATGGCCGCGCCGGCCGAGAACCAAGGCGACGGCTGGGCTACGGCCACCTACAAGAACGACCCCGATGGGGGCGGCCCGCTCAACGCCGGTGACAACAAGTGGGTCACCGCGCTCATACCGACCGACACCGCCAGACCCCACGGCTCGAGCACCGCACCTCTACTGTACAACGGCAAGCTGTACATTGTCGGTGCAGTGCCGGGCGATAACGACACGGTGGGCCAGTACGTCACGATGTATGCGCTTAACGCCGCGACCGGCGCCATCCTGACGCAGACCGACGTGCCGAACTACCCCGTTAACGAGAACACTATCAGCACGCCGACGTTCGTGCCGGACCTGTTCGGCGAGGGCAAGCACGGGATCATCTGGCAACTGAACATGCAAGCCTCCGGCCCTCCGCCCAGCGTGGGCCGACTTTGGTGCGTCGAGGCCGACGAGAGCGCCGGCAACCCGGTGTTTACGCTGGCCTGGTCGGCGCAGGCGAACTTCAGCTGGAACACCTTCCGGCCGAAGTACATCGCGGCCACAAAGAGGATCCATATTACCTTCTACGGTGACTGGGGCTACAGCAACGCGATGTATGACGCGCTGACTGGCGCGCAGCTCTGGACCGATAACCATGGGAACTACGGTTACACAGACGGCGGCGGCGTCGCCCGCGACAATCCGCACGTCATCTACTCCAGATGCCCTGGTGGCGGGGCCACCCCGACGTTCTACAAGATAGTGGACAACGACACGAGCGCTACCGCAACCACGTGGGCTACGAAGCCGGACAGTGCCGGCGAAACCTGGGGCGGCGGCTGCATCATCGGCAGTGGCCCGGACTGGCCGAAGGGCGTCGCCGTCGCTGAGCAGAGAGGCCCAGCCGGCGGGATGGGAGTCTTCGCCACCGATCTTGACAACTGGTGCCAGGGCCTCAGAACGATGTGGGCCTACATGCTGCCGGGGGCCTTGGGCTCTGGAGGCCGAGGCGGGATTGCTCCGCTGTCCGACGGCCGGCTGGTCATGTTCTCGACTGTCGGATCGAACGGAACTCTGGTCTGCATCGAGCCTGACCCTTCGGGCACTCAGCGCGACTGCAGCGAGTTCGGCGCGATCTCTGGAACAGTGACGGTTGTCGGCAAGCCTGTCCAGAACGCGGTAGTCGGCATCAAGACTACCCCATCCGCCACCGCGGACGCGTACGCCTACTACTTCACCGACGCCGCCGGCCAGTACCAGACAGACGAGGTGACGCGCGGAACTTGGTACGTCGGGGCCTGGGTGGACACCTTCCAGGAGGTCGAGACGAGTGTACTGGTTGATGGCAACAAGGTCGTCAACCTCGACATTACCAAGACCCAGGGCAAGAACATTGCTCTGAACCAGCCGCACTACGGTGGCAACGGCGAGGACTGCTTCGTCAATGGTCAGCGCTACGGCGGCGCTTTCTGGTGGGTCGTCGGTGGGCCTCCGCCGGCGCCGCAGCCTATGGCAATGGGCGTGGACCTGGGAGCCGACAAGACCGTCGGTCAGGCGCTGATCGACTGGTTCGTATGGATACATCCGTACGGCTACAAGGTGCAGTATGCCGTGGACAACGCCGGCACGGATCCTCCTGGCCTGCTTGACCCGGCCTGGATGGACTTCTACACGTCCCCGACTACCAACGCGTTCTACTTCCCGTTCCTGGGCGACAGCGGCCCCTACGCGGCCATCTCTGCGCCGGCGAAGACGGGCCGGTGGTGGAGAATATATGCCGAGGACGGGCCCGACTGGAACGGCGGAATCTCCATGGGCGTCAGGGAGTTCGAGGTCTACTCTGCGGACGAGTTCGGCGGTTGCGTTCAGGGGATCGTGAAGGAAGCTGGCGGAGTCGCTGGACCTGGCGACCCGATCTACAACGCCGTCGTTCAGATTGGTGGCATTGCCGGACCGGTCGACATCAGCAAGGCGGACCCGAAGGGCTCCTACTCGATCGCGTGTAGCACAGGCGCGCAGGAGCTGTACGCCGATGCTGCGGGCTACAAGCCCCACGCCGAGCAGATCAACGTTCCGTTGGATGGGACCATCCTGGTCAAGGACATCTTCCTCACCGCGGACGCTGGCGACACCAACCAGGCCTACAATGGTGACTTCGAGCTTGGAATGGACGGCTGGGGAACACACGCCGGCCATCCGGACTATCCCGAGGATGCCATTCCTCCCTGGCCCGGCTATATTGATGTAAACGCCACCCGGTTCCCGGCTGCGCCGGATATGTACGTCGGCGCCACCAGGGCGGGCTACAACAGCGCGACGGCCGGGGAAATCGATGCCGGCACCCCGTTGAGCGTGCACGAGTGGAGGAACGACTTCAACTGGTTCTGGGACGGCACCACAACCGGCCTCACCAAAGTCGACGAGACTACCAGTCTCATCACGGACACGGTCCACAGCGGCCAAGGCAACTGGTATACCAACTGGGTTGTCGAGTACAACGTTACCGTCAAGCTGACGGAAGGCACTTTGGTGAAGACCTACAAGTCCGTCTCCAACGATGCCGACAACATCACTGTTCTGGGTGATCCGATTGCAGACGGCTTCAGCGCAGGCGGCGGCCAAGCGTACGAGTGTTGGAGCGACGGGGGTCCCCGCTACTGGTATTGGGGCTGGATGAGCCCGAGCGCGGATAAGAAGATCACCGTCGACCATAACGCAGTGTACAATGTCTATTTCAAAGGCATGGCTGGCGGCGAGGGCGGATCTGTCAGGTCGCTCCTGGTCTATAGGGACGCCGCCGGCAACCGCGTAAGTGGCGGTGCGCAGTTTGACGGCGTAGGCGGCGGCTGGACACAGGTAGACCACAGCAATCTTGGCTACACTGTGAGAGTAGCGCCACCGAGCAACGCCGTCACGTTGGATCTTATGCTTGGGTTCGAGGACTGGCCGGGTAACCCGACCAAGACCGCCTATCTGGCGATCGACGACCTCGTCGTTGACAAGGTTCCGTTGCCCAGCATCAGTGGAACGGTGACTGTAGGCGGTTCGACAGTAGCGAACGCTGTGGTCGGTGTGAAGACTGTCGCGAACCCTCTGGCGGACCCGGATGTCTACGCTCTTACCGCTGGCGACGGCACCTACTCGATCCCCGCGAACCCCGGCACTTACTATGTGAGCGCCTGGGCGGAGGGCTATCGTGAGGTCAACTATCCCACCACAGTGACGGTCACTTTCGGCAGTGGCGCGGAGGCCAACTTCAGCCTGCCGGATAAGAGCTTCAACTTTGCCTATCACAAGCGATGCTATACTGTGCCACTGGGTAGGCACGATGATTGGGTCCCAACAATGCCGAATTGGACATATTGGGAGGATTTCACCACTGACAACAATTACTTTGGCGACTGGAACTACGCCAAGACCCTCGACGGGAGCGTGGGACCCAAGGCTATGCAAATAGACCTCGGCGTCGCCAGGGAAATAGACCAGGCGCTTATCATGTGGCAGGACTATGCTCGACCCAGAGACGAATACAAGATCCAGTATGCCGACGGTTATACTGGCTCGACCATGCCTGCCCTTGACGACACCTCGTGGACCGACTGGTACACCGGGGATATGGCCAACGCAACCAGGAATGGCTTCTACATTCCCGACACCAATAGCCACATGGAAGCAGCGACCGGTCCGGCCGTCGAAGCCCGCTGGTGGAGAGTATTCTCCGCTTGCGGCGGCGAGAACTGGGGTGGCTATTTTGGTGTATTCGAGATCAAGTTCATATCCTCTGAAGCGCCAGGCAAGATCGCCGGAACCGTTACTGGTAACTCACCGGTAGCTAACGCGGCGATTGGTGTGAAGAGCGCCACGAGCGCTACCGCGGACGCAGACTACTACTATCGCACAGACGGTGACGGCAACTTCGAGACGACCGATCTCGGTGTCGGCACATGGTATGTAGGCGTATGGGCGGACGGTTTCCGAATGATGGAGACTCCTGTTTCGGTTACCGCGAACGCCACTGCTCCGTGCGACTTCGACTTGACCGAGCCGCAGTACGAAAACGTTGCGCGGGGTAACCCGGTCTTCAGCAGCGATAACTACTGGTTCGACGGTTCCGGTCCTTACAACGTCGCCGACGGCGGCCCTGGCGGCGACCAGCCGCCCGGCGCGCTCGTTGATGGCGACCGAGACAACAACTACTCATGGGCAGGCAACACCAGCCTCTCGAACTCAACATATGATGGGTGGATGGGCGTTGACCTTCGCTTCGACAAGGAAGTCAGCCAGATGCTGATCCGGTTCCACCCGGCTCCGGTTGTTCCGAATGGCTACAAGGTTCAGTACGCCACCAGCTCGGAGCCCGGCATATGGCATGACTGGTACGTCCACTTCCCCGCTTACGGCGTACCTCGAGAGCGGACCATCGACTACGGTAGCGGTTACGAGGCCATCACCGGCCCGGCAACCACTGCCCGCTTCTGGCGGATCTGGGCCAACGACGGTTATCAGAACGTTTGGAATTGGAGCCCTGCATTTGCCGTGATAGAGTTCGAGGTCTACTCCTCGACACCCAGTCCGGGCATCGGTGACATCAAGAAGTGGGACGACGGCAAGGACGTCACGCTGAACGCTAAGTCGGTCACACTGGCGCCCACGCTGGCCGGCAACATGGCGTTCTTCTACATCGAGGAACCCACCAGGGCCTCCGGCATTCGCGTCGTGCCGTTCGCGCCCGCCCTCCTGAATGTCAACGACATGGTAGCTGTCTCCGGAATCATGGCCACCATGCCTCCTGGCCCTCCTTTTGGCGAGCGCTACATCGCCAACGCGATGTTCCCGGAGCCTACTGTCACATCGGTGATCAAGCCGCTTGGAGTCAGCAACAGAGCTGTCCAGGAGGACGCCCTCATCGTTGGTGAGCTGGTCACGACTACCGGCGAGGTCAAGGCTACCACTGGCGGCGGCGACTTCACCATCTCCGACGGCTACTACAAAGCCGCTGCGCCGTTCAACACGACGGTCGTGGTCGCTGGTGACCCGATTGCACCCGTCAGTGTTGGCGAAGTCGTAGCGGTCACAGGCGTTGTGAGCCTGCAGGTTGGCGTGGGTGGCCCCGAGAGAGTGATCATCTACAGATCAGTCTCTCCGCTGCGCCCGCCCACTCCTCCATTCTCGTGGTCAACCGGCTTCGAGCCTGGAGAAGGCTACGTGCTAGGACCGCTGGTCCCGCAGAACGGATGGACTCTCGAGGCCTCCGGCGGACCGACGCCTGGATCTGCGACTGTTGTTGCTGCTCCAGGCGACCCGGTGATGGGCACTCAGGCGTTGAAGCTCGATTGCCCGAGCAGGGGCGGCAACCCGGTCGCAAGCGACACCGTCCGGGTGGAGCACCCGTCCGGGACCGGTGGCGCCAACTTGGGGTACATGGTAGTCTCCTTCTACGTCTATCGCGTAGATGGCTCCCAGTGGCTGCCTTATCCTGAGAACCCGGGTGAATGGCCGTTCACGCGGTGCAACAACCTGTGGTGGACGTCGAACGACCCAGTGCCCGATGGCGGAGGGCAATGGGACATCGGCCCCGGTACGTGGCCATGGGCATGGAACGGCAGCGGGCCGATCATCGCTGGCCGCTACGCTCAGGTGGTGTTCTACCTCAACTTTGTCAACCATCTTGAATGCTCGTGGTACGATGGCCAGCTTCTAGACTCCTACGTGCCATTTGATCAGGCGCTCGTGGGATGGATGGACATCGTGTTCATGTATGAGCAGACGCAGCCATTCCTGGAAGGGAGCTACGGCAAACCGGCCTACATTGACAAGGTGTCGATGGGTTGGGATCTGTAGTACCTCCAACTGACTAACCGCATCCTGGCCCGGAGACTTCCGGGCCAGGATCACTTCGACCTGAAACCGGCGGGCCGCCACCTGGCGGCCCGCCAACTTCATTACCCGAACTCTTCAACCCTCCAGACGTCCAGGCCCACACCGCGGCAGAACGATCAGTATCAACTCTTGCAGTGCAGGTTGGCGGTGCCTGCCGCAGAACAAAAACTGGTAATATTACCAGTTGACAAACCAGAGACCGGCATGCTAACCTGCTAGTGGGTTGAGATGAAATCAGGGTCGTGTAGTGGCGACCCGCCCTTGGCCCCTACCGGATCTTCTTCGTTATCTACTTCTCGGCTGTGCTGACGAGATCAGCCGAAACAGGCCTCTAAACGTGCCGCAAGGCAGCCAAACGCTGCCCACATTACTGCCATCCAAAGGAGGGATGCCCAAAGGATGCAGCAGGCCAACGGACTTCCCGGGCCAGCCGACATCGCTTAAGCCAAATATGGAATCCAATCCTGAGCCGCGAGGCTCAGGAGAGCAAAGCAAGAAAAGAAAGCAGTCACAAAAGGAGAGGAGGATAAACTCTTGAATAGGAAGATTGCTTTACTAGTGGCGGCGGCGATACTGTTCGCCGTCGGGCCGGTCTTGGGCCAGGTCAATCCGCCCACTGAACCAAGGTGTGCGGGCAATACGGTCTGGCTGGACGGCCAGGTCTACTGGTATCTGGGACACTCGAACGTGGACCCGACAGATGCAGCCGGCCATACGTACTTTACCGGCCACATAAGCGCCGGCATCAGCATCTACACGGCCGGCACGAACACCTGGAGGTCGTCGAACTGGAACGACCCGACATCGCCGTTGGGCTGGGACCGCAATGGCGACGGTGTCTGTGACTGGGCCCCCTTAGACGTCGACCAGGGAAGATGGATGCAGGCCGAGCATGGCTTCGCCTACGACGGGAAAGTGTACAGCTGCATGGGCTGGGGTGACGACCCAGCCGGCGGCCAAATGTGGGTCTACGACCCGGTCGCAAATGGCGGCCGAGGCTCGTGGGCGGTAGAGACTGCCAACGCCGGTTGGGCCGGATTCCGCAGAGGCAATGTCGGTCTGTACTTGACGAAAGTGTACCTCTACAGCGGGAACAAGGCCAAGAGGTTCCAGTCGTACGACATGTCAACCCATTCCTGGGACGCGCAGTACGCGGATGGTCCGCAGCAGGTCCAGTATTGTGCTTCAGCCGTGTGCGACGGCATGATGTACATGATCGGGGGCCAGCAGGACACCAATTACTCCACCAAGATCTGGCAGGCTGATCTCACGCAGAGCCCGCCGGTCTGGTACGGCAGCCCTGCGCCCGCGGTGTTCGCCAATCTGAACATCGGGGTAAACGGCGCCAGGGCGGTTGCCTACAACCACATGGTCTACATCCTTGGAGGACTGAAAGCTGACGGGTCCGACTCGGATGCCATCCAGGTGCTCGACCCGAGCACGCAGACGGTGACCACTCTGACCGAGACAATGCCTTTTGCGCGGCATATGTTCGGCGCGACAGTAGATCCCGACACGGGCACGCTCTACTGCGGCTCCGGTGGCGCCGGGGCCGACGTCAACTATCCCACCAATTACTACGCCACCTGGTGGAGCGCTGATCTAACCGCGAGTCCAATCCCCTTCACCCAGATTGCGGATGATCCTTCAACCTTCCCCTACTCGGACTGGCAGACAGGCGAGATCATCCAGGGGAACGTCAAGGTCGGCGGTGTGCCTTATCCCGGGGCGTATGTAGGCATAAAGAAGGCAGCCCGCGGCGGCTATGCACTTGCGGACGCCGACTACTACACTACGACCGACGCGAGCGGACATTACTCGACGGTGGTGCTGCGCGACGACTACAAGGTCGCGGCGTGGCCTCACTGCAACAGCCCTTGGGGCGCGTTCATCGAGCACTTCGCAATGTCGGACGAGACCGCAGTTTCCGTGACCGGCCCGACGATCGTGCCGGACATCAACGTCACGACGGGCGTCGGAGTGGAACTGGCCAAGACCACTGACCCGGCGGCGGTTTCCGGCAGCGTGGGCGTCCCAGACCTACCGTACGGCTGGTTGAATGCGTTCAACACGGTGCGGTACGGCGGCGATTACTGCAGCCAGTTCACCGCAGCGCCCGCGTGGATCCAGAGAGACTTCGGATCTGACCCGGACCAGTGGCCGGCGGTCAAGTACATCGTTCTGGCCCACGGACGCGACACCTACCAGGTGACCTATGAGGTCAGTACCTCGGACAACGGCACGGACTTCACAACTCAGTACACGGAAGCCGCGTCGCCCACCGGCGGCATGACTCCCCCGGACGCATACTGGGACAAGGTCGACATGATCAAGCTCCCTGAACCGGTCACTGCGCGGTACTGGAGATACTCGCCGACCGTATTCAAGAACCCAGGCCAGCTTCTACTGGGCGCGTTCGAGTTGTACGGCAGCCAGGGATTGGTCTACGGACAAGTCAAGAGCAGCCTTGTCAATTCGCTGATCTACAACGCTGTCGTTCAGCTCGACGGATTCGGCGGCCAGGCGATGGTAACCGGGACCGACGGCCGATACTACGGCGGGAGTGCCGCCCCCGGCGCCCACTCGCTGTACGGCGACGCGTTGGGTTACAAGGCCAAGTTCGATACAGTGACCATGCCCGGCGACGGCAGTAGCGTGGCCCAGGACATCATCCTGACCCCGGCCACGGAGACCGGACCCGAGCCCCCGAACGGAGGAGTCATCTACAACGGCAACTTCGAGTTGGGTAGCGAGAGTTCCGCGACCGGCTGGCGGGTCATCTGGAATAGTGGGCCCAACACGCCCCCTGACCACTACCTGGGGACGCGCTCGACCGCGGAGAACACCACTCCGGGCGGCGCCGCGAGTGGATGGATCAAGTCCAACAACCCCGAAGTGCCGCCGTACACCGAAGGCGGTCACTGCTGGAGATGGGGCTGGCTCACACCGACCGCCGAGAAGACCATCCCAGTCGATCATGCCGCTGTATACAACATCTACTTCAAGGCCAAGAAGAAGGCCGGCATGGTGGACGGCTTGGCGATCTGGCAATTCGTCTGGCGGAGAGCCGACGGTAGTCAGACCGGGCCAAACATGAGTCCGCCCAGGGGGTGGTACTTGGATCCTCCAACCACGTGGACGCAGTACCTCAACGCGGAGTTTGGCACTTGGAGTGGGGTCGTCCATCCGATGGTTCAGCTGTTGCCTCCGACCGACGCTGTGACACTCGATATAGTGCTCGGCCTCGGTGACAACTATGCCAACCAACCGCTTCGGAACGAGGAACTCTACTTCGACGACCTCGTAGTGGACCGCGTTCCTCTGCCGACCGTGAGCGGCAAGGTTACAGTCTCCGGCGTACCGTGGGCCAACGCAACGGTAGGGTTGAAGAAGTCGTCGAACGCGCTGGCTGATGCAGAGAAGTATGCGGATACGGACGCGGCTGGCAACTACAGCTTCACCGTGTCTCCGGTAGACTTCGGGACATACTACGTCGCAGGCTGGGTGGATACCTTCCAGCCCGTCGAGACGAGTCGACTGGTTGATGGCGACAAGGTCGTCAACCTCGACATCACCAAGGTCCAGGGCAAGAATGTTGCGCTTGCGATGCCGATAACCGCTGGCGTTCCGAGCGTCTGGCTGCCGCCGCCATGGGGTGATAGCCACGTGGAGCCCATTCCCTCACAGGTGGCTACCGATGGCGTTCGCGACAACTGGAACTTCTCGTGGGTCGGCGTTATGACCGGTCCTCAGGGGGACAATCCGATCTCGATGAACTTCGACCTTGGCGCAGACAAGTCCATCGGCGGGGCGTTTATTGACTGGTTCCACGACGGCGCGCTCTACTGGCCGGATGGCGGTTACAAGGTCCAGTATGCTGTCGATGGCGGCATCGGAGAGCCCCCGATCGGGGACCCGGCGTGGCAGGACTTCTACGTTCGCGTCGGCCCCACCAAGCCGATCCACGCTGACTACGCTCCGGATCGTGGATGGGTTGGATCATGGGAGGTCATCTCTCATGAGCCCGTCTCCGCCCGGTATTGGCGAATCTACTGCGTAAACGGCTACGGCTGGAGCGGATACGGGGACTGGCCGAACTTCAATGTGGAAGAGTTCGAGATCTACTCCGCTGAGGAGTTCCGGGGCTGCGTCCAGGGGATCGTGAAGGAAGCTGGTGGAGTCGCTGGAGCTGGCGACCCGATCTACAATGCCGCTGTTCAGGTTGGCGGCTTCGGTGGACCGGCTGATATCAGCAAGCCGAACGGCTTCTACTTGATCGTATGCGATGGAGGCACGCAGGAGCTCTACGGCGATGCTCTGGGCTACAAGGCCAGCACCGAGGAGATCATCGTTCCGGCGGATGGGAGCATCCTGGTCAAGGATGTCTTCCTGACTCCGCAGGCCGAGACCAACCCCGACGTCAGCTACAACGGCAACTTCGAGATCGCGGGTCCCGGCGGAGCCGGCACGGCCGGCGGCTGGGAGCTGCATCTTGACAACCAGCCCGGAGGCGTGGATGCACGCGGAATTCCATATCCGCCTGCGAACGCGGACATGTACTTCGGCACTCGCGATCCATCGCAGAACGGGCCGGACGGCGGCGCTGCGGCCGGCTACATCCAGATGGGCAACCATCGGATGGCTCCGGATGCTGGACTCGGTTCGATCGAGACACATCCCGGCGACGTGAATTGGGAGGGCGTCGTTGACATTCTGACCGAGACGACGATGACCGACGCTTCCCAGAACTGGGATCCGAACTGGTGGTCAGTGCCGCCTAACGCACCCGCCTACACCTGGGTGCGCCTGACGAAGATGCTCGACCCGGGTACCAACAAGGCCTACGAGGTCCAGACTGCGACCCAAACCATGCTCACCGTGGTTCCTGGCAGCACGATGGTCACGGACGGCTTTGCTGCGGCCGACCCGTACAACATGGAGAGGTGGCATTGGTGGTACTGGTACTATGGCTGGCTCAGGCCGACCGTCGAGAAGCGGATTGCGGTTGACCCGGACAGCCTGTACAACTTCTACTTCAAGGCCAAGAGGATCGCACCGGCGTACAACGCCTTCTGGAGCTTCATCTGGCTGCGCTCCGACGGCAGCGAGATCAACCGGTGCACCGAGCCTAGTTGGTGGTGGACGCCTCCAACAGAGTGGACCCAGGTCCTGACCGGCGGGGTGCCTGACGTCGGCAACAAGCCGATGCTGCGGATGACACCGCCCGGAGACGCCGCCTACATTGACATCCAGCTTGGCTTCACCCAGGACAGCACAGACGACTACTCCAGAGCTGGCACGATGCTCTTCGACGACCTGGTCGTTGACAGGATACCCCTGCCACCCGTGCCAGGCATCGGCGACATCAAGAAGTTGGAGGACGGCACTCCGGTCGCGCTGAAGGCTAAGTCGGTCACACTGGCGCCGAGGCTGGCCGGCAGTCGCGTGGAGTTCTTCTACATCGAGGAACCCACCAGAGCCTCCGGCATTCGCGTCGTGCCGTTTGCGCCCGACAACCTGAATGTCAACGACATGGTAGCTGTCTCCGGAATCATGGCCACCATGCCTCCTGGCCCTCCTTTTGGCGAGCGCTACATCGCCAACGCGATGTTCCCGGATCCTGTTGCCACGTCGGTGATCAAGCCGCTCGGAGTCAACAACAGAGCTGTCCAGGAGGACGCCCTCATCGTTGGCGAGCTGGTCACGACTACCGGCAGGGTCATGGATCCTGGTGACGGCAGCTACTTCACCATCAACGACGGCTACTACAAGGAAGCCGTCGAGTTCGACACGAGGGTCGTGGTTGCTGGTGACCCGATCACTACCCCAGTCGCTCTTGACGACGTCATAACGGTCACAGGCGTTGTGAGCCTGCAGATCGGCATGAGCGGCCTCGAGAGGGTGATCATCTACAGGTCATGGTCGCACCTGGCCCCGCCTAAGCTGCCGATTCCGCCGTTCCACTGGAGTGTCGGCTTCGAGCCACTCGAAGGCTACGGGGTCGGCAACGTGATCGGCCAGCCCTCCTTCGGCAACACATGGGTGCTGATGAACAGCAGGGGGAATGCCACGGCTACGGTCGTCACCGCCCCTGAGCCCGTGATCGGAACCCAGGCGTTGAAGCTGAGCGCGCCCGCGACAATCGCCGGCGTGAGGGACATGATCGAGCTCGATCTGCTAGATAACATCGGCAACGTCCCCCTGAAATACGCCATCTGGAAGGTCAAGGTCTGGCGTGATCCCGGGACGACCGAGTATCCGCCCGGGTCGGGAACCATGAAGAACAACGTCTGGTTCGACAACGTCTACTGGTACACCTGGAACGACCCGTTCTACAACAACGGCGGACAGCCGCCGGACCCGGAGTGGACACAGCCAGTAGGCTGGATGGCCAGCGGCCATCTACCGACGATCAGCGGCCGGTTTGTTGAGGTTGTCATGTACTATGACTTCATCAACCAGGTTGTCACAACCTGGTATGACGGGGTCCTGATAGACAACCAGATTGGGCCCATCATCGGGATTGGCGGACCGTACAACACCTTCCAGGATGTGCTGTACGGGATCGAGCACACCAATCCGCCGGACGGCGCCTATGGCCAGCCAGTCTACATTGACGAGATTGACATAGGTTACGACCTCCAGTAGCCACTGACTAACCGCATCCTGGCCCGGAGACTTCCGGGCCAGGATCACTAACTATGACGTGAAACTGGCGGGCCGCC
>Ga0315289_10004254_pt1 | contig 21378 bp, 29 predicted proteins | sample YL17G11_40_MG_FD_203452 | JGI IMG/M metagenome (GOLD analysis project Ga0315289, IMG submission 203452) | Sediment microbial communities from Yellowstone Lake, YNP, Wyoming, USA - YL17G11_40 | ecosystem: Environmental > Aquatic > Freshwater > Lake > Sediment | place: USA: Wyoming | collected... | reverse complement strand
CCTTACCGGGAAAGGATGGATATAGCCTCCGCAATAAAGGAGATAAAGAAAAAGAGCGGTACGCAGTTTGACCCCAGGGTGGTAGAGGCCTTTTTAAAAGCTATTAAGAAGATAAATACAAAAATTTACTTGTCACGTTAGAAATATTGGTCTAAAATATAGGAAATCCGATGGAAAGCCAAAATAACTCTCAGTTAGAATTATTTTCACAGACAAAAAATCTTAGTGATCTGAAAGCCCGAAAGGCGGGCAATCCGTTTTTGGCTTATATTTGGAATTATGAAAAAACAATCCTTACAATTATCGGCCTGGTAACGATGAGCATCATTTCGTTTTCTCTGGGCGTAGAAAAAGGAAAAAGATTATCGATGGCAAAATTTAATTCTCGTTTGGATATCGCGCTTACCGCTCCGGCATCTATCCCTAAGGTAACAGAGAAGGTCGAAGAGAAGGTCGAAGAGAAGGCGCCAGGTTATACTATTCAGTTGGCCAGTTATAAAACTAAGACCCATGCACAGAAAGAGACGGAATTGCTGAAGAAAAAAGGCCTTTCGCCTTTAGTGTTATCTAAAGGAAGCTATGCCGTGTTATGCGTGGGAAGTTTCTCCAATAAAGCAACAGCGCAGTCCCTGTTATCAGAATTAAGAAAACGCTATAAGGACTGCTATATAAGGAGGCTGTAAAGTCATGTCCATACATCCATCGCTAGCTCTATCAGAAAAAGACAAAAAACAAAGGTCTGTATTAAAGCGCACAGAGCGCATCAGAATGCTTATGGAAAAAGGCAAGTGGAAAGAAGGGGATAAGGTTTACGGCTTGCCGAAAATAAAAACCCTGAGAATCAAGATCAAGAAAGAGAAAGCAGAGAAAGCAGCAGCCCCTGTCACAGCAGAAGCCGCTGCTCCCGCCGCCGGCGAAACTAAAGAAGAGCCCGCTACCCCTAAGGCAACAGCCACTAAAGCCAAAAGCCAGGATAAAAAATAGAGGTAATAAATTGAATTTAGTCGCCCCCTTGGTAACCTTTGCGGTATTTTTCGTATTATTGATTATCGCCATGACTGTGCATGAATTCGCTCATAGTTGGGTAGCCTATAAATTAGGGGACACCACCGCAAAATATTCCGGACGACTTACCTTCAATCCCCTGGCACACATAGATATCTTCTGGACAGTTCTCTTGCCGTTATTGTTTTTTATTAGTACCGGTTTATTTATCGCGGCAGCCAAGCCCGTTCCCATAAATTACTGGGCTTTAAAAAACCCTAAGAAAGATATGATCTGGATAGGCGCAAGCGGCCCCCTGTCAAATCTTATCCTTGCCGTACTTTTAAGCGTCTTATTTAAGATAATCCCGGCAGGTTCAATTATAAGTTATATCATCCGTAATCTAATATACATTAATGTTATGTTGGGGGTTTTTAACCTCGTGCCTATCCCGCCATTGGATGGTTCGCGCATAGTAATGGGGATACTCCCCGATGACCTATCTTCCAGATACATAGCGATAGAACCCTACGGATTTTTTATCATAATAATACTCTTTGGATTAGGAATGCTCGGACGCATAATCTGGCCTATTTTAAGTTCTATAATGTATCTCTTGGGGGTCCCTTTCTAAGTAAGGACATAAGTTATGGAGATTATAAAGGTTAATCTTAAAAAACGTTCTTACGCAATAATCGTGGGTTCCGGCATAATCAACCTTTTACCTAAATTTATCACTAAACTGGATATAGGTCACGATGCATATATAATTACCAATGCCCAAATCAAAAATAAATACGGGGGTGCATTAAATAAAATACTAAAGCAATCCGGCTTCAATGCGAGATTCAGAATCGTCCCGGATACGGAAAAGAGTAAATCTATGGAGACGGCAACCCTGCTGCTTAAAGATATTGCGCATTACGATAAAAGAAGGCAGGTCTTTATTCTGGCGTTCGGGGGAGGGGTAATCGGCGACCTGGCCGGATTCATTGCCTCTATTTATAAGCGCGGGGTCCCTTATATACAAATCCCCACAACATTACTGGCGCAGGCGGATTCCGGTATCGGCGGCAAAACCGCGGTTGATTTAACCGAAGGCAAAAATCTGGTAGGCGCCTTTTATCAGCCAAGATTGGTGCTTAGTGACGTGAAATTCCTTAAGACCCTGAATCAAAGACAAATACGCACAGGACTGGCAGAGGTAATAAAGTACGGAATTATAAAAGACAGGCAATTATTTTCCTTTCTGGAGAAAAGATACAAAGATATTCTTCGCCTTAAACCGGCTGCTCTGGAATATATCGTTAGCCGTTCCAGCCGCATCAAAGCCAGCGTTGTTGAAAGCGATGAGAGAGAAGAGAAGAGGATACGCACAATCTTAAATTTCGGCCATACCATAGGCCATGCTATCGAAGCGGCTTCCAATTATAAAGCCTATAATCACGGCGAGGCATTGGCACTGGGAATGCTCATCGCCTCTGATATAAGCAGAAGTTTAAACCTCATCGGCAATGCCGTATATAACAGGATTGAAAAGCTGATAAAAGTCGTAGGCCTGCCTTTAAGGATAAGGGGGGTTTCTCTGTATAATATAATAAACGCACATTATCGCGATAAGAAATTTACCGGTCGGAAAAACAGGTTTGTCCTTACCAGAGGAATCGGCAAGACAAAAATCTTAACCAACATACCCATACGAATAATCACAGGCGCAATAACCAAAAGAATTTAGGGACGTTTCTTGACCCAATCGAGGGACGTTTCTTGACCCAATCGGAAGACTGTCCCCCCGCCCTCCCGCAACTGCTTTTTAAATTAAGTATTCCTTAAAAAATCCCGTTAGATTTTGCCACTTTCTACGTCTATTAGAGTAGAAAGGAGGGCAAGATGCCTAATTTAGTCTCTGTTGAAGTTATTGCGACAAGGATTCTGTTTGTAAGGGGTAAAAAGGTAATGCTTGACCGGGATTTAGCTAGATTGTATGGCGTCTCTACAAAAGTTTTAAATCAAGCAGTAAAGAGAAATATGGGCCGGTTTCCAGAAGATTTTATGTTTCAACTCACAGAAGAAGAGAAAAATAAGGTGGTCACAATTTGTGACCACCTTAAAGTTCTTAAGTTTTCTCCTCAACTGCCTTATACCTTTACCGAACAGGGAGTAGCTATGCTCTCTAGCGTCTTGCGTAGCGAACGGGCAATAAAAGTCAATATCCAGATTATGCGCGCATTTGTAAAACTGAAAGAGCTACTCTTAACTCACAAAGACCTGGCCATAAAGCTGGAGGCCCTTGAGAAAAAATATGCAGACCACGATGAAAAGATACAGAAGATATTTGAAGCCATACGGCAACTAATGATTCCGGCTAAAGAACCGAAAAGAAGAATCGGATTCCATACGTAGTCCGCTAAAACCCCTTGACACACGAAACTGGGGGAGTAAACTAATTATATTATGAAAAAAGGCTTTACCCCCGCACCAATTAGTATTAGCTCAGGTTATAATCAATTGGTGCGGGGGTTTACCCTCCTGGAATTAGTAGTGGTAATTATTATCTTAGGTGTGCTTGCTACCTTAGGTTTTACCCAATACGGAAGAATTTAGGGACGCTATTTTTGAAGCGAAGATTGACATATCTCTAAATATGTGTTATAGTTAAAAAATGGCAGAGCAAACAAAGACCCCGGAGCAGGAAGTAAAACCTAAGCCGGAAGCAAAACCCGAGCAGCAAGCAAAACCCAAGGCAGAAAAACAGGACAACTGTCTGGCTTGCAATAAACCCATCAAGAAATTAAAACGGTATTACCGCAATGGGAAATTTTATTGCAGTAAAAAATGTTGGCGCGATTATATAAAGAAATCCAAGCCCCGTTAGAGACATCACTAATTTAACTGATGACGTAATAGTCTCTAACGGGGCAAGGAAGAAAAGAAATGACGGCGCATAAGAAATCCGAAAGAAGGCAGTATCCCCGCATAGAGCAGAGGCTCCCTTTTAAGGTAGCGGCTAACGGATATGATTTTGCCACCTCTACCCTGAATGTCAGCTGCGTGGGTGCTTACTGCCATATAGATAAATATATGCCTCCGTTCACTAAAGTTATGGTTAGATTGACCCTTCCCATATCGAATCCTAATGGCAATAAAAATTACGCCTTTGAATGTAAAGGCGTGGTGGTAAGGACCGAAGACGAAAACAAGGGCGGTTTTAATATCGCCATATTCTTTAACGAAATAGGGGGTAGCCAACGACACAAAATATCTCAATATATAAAGCAATTCTTGCCCAAAGTGCATCTTGCCTTAAAAGGTTATGATGCGGCCCGCCCAAGTAAATAGTTATGCCCACAGGAGATGCAAAAAAACTGATTATCGGTTTCATCTTTAAAGAAGAGAATGCGCCTGACAAGGCCAGGCCTATTTTAGAAAAAGCGTTTGGAAAAATAGATTTTGAAAGCCAAAACCTCGCCTTTAATCACACTGCCTATTACGAAAAAGAATTCGGTAAAGATTTAAACCGAAGATTTATCAGTTTTAAGAAACTAATCTCTCCCTCTGACCTGCCAGAGATAAAAATTCATACAAACAGGGTCGAAAAAAAACTCTCGAGCGGTTCGTCCCGCTCAATTAATATTGACCCCGGGTATCTGGATTTAGCAAAACTTATCCTTGCCTCGACCAAAGATTACAAACACCGCATATATTTAAACAGGGGGATATATGCGGAAGTAACGCTCTTTTATGAAAACAAATCTTATAGGCCATGGGAATGGACCTATCCGGATTATAAATCCGGCGAATACATTGCGATATTTAACTGCATAAGGGATATTTATGCCAGACAGATTAAGTAATTTGCTTGAATCCTGCTGTATATGCCCGCGTAAATGCAAGGTAAACCGCTTAAAAGGCGAATTGGGTTTTTGTAAGACCGGGGCTTTAGCTAAGGTATGCAGTTTTATGCCGCACCACGGAGAAGAACCAGCCATATCAGGCACGCAGGGCTCAGGAGCAATCTTTTTTTCTCACTGCAATATGGCTTGCGTTTATTGTCAGAATTACGAATTCAGCCAGTTAGGACAGGGCAGGGAGGTAGATACTGAAGAATTAGCCCGGTTTATGTTACAGTTACAAACCCTGGGTTGCCACAATATAAATCTGGTCACGCCGACGCACGTTATGCCACAGATTCTGAAAGCCCTAAAACTGGCTAAATCCGGCGGCCTGAAGATTCCCATTGTCTACAATACCGGGGGTTATGAACTGCCGCAGATTATAAAAGAACTTTCCGGCATAGTGGATATCTACCTTGTGGATATGCGCTACGCTGATTCTGATACGGCAATAAAATATTCCTCTGCGCCGGATTATCCCAGATACAACCAGGAATCAGTAAAAGAAATGCATCGGCAGGTGGGTATTGCCGACATTGACGCTAACGGCATAATAAAGCGGGGTGTGGTAATAAGGCATCTGGTGCTTCCCAATAATATCGCCGGAACGGATAAAATTATGAAATTTATACGCGATGAGCTCTCACCGGATTCCTACATCAGCCTGATGAGTCAATACCTGCCTTATTATAAGGCCTCCGAATTTCCGGAAATCTCCCGGCGCCTGATACAGCGGGAATATGAAGAGGCAAAACAGATAATGCAAAAATACGGTTTATACAACGGCTGGATACAGGAATCCTACGGCTTAGAAAGGTTCGCAGGCGTAAATATAAAACCAAATCTCAAAAATGCTGCTTGAAAACTTAGGGGAATTCTTAAGTATAAACGCCAGAATCCATCCTCATCGCACAGCCATTGTCTTTGGCCAAAAAAAGATAAGCTATAAAACGCTCAATGAGGCAACCGGCCATATTGCCGCAGGCCTGCTTAACTTCGGCATTAAAAAACAGGATAAGATAGCCATATTTTTAGATAACTGCCCGGAATTTGTCATCAGCTACTATGCAATACTTAAGGCAGGGGCAGTGGCTGTGCCGATTAATTATATGTTTAAAATAGAGGAGGCAAAATTTATCTTACAGGACAGCGAAGCGGTCTGCATGATTACTTCCAGGACCTACGTGGATATGGCTGAAGAGTTACGGCTCAGGGTTGACGGCCTGAAAACTATTATCAGCACCACAAAAATAAGAGAAGGCATCCTTGATTTAAATAGCATCAAGAGGACAGATACCGAAATACTGAATAAAATCTCAATCAGTCCAAATGACCCCGCCGTAATCCTATACACTTCAGGAACAACCGGCTTTCCTAAAGGCGCGCTACTCTCCCACCATAATCTCATCTCCAATGCCTTTGATTCCTCAAGAGCCATAAACACAAACTACAAAGAAACCTTCATCTGCATATTACCCCTGTTTCATTCCTTTGCCGCCACTGTCTGTATGAACCTGCCCTTATTAACCGGGGCAAAAATAGTAATTATGAAATCCGTCAGGCCCTTCAAGCGCATCATCAGGGCAGTAAGAAAAAACCGCGTGAGCGTATTTGTAGGAATACCCTCGATTTATAATATCCTAAAAGAGATAAAATTACCCAGAATATTCAATACCCCTTTAATCCGTTTCTTTAATCCGATTAAATTATGCATATCCGGCGCTGCTGCGCTGCCTGCTGAGACATTCACCGGCTTTGAGAGAAGGTTCCGCATACCTTTATTAGAAGGTTATGGCCTGACCGAGGCATCTCCGGTAGTAACCCTAAACCCCCTGAAAGGCGTAAGAAAACCAGGTTCTATAGGGTTCGCATTATCTGATAATATAGAATTAAAGATTGTGGATGATAAGGATAGCGCGCTTGGCCCGGAAAAAATCGGGGAGCTGCTTGTAAAGGGCCCGAATGTGATGCAGGGTTATCATAAACAGGAGGGAGCTACGGCTGAGGTATTAAAGGACGGCTGGCTATACACAGGCGATATGGCAAAGTTTGACGCAGAGGGTTATGTTTATATAGTAGGCAGGAAAAAAGAAATGATTAATGTGCGGGGTTTAAATGTTTACCCGCGCGAGATAGAAGAGGTGCTCTACCAGAATCCCAAGGTAAAAGAGGCGGCAGTAATCGGCATAAACGATATACATAAGGGGGAGGTGCCCAAGGGATTTATAGTTTTAAAAGACGATGAATCTGCAACTGAGCATGAGATTATTCAATATTTAAGAGACCGCTTAGCCCCCTATAAAATACCCAAATATATCGAATTTAAGACCTCTCTGCCCAAAAATACCACCGGAAAAATTTTAAAACGCATACTCAAAGATGAAGAAGATAAAAAGGTTCTTTAATCTACTCTATATAAAACTCTTTAAGATAAACGATTCTCCCCAGAGAATAGCTTTGGGCCTGGGCCTGGGGGTATTTGCCGGTATTATACCGGGCACAGGGCCTCTGGCTGCCTTATTCCTGGCATTTTTCCTGCGGGCAAACCGCGCCAGCGCGCTTATTGGTAGCTTACTTACCAATACCTGGCTGAGTTTTGCCACATTCCTTCTGGCAATCAAGCTCGGCTCGGGCTTGTTCGGAATAAGCTGGCAGCAACTCTATGAGGATTGGGCCCATTTTTTAAAAGGGTTTAATTGGCATGTGCTGTTTCAATTATCCATTTTAAAAGTTATCCTGCCGGTGATGGTGGGTTATTTTCTGATTGCCTTTTGTTTAGGCCTGATTGTCTATCTAACCACGCTTCTGGCGCTTGTCTTTTTTCATGCTCACAGTCCGCGAAATCCGTAGTTATAAAGGGACTGTCCCCGTCGAAGCTATTACGAAGAATTAAAAGGGGACTGTCCCTGAAGGAATCTAAAAAATCTATGTTAGATTTCCCCACCTTCTACGTCTATTAGAATAGAGAGGAGGGATTTTTTATCTTGACATTATGTATCAAATATGATACATTTATTATAGAGATAAAAATGAACCCGTGCCCAATTATTACGAAAACTTCTTAGTCTATAAGGGGGTGTATTCCCATGAAAAAGTCAATATTTGATAAAAAGATGGAAAATCCGAAGTTCAAAGCTGTATATGACGAAGTGTCTGCGCAGATGCACATAGGAGAACAAATAGCACAATTAAGACACAAGGCAAAGATGAGCCAATTGGAACTTGCTAAAAGAGTGGATACCAGTAGAACTGCTATAGCGCGCTATGAAAACGGAGATTACAACAGATATAATGTAGGCACTTTGATGAGAATTGCAAGGGCGCTACATAAGAGATTAAAAATATCTTTTTCCTCGTAAAATATCCCGTGACAGCCACATAAGTCCAACCTGGCTGACTTTACCTTAAAACCCTGAGTTTAGAGACGGCCTTTCATGATTCCTGTAGACTAAAAAATTTATGTTAGATTCCGCTGCTTCCTGCGTCTATTATAATAGAAGCAAGGCAATAAAATAAAACTTGACATATATACGCCAATGGCGTATACTTTAAGTGTGGGGATAAAGTGGAGATTATTGAAACCCCTATTTTTACCAAGAAAATTAACAAAATTCTTTCCGATGATGAGTATCGTAGATTACAGTGGGAGCTGGTAATTAACCCTGAAGCAGGCCCGCTTATCCCGGGATGCCGGGGTTTGAGGAAATTAAGATGGGCTATTCCCGGCAAAGGGAAGAGAGGTGGATTACGGGTCATATATTATTGGTATACGCAAGATGAAAAAATATATATGTTGTTACCCTACAAGAAGTCAGAACAAGAAGATCTAACAAGGGAGCAGCTTAAAATTCTAATTGAGTTTGTAAAGGATGGTGTGATATGAGAAATAAGGATTTTAAAGATTTATTAACGAGTATTGATCAGGCTAGAAAAATATATGCCGGTAAAATGAAACCCGGCAGAATCTCTAAGTTTCATCCAATAATTGTCACAAATATACGCAAGAAACTTCATGTATCTCAAGCCAGATTTGCCCATATAATAGGGGTTAGTGTTGATACTCTGCAGAATTGGGAGCAAGGCAGAAGAATGCCTGAAGGCCCTGCTTTGGCATTACTGAAAGTAGCAGAAGTCAATCCGGAAGCTGTTATAAAGGCCCTGCACGCATAATTCATCCCATTGACAAACCCGCCATTAGGCGTAGAATAACCAAAGGCAAGGGACTGTCCCCGCTCGAAGGGTCTGTCCCCGTCAAAGCTATTGACTTGCGTTCCTAGGGGACTGACCCTGAAGTATAAGAATGGTATCTAAGATTATTGAAGTAAGAGTAGTTCCCGGCGCCAAGAAGAATGAGGTCAAGAAAGAAGACCAGGCGCTAAAGGTCTATCTTACTGCCCCGCCTGTTGAGGGAAAGGCAAATAAATTACTTATAGAAATCTTAGCCAAATATTTTAACTGCAGGAAATCCGATTTAAAAATTATAAGAGGAGAGAGGTCAAGAAATAAGTATATTCAGATTTCATCCCATTGACAAACCCGCCATTAGGCGTAGAATAGGCTTTATTGATATTACTTGACAATAGGGTGATTATGGTGTATAAGTATATTGTAAGTTGGGTGGTATGTTTCGAAGGGGGAACTGCCACGTTAAAATAATTAAAACCTTCGCTTGAAAAGGCGGAGGTTTTTTATTTAGAAGCTATGCAGACCATAACACTAGAGAAATCGTTCATAAAAAAGGGCAGAATTCTTAACCCCGATCAGATTTTAGATTTATTTAAAAAAACCAAAATTTCTTCTGACTGGAGCTTTGAAGGCGTTACTCCGAGCCAGACTTCTAAGCTAACACATTGTTACCATCGTTATCCTGCTAAATTTATTCCTCAACTAGTAGAGAAATTAATGGATGAATATCTTATTGGTTATGGACCATTCTATATTAACGATTTATTTATGGGTAGTGGCACAACATTAGCATGCGCTATCACAAGGGGATATTTTGCTAGTGGAACAGATATCAATTATAGCGCAGAACTAATAACTCGAGCTAAATGCGCTCCAATCGAACCGACATTATTAAGGAATAAGATAAATAAGTTTCTTGAGGGATTGAGTTTTTTAGACAGGGAGAATTCATTTTCTTCTAAAAAATATAAATCTAAGATTCCTAAATCAAAGATTGAAAGAATAAAATATTGGTTTACTCCAAAAACAATTGAAGAATTAGGAATAATATTGGCGAGAATAAATTATGAAAGAGATGAGGACGTAAAATTATTTTTAGAATGTTCTTTTAGCCATATTCTAAAGACGTGCTCAAGGTGGCTCATGAGTAGCACGAAGCCAACTATAGACAAAGATAAAAAAGTTACTAAGCCATTGTTTGCCTTTAAAAAACATATTAAAAAAATGATACGTGGAAATGAGGCTTTTTGGAATATAGTGCCAGAAGATGTTAAGAGAAATATAAATAAATATTTAATAGTAAAACGTCAAGATGCTAGACGACAACCAGTTAATAATAATACTGTTGATATACAGATAACCTCAAGTCCTTATGTTACTAGTTATGAATATGCCGACCTGCATCAATTAACTACAATTTGGCTTGAACCAGAAGTAGATTTAAAGGAATATAAAAAACAATTTATAGGAACTTCTGCTAAGACAAATGGAACGAGAATTTTAAGGAGCCAAATTGGTAAAGACATCGAGATTAAATTACAGAAAGTTGATAAGAAAATGGCAGATGAGGTAGAGGCTTTTTTTGTAGATATGCAAGAATGCTTTGATGAAACCCATAGGATTCTTAAAGATGGCGGAAGATGTTGCTATGTTATAGGCAATACTAAGTTAAAAGGAGTTGATATCTTAAATGCTGAAGTCTTTGCTGAGAGTATGCAATATTCAGGATTAAAAATTGATAGGATTATCAAAAGAGAAATACCTTCGAAAATATTACCCTCTAAAAGAGATGCAAAAACTGGAAGATTTGCAGCTAATGATAGCGCAGATAGTTTTGCTTATCCAACAGAATATATTGTAATAGGGAGGAAGTATGATTAAATTTACACAAAATTTTCAAAATATTTTGTTACCAATATTAAACAATTATCTACAAAGATATGATCTAACTCAAATCCACAAATATTTCTTTGAAATCTTAGATGAAACTAAAGAAAAATTTCAAAAACAATATAATGATAAAAATGGTCAAAAGTGGAGAAATGAAAGTGGTACAATGCTAGAGTTACTCGTACTATATTTTATTTATGAAGAAGTTAAAAAATTAGGCTATGATATAACTACTGATGAAGAATTAGAAAATGCTAGAAGTGGTATTTTAGAAAGAGTTGGGCACAATATTGTCATTAAATATGGAAGATATTATGTTTTTCCCGATGGAGATATCATTATTTTTGACCCTAAAACAGCGGTCGTTAAAGCAATAATTTCTTGCAAAGCTTCTCTAAGAGAGAGATTTGCCCAGACATTATATTGGAAATTAAAATTATCTCTTAATGATAGAACTCAAAATATAAAAATGTATTTTATAACAGTTGATAAAGAGCGCAATGAAGAAAAAACAGGTTTTAAAAAACCTGCTTTAGATATACAGAAAGGCAAAGAACCAACTAAACCACGTATTTTACTTGAGTATGAGATGGATGGTGTTTATGTTACTAGAGATTTAAAAGGTGAAAGCGATAAAGTAAAGATGTTCGATAGCTTTATATCCGATCTAAAGAAATTGATCGAGAAAATTAATGCCAAAAAGTAATTGTAAGCAACCCTCCTTAGAAACAACTACGCTTTGGGATTTTCCAACTCAAAATTATGGTGATAAACCTCACGGCGATAACAAATTTAATGGAGTAACTCCCGCCTTTATTATCTGGAATCTAATTCAAAGGTATACAAAAAAAGACGATTTAGTAGTGGACCCAATGTGTGGTAGCGGTACAAGTATCGATGTTTGTAAAGAGGAAGACCGAAGGGTAATCGGTTATGATGTGGCGCCACGGCGTAAAGATATCATAAAAAATGATGCTCGTAAAATACCACTCGAAGATAATTCGGTAGATTTTGTTTTTATAGATTCTCCATATTCAGATAATATTAAATACTCAGATGATTCAAGGTGTATTGGTAAGCTATCTTGCGAAAAAGAAGAGTTTTTTGTTGCTTTGGATACGGTTGCTAAGGAAATCCATAGAATATTAAAGCCTACAAAAGTAATGACTTGGTTAATTGGAGACCAATGTAAACAAAAGAAATTTATTCCAGTTGGTTTTAGGCTATATGAAATCTTAACAAAATACCTTGAGCCAATAGACCTAGTTTGTATTGCAAGGCATAATCAGACGTCAAATACTCCTATATGGCATGAAAGAGCAAAGAGATTTAATTTTTATCTTAGAGGATTTAAATATTTATTAATTATGAAAAAAATAAATTGATGGTAAGGTGGTTAAGATGGAATACATTTTTACGATTCCCGTAGAGGATGTTCAATATTTAGCCAAGAAGAAATTTGGCAGAGATGCTATTAGGCCGCTTCTAATTTTTGAAAAATAGAAACGTCCCAATTTTTACAATTCTAGGAATTCATATAGGGGCAAGTAAATGTGGAAACATACCTAATGAATTTCCGAAAAAAAGATGATTAAGATGGGAACAAAGAGAAATGGTTTATGAATCCTGAAATTATTTATACGAATTACCGAGATGAGGCGCTTGCAGAAAAATTTTCTTCTGATGCTTATTTTTCTTTCGTTGCGATGCCTTTAGCCGATCATTTTAGTTACCATCCAAAAGAGGTTCTGCAAAAAGTTATTAGAAAGGCAACAAATTCTGCAAACAGAGAACGGACAGGAGAAATCAAAAAATTTTTACCACCTGAAACAGCTTTGGAGATTCCTGGTACGGCCAATGTTATTACAGAGGATATTGTTAAGAAAATTCTCAGTTCACATTTTTTTATAGCCGATTTAACAGGAGGGAATGCTGGAGTCTTGATCGAAACCGGTATTGCTATGGCTTTTAAGTCAAATTCTCAAATCATTCTTATTACTCAGCATTCATTGGATGAGCTACACTTTGATATTAGAAATAACCGAGTCATCTCTTACAATCCAAATGGAAACATTGATGAAATTAAGAAAGCACTTTTATCTGCTGCTGGAAATTTGGAAGAAGATCGTAAGAAATATGTTACACAGGTTTCCAATGGACTTACTATAGATGCAATCCGTACTATTCATTTTTATGCTCAGATGTACCAGAATCCTCAGGCGCAAGCAGGACAGCCAGGACTTTTTGGAAAATGGGATGCAAACAGACAATTACAAGGCAATATACCAGGATTTTTCAAAGGAGATTATGGTGAAGATGCCATTCTAATGTTTCAGCTAACCATGCAAGAACTATTAAGAAAACGCCTTGTTTGGACAGATTACAGGGGGCGGTTGGAAGGAGCTGTTGAACATCATACTTGGGCAGCTCATTTAACACGGCTTGGATGGTTGTTGGTCAAGAATCTTTGGCCTCATTACAAGTCTGATTATTGCCAGCGGATTAAGTAAAGCGGCCGCTTCTAATTTTTGAAAAATAAATCCTACCCCGGTTTACCGATTAGGATGAAAGCAGGGAAGTAGATAGTTAGAAATATGAATAAGGTTTTTATTTTAGGCGCGGGAGCTTCAAGAGAATTGTTGTTTCGTACCTCAACCCACGATCTAGGAGGAGTTTCGCAAACCCTGATACATAGATTACAGGGGCCGTTGAGTAGTGGCTTTTTCTATTATGCAAATGAATTTATGAAAGAAATGAATAAGATTAGCCCTTTGGGCCCAAATACAAAGATTAGTAATAAGTGGTTAATTAATTTTATAGAAGAATATTATTTTAAGAAAAATAATAATAAGGTAACTTTTGACGAACTAGTAAATGATGAGTCAAAATCTAAAGGAATAAATATCGAAAGTTTATATATTGCAGTTGAAGATAAACTTAATGAGATAGAAAGAAAAAGAAGTGGTAAGTATGTAGAAGCGGAGGAATTTGATCCTTGGTTTGGTAGAAAAGACCTACTAAAATATATTCACGAGGTTTTTTCAACAATAGCCTTTTATTGCTATTCGATATATCATCGAATTCTCGCAAATTATATCATTAATCAGGGGGGCAGTGTTATTTGCTTTAATTGGGACATTTTGCTTGAAGAAGAAATGTACGATACACAAAAGTGGGATTATAAGGACGGATATGGTTTTGATCCTGCTGGCTTCATTGATAAAAATGAATCGCTGGGTGAAAAATATAAGTATAAGGAAAGAGGTTTTTCTTCGGAGAATATTATTCTTAAGCCTCATGGTTCCATAAACTGGTATCAAGAATATGATCCGATGGAAGATAAATCTGTAGATACGCCAAAGGAAATTTTTATTGGTATTCCCCTAACGAGAAAAGGAGCTTTTAGGGGTGGAACCGTACCAGGACAAGGCCGATTAAGCTTTTCCGAAATTCAAAATAAAAAACAGATTTATGAATCTGTAATTGTGCCTCCTGGTAGAAAAAGGGGGAGATTTGCTTTTATATGGAACGATATTAAAAACTTACTAACAAATGCTGACTCTATTATTTCAATAGGTTTTTCTTTTAATGATTTCGATTTCCATATTGTAAACGAGTTTAAAGATATGAAATTTAAAGAATCGCTAGCTGTAGACATAGTTAATCCTTCTTTTGACATTATAGAGAAACACAAAGTTATTTTTCGAACAGATCGAGTCACTAAAACCTTTAATAGCTTTAGTGGATATTGCAAGTGGATAGTGACACAAGAAGGCACAGAAAAATTTTCTAAGTTACTTATAGGATGAGAATATGTTTTTTCTTATTAATTATAAGCCCGTTAAGACATGCTCACCGTCCGCGAAATCCAGTGTAAAACCCTCCTGAATAAGTCCGACCTTGCAGATTTTACCCTGAATTGCTACGTAGGCTGCAGCCACAGGTGCTTATACTGTTATGCCCGCTATATGAAGAAATTCAAGGATAGGCCTGAGGACTGGGGCGATTTTGTGGATGTTAAGGTAAACGCCCCGGAAGCCCTGGCCAAACAACTGCGCAAGATCAAGGCACCCAAAGAGGTATTTATGAGTTCTATCTGTGATGGCTGGCAACCCCTGGAAGCAAAATATAAGCTCTCCAGGGCTTGCCTTAAACTGCTTTTGGAAGCAGGTTTTGCGGTAGACATACTTACTAAAAGCAGCCTGATTGAGCGCGATTTCGATATTTTAAGTGCTTATAAAACCTCTGGTTTAGGTATGACCATTACGACCCTGGACAAAAACTTACAACAGACCTTAGAACCGTTTGCCTCCAGTACCCAAGAGCGTATAAATACCCTCAAAATTGCCCGAGAAAAAAGGATAAAAACCTGGGTGTTCTTAGGACCGCTAATCCCTGAATTTACAGACACCGGAGCAAATTTAGAAGCCCTGTTTAAGGCCTTAGAATGCCTTAAGTTGAGCGAAATCTATGTGGATAGGCTTAATCCTCGCTGGGGCGTCCTGGATAGCCTGAAAAGAGGGTTAGGAGGGAGGTATTTCGCCAGCCAGAGACTACTTCTTTATAAGGCTACGAATCCTGCCAGATATGCTGAATATAGCCACCAGCTTAAAGAAAAAACCCAAGATCTTGCCTGTAAGTTTCAAATGTCCAATAAACTTCATATTTGTTTCTAAATGTCAAAGATAAAAAGGATAAGTAACTCCGAGTAAATCAAAATCCGCTTATTCACAGGAAAATACCAAATTATCGTAACTCTTTGCAATATAAACATTTATATCAGCTCCTTCCAATATGCCCAAGTTAACATAAGATACATTATAGGAAGTTGTTGACAAATCAATCTTATATGTTAAAATCAGTCTTTAATATGGAAAATATGAGAATCTTAAGGGTTATTTTAATTGTGTTGGTAGAAATAGCTTGCTTTATACTTATTTTGCGGAGTTTTCTTCGCGGGAACTGATTACGTAATGGCCTCCCTGTATCTTAATTGTAGCGCCTTTTATGAGCCCATTGGCAAGGGTTTTGTGTGCTTTAGTAAGCACCCGGCTAAATGTCGGCTGGGATATACGCATAGATTTAGCCGCTTCTTTTTGACTAAGCCCCATAAAATCAGCCAGTCTCAGGGCCTCAAATTCATCCATACTAACCTCAACCTCATCAGGCCTGCCCGGCCTTCCCCTGGGGCTAAACTGGCTGATTCTGGGGTCTTGTTTTACAATCCTATATTTCTTCGGTCTTCCCCGAGGCCGCATTTTACCTCCTCGCAGGCTTACTTACCTAAATTTACTTACTTTTAACGCCCTATTTATTATGAATACTTATTCATTATTCCTTTACTAAACAGGGGTTTCTCTGGGCTGGTGTCATTATACTGTAAAGTAATAGCTTAAGGTTTTTGTGCGGGTGCGCGCGGCTTATCCGGCGGCATTAGGCGTTGCTGCATCATACCTTTAGGTAAGCCAATCTTGGGAGAATAGATTACCCGCAGCAGGATATAACCTACAAGGTAGATTAAGGATAATGTTATAATCGTCACGCCGATTATATAGCCGAGAAATTGCAGTTTTTTCTCTTCTCTTTTAGCAAGATAGAGAACGATATAGCCAAAGCCCAAAGCAATCAATAAAGCTACCTCAAAGAGTCCCGGGAATCTTATCATTGCTCCCTCCTTTTAAATCTCGGTTTCTTTCACCAGCTTACGGTAGTATTCTATGCATTTATGGCAGGTCTTTTCATCCTCTTTCCATTCAGGATGGTCGCGCCTGATCAAATCAATCAGGTATTCCTCTGCCCTTATGTGCGCAATACTTACAAAATCATCGATATCCCTGTCGCAGATCTGGCATCTATACTTCATCTTATACAATCCGTTCTCCAGCAGCAGGCAATCTGGTCACAATTACCGCGAGCGCTTCCAAAACAATCAAAATTGCCTTCTCTGCGCTGGATGGTTTTAACCAGCTGTGTTTTGGAATATTTCCAGGTATCCTTAATGTCTAAGCCCTTTGCCTTTTTTTCGATTTCTGAAAGCCTCATCCTGTCCTCCCTCCTCCCTTGGTTATACCTTACAAACTGTGTCGTTTGTCCTGACCCTTGAATCAACCAGAAGACCGATTTCCTGGCCTTTTTTAGCAGAAGTTATAGGGACGCGGTCAATCTGCATTGAGTTTACCGCTTGTTTAAAATCTGTAGTATGACCTTTAATCTTAACCGTATCCCCTATTGATAGAGGTCTCTTCAATTTTATTACTGCTGCCCTCACTTTAGGAAAATAATGCGTGATTGTTCCAACTATATTCTCCTTTCTCTTTTTAACTGCCGCTGGTTTCTTCACCCTGCGGCGCAACTTTTTAACCGGCCTTTTTTTAATTCTTTTAACCGGCTTCTTTCTTACAACTTTTCTTTTTTTCTTTAAAGCCATAACCCACCCCCTTTTTTAATATTTTTGTAGAGGTTCTATTTATATAATAATCTTATCAGCAATATCCGAAATTATGGGCAAACGTTCATAATTTCCCATCAATGCCTGAAGGATTCCCCATATGGAAAAAAGACTGAATATCACCAGGCCAAATGTTCCCAGGAACCATCCCAGCAAGGGAATAATCGAGACGATAAAGGCCGCTACTTCAAATACAAAAAGCACAAGGCCCTGTTTAGCATGGTAAAGCGCAAACTTATTGTCCTTTTTTAAAACCAGGCTGATTATGCAAAGGAAACTTATATAAGAAATTACTGCAAAAAATTTTCCTTCTTGCACATCTTTCTCTTTCCCTGAATCGGTCATAAGAAACCCTTATCCTTTATTATCCGTAACCTCTATTAAAGAATCCGCTGAGCCATAGGGGTTTATTTCTCTGGCCGGATTATTTGTGTCCTCGGTCCAATTCCCGTCAATCACAAAACGGTAGCGGTACCTGCCGCTGGCAAGATTTATCCTCTTCTTCCAGATGCCCCGGTCCTGGTCCATGCAGCTACTATTGTCTAATTTCCAATTATTAAAATCTCCGGCAAGATAAACCTTTTTGGCCTCAGGCGCAGATAATGAAAAGGTAATCTCGGTTAAGCCGGGCAATCTTTCTTTTAAGATCTCTTTCATTTTCTTTTCTAAAACCAGCGATGGGGCGGGCGCCTTTTCCTGCGTGATAATCTCCCGGGCTAAACTAAAATAGTCCTTTGTGCCCCGGCAGTATTTATCGTAATTAAGAATATGCCTGCCTTCATTTTGGGCTTCTTTTAATTTTACGTTTATGTGTATGATAGTGCTGAATAACTGATCCTTAAAATCGGATTTTATGCGTCCGAGCATCTTAAAGGAGTGACGAAGCCTGGAGTCAAAATTAGCTACCAGGACCCTGAAATCAACGTTGTGGTTTAACCTTTCTTTTACCAGATTTATTATGCCGATAAGCTGGTTGAGGCCTTCAAGGGAGAATCTGCTTGCCTCAACCGGCACAATTATTTCATTTGCTGCACGGATAGCGTTTATAGTCAAAATCCCCAGATTAGGAGGGCAATCTATTAAAATATAATCGTAACTGTGGGAAAAATTATTCAGTGTTTCCAAAAGCCGCGACTCCCTGCCTATTTCGCCCGCTAATTCCTGCTCCAATGTGCTTAACACAATGCTGGATGGGGCGATGTCAAAATTAATCCCTAAATTCTGTATGATATCCTGGAGCCTTGCCTTTTTATTGGTTATTTTTGAGAGGACATTATACATATTCAAATCGGATTTGATATTTAAACCGAGGCTGGCGTGCGCCTGTGGGTCTAAATCCACCAGCAAAACTTTTCTGGAATTTGCGGCTAAAGACGCGGCTAAATTTACCGCGGTGGTTGTTTTACCGCATCCGCCCTTCTGATTGGTGATGGAAATAATGCGCATGGATTTTCCTCCTTCGACTCGCTTCGCTCGCTCAGGATGCTTCGAGTCGAAGTGCTGAGCAAAGTCGAAGCATTTCTTACCTTAACAACCTGATATTATCTATATAAACTATGCCCCTCTTCTCCTTTGCATTCCATTCCTCAATAGCAAAGGCAAGATTCGACATTTCTGACCAATCGCTTATGCCTTTAAACTCAGAGAGGTTTATTTTGAAATCCTGCCATTTATGCGCTATATCTTTAAAATATATTTCGGATTTTTCTTTAAAGGGAGTGGTAAATTCAACCCTTAAGGAAATGGTATTTTCGTAATTGGCCTTTCTTACAGAAAATGCCAATGTCCTGAATCGGGTTAAGTTTAATTTGTTTAAATTGATGGCATAAATCTCTTTTCTGGCAGGGTCAAAATGAAAGTTTATTTTTGCTACATCAGGCAGGAGCACAAGCGCAACTTCAGAATTAAAGGCTTTCTTTTTCTGGAAATTGTTAAATAAAACAAAGCCAAACGCAAATACGAAAACGATGCTTATGAAAAAAGGAGTTTTAAAAATCTTTGGGTAAGTCCCTGACTTCTTTTTCTTTCTGGAAGAAGCGTCCAGATAAATTTTCGCCAGGTGTTCGTAGATGTCTTTCTTATCCATTTTGAATTTTTATAACACAAAACTCGTTGTCTGTCAATATCTTTCCTCTTATCTATATTTAAGCCGGCCTTAATGGTTTTTTTAGATAATCAGGGATTTTTTTACCTATTATGGTATAAAAATTAGATAAATGCATACGAAAAAGCCTGTCAAAATCAGCGTGGTCCTCTCCGTACCACCAGAACCAATCGCTGCCTTCTGCAATATACATCTGTTTCCAGGCCAAATCTAAATTGATACCCAAAGCCTCTGCCTTGAGCACCTCTTCTAATTCCTGCCGTGCCTTTGCAAGACATTCCCACGCATGCGCCTTATAGGGATTACCAATCCATTTGCCGAATTCCGCATGTATCCAGGAACCCGGGGCAAGGTGTTTAATCTCTGAATCAGGAGGAAATCTTTTTAAATATTCGCTTATCGTCGTGGTTTTAACGATTTTGGAATCGGATAACCTCTGATAAAGCAGCTCCAGGAAATCGTGGCCATCGTTGGGATAATATTCCCAGGCATTCTCGCCATCCATGGCAATAGTAACGAGTATATCCTCGCCCTTGAATTCTTGAGAAATATTTTCTAAATGCCTCATTAAATCATCCACTGCATTTTCGGTTTTCCAGGCGTGATAAACAAACCCGATTAAATCCGAAAGATTCCTGTCGCGAAAAATGATATTTAAATTCCCGTCCTTTCTCTTTAAAAGATGCGGCTGATATAAAAGCCCGCTGTCCCGCTTTTTCTTCTTCAGGGACTTAAAAAGAATCGCCTCATCAGCCACAATCCAATTTATCCCGCCTCCAATTATAAACGGTAATATGTGCTCGCTTACCGATTGTTCGGACGGCCACATACCCAAAGGTGAGGTTTCGAATCTGGATTTATAAAATTTAACCGCGTCCTCAATCTGCGCTTTCACATCCTCAGGATAGGCAAATTTAATCCTGGGTAAGATGGTTTTGAGGTTAGCGTGCCTCGCAATATTGGTGCTGTAAAGTAGAGGTAAAATAGGATGGTAATAAGGGCTGACGGATACCTCTATCTGTTGACTGTCTATGAATTTCTTATAGGCAGGAATGATATCTTCTAAAATTTCTAACTGTTTATCCAGGACAGTCTGTTTTTCCTCTTCAGTAAAAAATCTTTCCTTTATAACCAGGTTTCTTAATTCAGGTATATCTTGTCTAAAACAGGGGTCTATCCAGGCCAGATTAAACCAGACCTGTAAATCTAAATATTCCTCTTCGCTAAAACCTGATTTCCTTAGTTTCCTAAGGTACAATTCATAATAGCGCGGATGAACAGAGATAACTTTTTCCGTATTGATGGAGAAGAAATTCTCCAGTATAAATGTTTTATCCTCAAGGGTTAATTCTCTGGCAGGTCTATACGAGAGTTCCAGAAACTTATCCTTTACTGCGCGGTTGGTATAATCCTCTATTTGCTCAACCAATGAGGGCACCAGGTTAAAGGTTAAGCGGATGAGGGGATACTTCCCTAAAATCCCGACCATATCCAGATAATCTTTAGTCCCGTGAAGGCGCACCCAAGGCAGGTCCATCTCCTGCGTCAGGAGATTCTTGTAATACGGCTGGTGCATATGGAAGATAAAGGCAAGATATAACATGATAATAAAAAACCCTCGAGGGGAAATCCCCCCGAGGGTTTTTGTTTCTTACATAAACGGACTTAGAAACTAACCTTCATTGAACCGATAACTTCTGCAGCAGCATTATGGTTGCTGTCTTTATTGAAGGCATTTCCTGGCAGGAAAAGTCCGTACATCAAACCAAACTGGACATCTTCCGTATAGTCATAGGTAGCAGTCAAGTCAAGTTCAGTACCCGCGAATTTCTTATGTCTCATGATAAGGTTGGAAGCAGTATCATACGCGTTAT